>NPIE01001373.1_pt2 | contig 76028 bp, 64 predicted proteins | sample 8637661 | NCBI WGS metagenome assembly NPIE01 (sample SAMN07420842, study PRJNA396082) | bioreactor metagenome | isolation source: sample BA12 brine-fed electro-methanogenic bioreactor BA | place: Japan: Kochi | collected 2016-12-09
GACTGCCGAAGAGGCGACTGCTGAAGAGGCGACTGCTGAAGAGGCGGCGGCTGATGCATATCCCAAAACCGGGGGATCGGCCGCTACCCTGGTCGAAAAAGCCCGGGTCAGCCCGACCGGTGCCACCTTGACCACCAACGGTCAGATCGACAAGTATCGCTACTTTGACCTGCCCAACCCGCCACGGCTGGTGGTCGATATCTACGATGTCGAACCTGCTTTTGCCGAACGAGAGTTCGCCATGCAGGGCATCTTCAGTCAAATGCGGGTCGGTATCTATCCGGACAAAACACGCTTTGTCTTCGATGCTGTCCAAGCCGTGCCTGAACACACCGTTGTTTCCACCGGCCAGGCCCTCGAAATACTCTGGAACACCGTAGAAGGTTCAGAAAGTGAATCGCTGGCCATCGACAATGCTGCTCAAAAAGATCCCTTTGCCCTGCCAGAAGAAGCAACCGATGACAAACCGGCCACTGAAGCCCGCAAAACCACAGGAACCGCCCCAACAGCCAAAGGGAACGGTGTTTCTCTGGATTTCACCGACATCGAGCTTGCCGACCTGATTAAAACCATCAGTGAGCTGACGGAGAAAAATTTTGTCTATGACGATACCGTCAAAGGCAGGGTTACGGTCATCACTCCGGATCGTATGTCCCGGGCCGAGGCCTATCAGCTCTTTCTGACAGTCCTCAGCGTCAAGGGATTCACTGTCATTCCTTCCGGAAAAGTCCACAAGATCATTCGCGACAAAGATGCCAAGGAAACCAATCTGCCCCTGTTGGCCGATGGCCGGCAAACAAGCGGTGAACAATTCGTCACCCGCCTGGTAAGGCTGCAGCATATCGATGCGGAAACCATGGCCAACAACGTGCTGGCGCCGCTGATCCCCAAAACAGGCAATATCGTTTCTTATCCGCCGGCCAATACCCTGATCATCACCGATAGTGCCGCCAACATCGAGCGCCTGGTAAAAATTATCCGCCGCCTCGACGTACCCAGCTCTGTCGATCGCCTGGAAGTCATTACCCTGGAATTTGCAAACGCTGAAGAAGTCGCGACAATCTGCCAGACCGTTCTCAGCCAAACCGGACTCAAAGCATCCAAAGGAAAAAACGGCAAGTCTGCGGATCAGGGAGCCACCAGTCAGGTGCTGCCCTACCCCCGCACCAATTCCTTGCTGGTAATGGCCAGCGAAGAAGATCTGCAGACTGTTCGTCAACTGGTCAAGCGCCTGGACCAGAAACCGACCGATGACCGGTCCCCGATCAATGTCTACTACCTGGAGAACGCCGACGCCGAAAAGCTGGCGGAAACTCTCACCAGCATCGTTGCCAGCAGAAAAGGCGTGGCCCGCAACGGCCGCAGCCAGTCGGGTTCTGTCTCTTTGAGTGAAGATATCAGCATCACCGCTGACAAACCGACCAATGCCCTGATCATCAACGGCAGCCCGGAAGACTACGAACAGGTCCGTGAAATTATTGCCAAGCTCGACATCAAACGTAAGCAGGTCTATGTCGAGACCCTGATTCTCGAACTCTCCATGGATGCCACCAAGAAACTCGGCGCCTCTTTGCAGGGGGCCTTCGAAATTGGCGATGGAGTGGTAAACATCAGCACCAACCAGGGGGTCGGGCCGGCCACCTTGGGTGACTTCACTGCAACAGATGACAGTACTTTGCCTAGCGTACTCGGACAGGCCATCGATGGCATCCTGATGGGCGGCCTGTTCAGCCCGATCAGCGTGGAAGGCGCCGACGGCAACCTGATCACAATACCGGCCTTCTCGGCTCTGATCGACCTGTCGAAAACCGATAGTGATGTCAATATTCTTTCGGCTCCGCGCCTGCTGACCTCGGACAACGAAGAGGCGGAGATCATCGTCGGCGCCAACGTACCGATCATCACTGAACGGCTGACCGACACCGGCGGCAGTGACGGTCTGGCCCAAAGCGTTTCAGTCGAGCGTCAGGACGTCGCCCTGACCCTGCGCTTTACCCCGCAGATCACTGAAGGCGACCTGGTGCGACTCAATGTCTACCAGGAGATCACCGGCATCGCCCAGACCCAGGTTGGCACCGTCGACGATGTCGGACCGACTCTCAGCAAGCGCCTGTTGCGTAATACGGTACTGGCCGAAGACGGTCAGACGGTAGTTCTCGGCGGTCTGATCGACAGCAACGTGCAGGAATCGGTAACCAAGGTACCCCTGCTCGGCGACATTCCCATACTCGGCCATCTCTTTAAACACACCAGCAAAATCGAGGAAAAGACCAACCTGCTGGTCTTTATCACGCCACGTATCATCAAGAACAAGGACGATCTGGCCGCCGTAACCCGGCGCAGCAGTCGGGCCATGCAAGCTTTCCGGCCGGAAAACAGCCGCCCGCTGATCCCGGTCGAACTGCTCGGGGACGACCTGCTTTACATCCCGGCAGAATTGAACGATCCGCCACCGACAACCCGCTGACCGGCGAACCGTAATTTATGAAGAATTGGAAGCCTCTCGGCGAAATACTGCAGCAACACTTCAGCGTACCGGTCGCCGTCATCGAACAAGCACTGACGGCTCAGGAGCAGAGCGACCTGCGCCTTGGTGAACTGCTGCTCCGGGCCAAAGCCATTGACTCAACCACCCTCGGCAAAGCTCTCGCCCTGCAACTGGACCTGCCTTTTTGCGAACAACTCACCGAGCTGGCCGAAGATGATCTTCTAAAACAGATCCCTATCGCCTTCGCCAAAGAGCGCCGCATCTTTCCTATCCGTCGTAAAGAGGACCGGATTGAACTGGCTATTGCCGACCCCCTGGACGGCCGCGCCCTCAACGACCTGACCGCCCTGACCGGTTGCCAGCTGGACATCGTTGTGGCCAGTGCCGACGAGATACTCCAGGCCATCAACCGTGGTTACGAGCAGCACGCCGACAAGGCGCAAAACGTGGCTGAAGAAATCAGCGGCAGCGATGACAGCGACCAGCTCGGCAAACTGGAACCCGCCGATTTGCTGGATGCCTCCGACGAAGGCCCGATCATCCGCTTCGTCAACAGCATGCTGACTCAGGCCTATAAGGAACGGGCCAGCGATATCCACATCGAACCCTTTGAAACCGACCTGGTGGTTCGCTATCGAATCGACGGCATTCTGTATGAGGTATTGCGGCCGCCGGCCAAGGCCCAGGCAAGCATCAGCAGCCGTATCAAGATTATGGCCAATCTGAATATCGCCGAGAAACGTCTCCCCCAGGATGGCCGTTTCGGGGTACGCATCGCCGGTAAAGATGTGGATGTTCGCGTTTCGACTCTGCCCACCGCTTTCGGGGAGCGAATCGTGCTGCGCCTTCTGGACAAGTCGACCAACGTTCTGACCCTGGAAGAGATCGGCATGGGCCCCGAGCTTCTGCGGCAAGTTCACAGCATGATTCGCAAGAGTCACGGCATCTTCCTGGTCACCGGTCCCACCGGATCCGGTAAGACAACAACTCTCTATGCCGCCCTATCCCTGCTCAACAGCCGGGAAAAGAACATCATCACCGTTGAAGACCCCATCGAATATCAGCTCGAAGGGGTTGGGCAGATCCAGGTCAATCCCAAGATCGACCTGACCTTCGCCGCCGGCCTGCGCTCCATCCTGCGCCAGGACCCCGACATCATCATGGTAGGCGAGATCCGCGATACGGAGACGGCCGAGATTGCCGTTCAATCGGCCCTGACCGGCCACATGGTCTTTTCCACCCTGCATACCAACGACGCCGCCGGTGCCCTCACAAGGCTTGTTGAAATGGGCATCGAACCGTTTCTCGCCGCATCTTCCATTGTCGGCGTGCTGGCTCAACGGCTGGTCCGCAATCTCTGCCCCCACTGCCGCGAGGTCTACCAACCGAGTCCCGAATTGTTGCGGGAAGCCGGACTGCCGCAGGGATTGCCGACCGGCGGCAGGCTGTACCGTGCGGTCGGCTGCGATCAGTGCATGGACATCGGTTACCGGGGCCGCAGCGGCATTTACGAGCTGCTGGCCATCGATGAAAAAGTGCGGGATCTGTTGCTGCGGAATCAGGATGCCGGCGCTATAAAACGGGCAAGCCTGGCGGCCGGGATGACCTCTCTTCGTGAAGCCGGGATCGCCAAGGCCCTGGCCGGAGAAACAAGTATCGAAGAAATCTTGCGCGTCACTCAAGAGGAGACCTGATCGTGCCCCGCTTCGAGTACGGCGGATTTGATGCCAGCGGTGCCAAGGTAACCGGAACCCTTGAGGCTCCCGGGCGGCGGGCCGCTCTGGAAACCCTGCGCAGTCAGGAGATTTTCGCAACCGAGGTGCAGGAACTCTCCAGCAAAAGCCCCCGGGCCTCTTTCCGCTGGCAGCGCCGGCGCATTCCCCTGCTGGAACTGGCGGCCGCCACGCGCCAGCTGGCGACCCTCCTGGGTGCCGGATTGCCCCTTGATGAGGTCTTGACCTCCGTCGCGGAGCAAATCGATCGTCCGGCACTATCCCTTGCTTTGAACCGGGCCCGTGAAGAGGTCGTACAAGGTTCGTCCCTTTATCAGGCGCTGGAAGCCCAGGGGCAAGTTTTCTCCCCCCTCTACGTTAACATGGTGAAGGTAGGGGAAAGCAGCGGCACCCTCGACCAGGTACTCGCTCAACTGGCCGACCTGCAGGAAAACCAGGCCCGCACCCGCAGCCGCATCCGGGCGGCCATGACCTACCCCGCCCTCATGGGTCTTATCGGAAGCGGCGTACTGTTTCTGTTATTCGTCTTTGTCGTGCCGCAGATCACCCGCATGCTGGACAACCTCGGCATGGAACTGCCTCTGATGACCCGCCTGTTGATCGGTATGGGCGACCTTCTCTCCAGCAGCTGGTGGCTGTTGCTCCTGCTGGCTATCCTGGCGGTTATCTTTCTGCGGCGCTACGCACGAAGCGAAAAGGGATCTCTGGCTCTGCATCGCCGTGCCCTGCAATTACCTCTTATGGGACGGCTCAACCTGTTTACCGCCACCGCCCGGCTCAGCCGCACCCTGGCAACCCTGCTCCAAAGCGGCGTGCCCCTGCTCACCGCCCTCGACATCGCCCGGGGCCTGATCAGTAATAAAATCCTGCGCCGGGCCCTGGCCGATACCGCCGTCAGTATTCGTGAAGGCGAAGGGCTGGCCGCTCCCCTGCAACGAAGCGGAGTTTTTCCCCGCCTGCTGGTGCAAATGGCGGCGGCCGGGGAAAAAAGCGGTCAGCTGGAAAAGATGCTCTTGCGAGCAGCGCAGAGCTATGAACAACAGGTCGAATTATCCATCGCTGCCCTGCTGCCGCTGCTGGAACCTCTGATGATTCTGATTATGGGCAGTGTAGTCGGGGTCGTAGTCATGGCGATCCTGTTACCCATTTTTCAAGCCAGTCAGGGCATGGGATAAGCGGCAAACTCAAAGTTTAGAGTATAATTAGACCCAGAGGAGTTCACATAATGACTAAACATATCGCCAAAAACCAACGGGGATTTACCCTTATCGAAATCCTGGTAGTGGTCACCATACTCGGCATTCTCGCCGCCATCGTGGTGCCGCGGATTCTTGAACGTCCGGAGCAAGCCCGGCGGACCAAAGCTACCGTAGACATCAAAGGCATTGAAGAGTCCCTTGGCATGTTCAAACTCGACAACGGCTTTTATCCATCCACCGAGCAGGGTCTGCAGGCCCTGGTGGTGAAACCGGAGACCGGACGAATACCAGGTCGCTATCCGGAGGATGCCTATCTGAAAAAAGTTCCCGTCGATCCCTGGGGCAGTCCCTATGTCTACCTGTCCCCCGGCGTGCATGATCGATACGATATTATTTCCTACGGTGCCGATGGCGAACCGGGTGGCGAAGGAAACGACGCCGATGTCAACAGCTGGGAGCTGGATTAGTGCTCCGCGGGGCGACTCCTGCCAAGATGTTCGGGCCCCTTCGGGCGCTGCCGGTGTTGGCAACAGGCAGCACATAACATGGCTCAGAATTCATTGACACGCTCAACCAGGCGCAACACTGGCTGTTCAGGATTTACCCTGGTCGAACTGGCGGTGGTGACCTTGCTCATTGCCCTGTTCGCCGGTCTGACCATTCCGCTTCTCAGCGGTGGAGGCGCCAGGGAGCTTCGATCGACGGGGCGCCGCATCAGCGGCATGACGCGCTGGTGCTATAACGAAGCCGCTCTAACCGGGCTGGAGCACCGGTTGGTTTTTGATCTGCCGCGCCAGGTCTTTTATGCCCAGCGCCTGGAATCCGATGGCGAGCTGATCAACCTTTCCGGCCCGGGCCGGGAACGATCACCGGCCGGAGAAACCAAAATCAAAGACGTCACTATCAGTGGACGGGGTAAATTCAGCAGCCAGACGGTAACAACGCGCGTCTTACCCGCCGGCTGGCTGGAGGAAACGGTTATCCACCTGGAAGCAGAAGACAAAGCCCAGTCGACTGTGCGGCTGATGCCTTTTACGGGGATCAGCGAGACCTACGACGGCTACCGGGAGTTTTGACAAGGCCATGAAACAAGCTCGCAACGGCACTGCCGCAGCGGGATTCACCCTGCTCGAAGTGATGATCGCCCTGGTCATTGTAGCGACCGCGCTGATGGCTCTGCTGTCGTTGGGAAACCGTTCCATCGATGTCCATGATCGCCTGCAAAAAACGACACGTGCGACCATGTTGGCCCAGTACAAAATGGCCGAATTTGAAACTTCCGGGCTGCCGGATGGGAAAAATACCGAATCCTTTGCAGCGCCCTTTGATAATTATCGCTGGCGTTTTACCGTTGCCGAAACACCCTTGCCGTCGATTATTGAGGTGAAAGTTATTGTCGCCTGGGGCGATGAAAAGAACAATGAGGCGGTCGACCTGACCTCCTTTCTGCTGCAATAAGAGGAAGCCATGACCAATAAAGGCTTTACCCTCATAGAAATGCTCATCGCGGTAGCAGTCAGCGCCCTGCTGCTGACCACGACCTATGGTATTGTCACCTCGGTCAGCAAAACCCGTGACCGCCTCAACAGCGATGGCGAAAGCTTTCATCTGGCTCGCGTAATTAACGAACGCATGGCAAGGGAACTGCGTGGCGCCTACTATAGCAAGACGTCCGCAGGCAGTCTTTTTGCAGGCGGTGTGGATGATAACGATGCCCCTTTTCTGCAACTGGCAACCACGGCCTCCACACCCGCTTCCGGCGGCAGCGGCATCGTTGTAGTTCGTTACCGGCTAGCCGAAGATACGGAAGGTGAAAAAGTCCTGCTACGGGACGAGTATCCTCTCAATGATCAACCGGCCAGCGAAAGACCGGAGCAACGATTAGCGGCCGGCATTGAAAATCTGCAATTGCGCTTTCGCCGCGGAGCAGAATGGCAACCGGAATGGCGCAGTACAGAACAAGCCGGGCTGCCCGATTTAGTGGAGCTAACCTTGACGGTCAAAGGGACGGATGGGTTATTGCCCTTTTTGACTGCCATTGAGCTGGCCCCCTTGCAGAAAAGCCTATGAATCGTTTGCGGCAGGAAAATGGCACGGTCCTTCTGCTGGTACTGGTGGTGATAACTTTGCTCACCGCCCTGCTCAGCGACTTCGCATTCTCGACCCTGGTTGACTTGCGCCTGGCGGAAAGTTTCCGCGATCGAACCAAGGCCTACTACCTGGCGAAGGGCGGCGTTCGTTTCGGCCGCATGTTGTTGCAAGAGGACGATAATGACCACGATAGCCGGGATGAAACCTGGGCCCAGGCCATCAATGGTTATCCGGTGGGCGACGGCGTCGTCTCCATAACTATTGAGGATCACGACGGACGCCTTAACCTGAACCGGCTGGTCACCAGCCAGGGCAACACCGATGTAGTGATCAAGGAAAGGCTGCTGCGGCTTTTTGAGAGCTTGGGGATCAACGAAGGCGCCGATCTGACTGCCGCCCTGATCGACTGGCTCGACCCGGATGACGACCCTGAAGATCTGGGCGCCGAAAAAGATTATTATCAGGGACTGGCCAACCCCTACCAGATCAAGAACAGCGCCTTCGACGAGCTGCCGGAACTGCTTAAGGTCCGTGGTTTTTCTCCGGAGCTTTATAAAAGACTCGCTCCCCATGTCACCATCTGGGGCGACCGTCTGGTTAATATCAATACGGCCAGCCGCGAATTGCTACTGGCTCTGGCCGACGAAATGGAAACGGAAGCGGCGGACGCTATCATCAGTTCCCGCCAGGAGTCGGCTTTGACGGCTATTAGGCAACTCAAGGACCTTCCGGAGCTGGAACAAAGCTATGGTTTCATTTTCCGGTATGTCAAGGTCAACAGTTCCAGCTATCGCGTAACGGCCTGGGCTGAAACCGGCAGCGGTGTCAGCACCCTGAAGGCCGACATTAAAAAGGACGGAAACCAAATCCTCTACTTTAAGGTTGATTGACCGCTCATGGATAAACGATTTATCGGCATCGACATCGACCGGGGCTGGGTACGGCTGGCCATTGCCGGTTCCGACACCAAAGGCCCGCACCTCCTCGCCACCGACAAGCGCCCCTGGTCCGACCAGGAAGAGCTTCGACAAGCTCTGGGAGAATTAACCGGGGACACCCGCATTTACGGCGACCGCCTGGCTGCGGCCCTGCCTGCCGCAGCCGGTTTTTCCCGTTGGCTTGACTATCCTTTTGCCGATCCGAAAAAAATTGACGAAGCCCTCCAGTTCGCCATGGCCTCACAGCTGCCTGTCGCCGACCAGGAGTGCATGATTGTAACCCATGCCCGGCGGCCAAAAGAAGAAGGCTGCCGAGTTGCAGCCAGCGCCGTTCCGGAAGCTGCAATAGAGGCATTTCTTGAACCTTTCGAGGCCGAACAAATCCCCCTGCAGCTCCTCGACTTGTCTCCCTTCGCCATGCCGCAGGCCCTGGCCGAACGTGCTGAAACAGCCATCGTGGTTCTGTTACGCGAGGAAGAAACCATTATTGCTTTATTGCAAGATGGCCACACCACTGACTACAGGTTTTTTTCGCATATACCATCCGCTCCGGAGCGCACCGCCTGGCTGATGCAACAGGGCCGTATGCTGCAGGCCCAGCACCGGTTAAGCGGACTCCCCCTTTACTTACTCGGTTCCCGGGCGGATCAGGATCTTCTTGAAGCCTTACTCCAGCAGGGTCAGCAAGCGGAAATTCCCGAGTGGACGCTGGAAGGCCAACCGGTGGCTGCCGAATTCCTGCCGGCAGTGGCTCTGGCCTGGCGAGCCCTGCGCTCTGACCGGGAAGACGGCGGCAACTTTCGCCGCGGCAACTTTGCCCTGAAGGGAGAATGGGCGGCGCTGAAGAAAAAACTGCTGGTCGCCAGCGCCATCCTGATCCTGACTCTGGTTATCGCCGGCGGTTCAGCGTGGCTCGGCTACGCCCACAAAGCGAAGCGGGTCGAAGCTCTGCAACAACAGTTAACGACCCTCTTCCGAAGCACTCTGCCCAACGCACAAACCATCGTGGATATTCCTCTGCAGATGCGTCAGGCCATCGTTCAGTTGCGCAATAAGGGTAAGCTGTTAGGAGTCGACAGCAACGATTCAGCCCTGGCCGTCCTGCAGGAAATATCCACCCGAATTCCGAAAGACCTCCGGGTGGATATCGGCCATTTCAATTACAGTGGCGATGGCCTTCGCCTGGAAGGCTCCACCGATTCCTACGATAATATCAACCGCATCGCCCGCAGCCTGGAACAATCGCCTCTGTTCAGCGAGGCCCAGATCAGCGATGCCAAGACCAGCATCGACAAACAAGGCATCGATTTTCGGCTCAACCTCACCTTCAGCGGGGGAGGGAATCCATGAACCTGGATCAATTCACCCAACTCAGCCCGCGAGACCGGGTAACACTGCTGGCAGGCGCTTTGATCGTGGCCGTACTGCTGTTTATCTTCGGCATCGTCGCCCCCTATCGATCAGCCCTTGAGCGACTCGACAAAAAAATCGCCTCGAAACAACGGCAGCTGATTGAATTTCGTCAACTGAGCCAGGAATATCGGCAATTGCAACAACAGCTCACCGCCAGCGAAAGAAGGTTGGCTTCCAGCGGTGATTTTTCGTTGTTGTCCTTCGTTGAAGCAACCAGTATCCGCCTGGCCGGACGCGAAAGCCTGACCGCCATGCGACCGCAACCCGCCGCCACTCTGGAAGGCTTTCGCGAAGAAGCGGTCGAAGTCAAACTGGAAAAAATTCGCCTTAACCAGCTGGTACAACTTCTGTTTGCAGCCGAAAACGCACCGGCGCCGATGCTGGTCAAAACATTGCGCATCAAGCCGCGCTTCGATGACCGCAATCTGCTCGACGTGACGATAATCTTTGCCAGCTATCGGAGGAGTTCATGATCGGCACAGCATCCTTACGGCGTCTATTCGACCATCGCCTCGGCTGGTGGCTGCTGGCCATACTCCTGCTTGGCATCGCCGGGCTGATCAGCTTTTACTGGGCTTTTCCCAGTCGCACCTTAAAAGCAAGGCTGGAACTGGAACTTGCTCAAAATTATGGTTTGCAGGCGCAACTCTCGCCGCCGAAACTGGTCTTTCCCCCCGGACTCTCCTGCAGCAAGGTTGATTTATCCTTTGCCAAACCGTACAACCGGTCTCTGCCTTTACGCAAAGTCCGGATCTCGCCCTTGTGGTTTTCCTTGCTGGGCGACGCGCCTGGCCTGCGTTTTCGTGGCGACCTGAACGGCGGAACTCTCACCGGCACCTCCCGCCGCAACGGTCAGACCGACCTTTTTGCTGACGGGGTAATCGTTCAGGAAACCCTGCAGGAAAATGGCGGGGCCTCTCTGCAGGGAACACTACAGAACAGCCGTTTCAGCGGTCTGCTACCGTTGCAATTGCCGGGCAACCGAAACCTTGACCTGACCCTCAGCCGAATAAAGCTTTCCGGCCTGGAAGCCTACGGTGTGAATAAGGGGAGTCTCGACCTTGGCCAACTGATTTTGCAGGCCGAAGGTCAAGGCAAAACTTTGCAGCTGAAAAAACTGTCCTTGCGGGGTGGTGCTCTGGAAGGGAGCGGTCAGGGAACCATCATGATCGGGGCATCACCGGCCGCCAGCAGGCTCAATATTACCCTTCAGCTGCGGCCCGGGACGGGTCTCGACCCGGTGCTAAAAGAACTGCTGTCGGTAATCGGCAGCAGCGCTCCCAACGGCAGCCGCCGCGTGCGACTGTCAGGCAGTCTGCAGCAGCCGACCCTTCGTTAAGCAACGTCCCCATCCGCTCAAAAAAATCCTGCACAACCTAAGCGGTTGACATTCCTGCTTCCAATGCTTAGTTTGCCGTTATCCAATTACGGTTTTTTCAAGGAGAGGGAAATCCATGAATGACGAACAGGAAAAACCTGAAAACATCCCCCCTGTTTTCGATAGTGCAGACGGTCTGACAGACCCTGAAGAGGGGCATGACGAATTTGAAAGTCCGGACGCCCTGGTATTGGCCAGCGATGCACTGCCGCCGACTCTGCCCATCATCCTGCTGCGGCCTCGCCCAGCCTTTCCCGGCACCCTGGTACCGATGGTGCTTAGTGGAAAACAGCAATTGGCCATGGCTCAGCGGGCCTCTGAAAGTCCGAACAAAACCATAGGTTTTGTTCTGGCCAAAGACCCGGAAGAACCCGATTCGGCCGAGAACATGTATCAAATCGGCGTGGTCGGCAAGATCATGAAGGTTTTGCATACGGACGAAAACAGCATTCATCTGCTGATGAACTGCCTGGAGCGGTTCAGCATCGATGAAGTTCTCCCCTCCAAGCAGGGGCTGTTTGCCCACGTCACTTACCATTTTGCTGCCGAGTTGTCGGTCAACGCCGAGATGCAGGCCTATTCCATGGCCATCATCACGGCGCTCAAGGAACTGGTGCAGATCAACCCCCTCTACTCGGAAGAGATCAAACTGTTTCTCAACCGGCAGAGCATGGACGATCCGGGCCGCTTGTCCGACTTCGCCGCCAACCTTACCTCCAGCGACGGGCCGGAACTGCAGCAGATTCTCGAAACTTTCGATGTACGCAAACGCATCGACAAGGTATTGGTTCTGTTGAAAAAAGAGCTGGAAGTCTCCCGTTTGCAGACCAAGATTTCCAAGCAGATCGAAGCCAAAGTCTCCAAGCAGCAGCGGGATTTCTTCCTTCGAGAGCAGCTCAAAGAAATCAAGAAAGAACTCGGGCTTGAAAAAGAGGGAAAAACCAGCGAAATCGAAAAATTCCAAAAAAGACTACAGAAGCTGACTCTGACCGAAGAAGCTCAAAAGACCATCGACGAAGAGATCGAAAAGCTTCGGCTGCTGGATCCGTCTTCACCCGAGTACACCGTTTCCCGGAACTATCTCGACTGGCTGACCATCCTGCCCTGGGGCAAGTACGGCAAGGATTCCTACGATCTGGCCCGGGCCAGAAAAGTTCTCGACCGGGACCACTACGGCCTCAAGGACGTTAAGGATCGAATTCTCGAGTTCATCGCCGTCGGCAAGATGAAGGGCGATATTTCCGGTTCGATTATTTGCCTGGTCGGCCCTCCCGGGGTCGGCAAGACCTCCGTCGGCAAAAGTATCGCCAGTGCCCTGAACCGTTCCTTCTATCGTTTTTCTCTGGGCGGTATGCGGGATGAAGCTGAAATCAAGGGACACCGCCGGACCTATATCGGCGCCATGCCCGGCCGCTTTATCCAGGCCATGAAAAGTGCCGGCACCTCCAATCCCCTGCTGATGCTGGACGAGATCGACAAGATCGGTGCCTCCTTTCAGGGCGACCCGGCCTCGGCTTTGCTTGAAGTCCTCGACCCTGAGCAAAATTCCACCTTCCGCGACCACTACCTGGACGTTCCCTTCGATCTGTCCAACGTCCTGTTCGTAGCTACGGCCAACACCCTCGATTCAATTCCGGGACCGCTTCTCGACCGCATGGAGATCATCCGTCTGTCCGGTTATATCCTCGAGGAAAAACTGGAAATCGCCCGTCGCTACCTGATCCCCAAAGCCTTGAAAAATCACGGTCTGAAAAAGTCCCAGGTCACGATTCGCAAGGACGCTCTGCGTACGATTATCGACGGTTATGCCCGTGAAGCCGGTGTACGCTCGCTGGAGAACCTGATCAAGAAGATCATGCGCAAAGCGGCCATGGCCTTTGCTGAGGGGCAAACGGAGCGCATCACTATTGGCAAGAAAGATGTCGAAGACTATCTCGGCAAGCCGATATTCACCAAGGAAGAGCTCTTCGAAGGGGTCCCGGGGGTGGTTACCGGGCTGGCCTGGACCGCCATGGGCGGAGCCACCCTGCAAATTGAAGCGACGGCTATGCCGAGCAAAAACAAGGGATTTAAGCAGACCGGACAGCTGGGCAACGTCATGGTTGAGAGCAGTGAGATCGCCTATTCCTACGTGATGGCTCACCTCCAGGATTACGGTATCGACCCGGAATTCTTCGACAAGCACTTCATCCACCTGCACGTCCCGGCCGGTGCCACGCCCAAAGACGGTCCTTCTGCGGGCATCACTATGACCACCGCCCTGCTGTCGATGATCTCCGGCAAACCGGTGGTAAAAAAGCTCGGCATGACCGGCGAATTAACCCTCAGCGGTCGCGTGCTTCCCATCGGCGGCGTGAAGGAAAAAACCATCGCCGTGCGCCGGGCAGGTTTGACCAAGATTATCTTCCCGGAAGACAACCGTAAGAACTTCGACGAACTGCCGGATTACCTTAAAGAAGGCCTGGAAGTCCATTTCGCCCGCGACTATAAAGATGTCTACCGCATCGCTTTTGGCGAACTTTAAACTACCTATTATTTCAAGAAGGATCACCCCGATTATGACCCCGGAAGAACTTAAAGAAGCCGTACTGGCCCTCGATAGCGAGGACAGAAAAGCCTTTCTTCTCGATGCCCTGCCGGAACTGGCCAAGGACGCCATGCAGGACCAGATGTTTTTGATGCAGCTCTTCCCGATCTTCGCCAATCTGATCAAGGAAAGCGGTATAGACCTGTCCCAGCTTTTGCAGATGGCCAGCATGTTCGCTCCCGCCGGCGGTGCCGATCAAAACTGATTTGGCCGTTGACGGACCGTTGCGGAACTGATAACGTAAGCGACCATGTTTACTCTGGATATTCTGCATATGCTTTACCATTGGTGGCGCCGGCTCACAATTTGATCCGGTTCGCGCACCCTGAACGAATAGTTCGCCGTGAACCATCAGGTTTGCGGTCTCTACAACATAAAAAAGCCGCGGCCTTTACTGACCGCGGCTTTTTTATAACTGCTTTATAAACCAGACCGGGTGTATCCATGAGGCATCCGGTCTTACGACGAGGTCCACCATGCGCGTTCTCTCTGGCATTCAGCCTTCCGGCTCCCTGCACCTGGGCAATTACTTCGGCATGATGAAGAAAATGATCGACTACCAGGAGCACCAGGAGTTGTTCTGCTTCATCGCCAACTATCACGCCATGACCAGTGTCTCCGACGGCAAGGCCTTGGCTACCGGCACCCTGGAGGCGGCCGCCAACTTCCTCGCCCTCGGTCTCGACCCGGAAAAGAGCGTGTTCTGGGTCCAGTCCGATGTGCCTGAGGTGCAGGAACTGACCTGGGTACTTTCCAATTTCACCCCCATGGGCCTGCTGGAGCGCTGCCACAGCTACAAAGACAAGATCGCCAAAGGCATCGCCGCGAACCACGGCCTGTTTGCCTACCCGGTACTGATGTCGGCCGACATCCTGCTTTTTCAAAGCGAGACGGTACCGGTCGGCAAGGACCAGAAACAGCACGTCGAGGTCACCCGCGACATCGCCGCCAAATTCAACAACCTCTACGGCGAGGTCTTCACCCTGCCGGAACCGGAGATTGACGATCAGGTGGCCACGGTGCCGGGCCTGGACGGCCAGAAGATGAGCAAGAGCTACAAGAACACCATCGACCTGTTTCTCGACGAAAAGCCCCTGCGCAAGCAGATCATGCGCATCGTCACCGACCCGACCCCAGTGGAGGACCCTAAGGACCCGGACACGTGCAACGTGTTTCAGATCTACCGCCTGTTCCTGGACAAGGAACAAGAAGCCGCCCTGCGCCAGCGCTACCTGGTCGGCGGACTCGGCTACGGCGAGGTCAAGCAGGAGCTGTTCGAGACCGTGCGCGACTTTTTCGCCCCCTACACCGAACGGCGCAAAGAAATTCTGGCCGACAAGGAGGGACTGCGGAAGATTCTTGCCGATGGCGCGCAAAAGGCTCGCTATGCAGCAACCAAGACCCTGCGCAAGGTACGCAAAAAGACCGGCCTCACCTACTGAACACCCAGCCTGGGAGGTATAAAAAAATAGACGGCTGCGGGTTAGTGCCCGTCAGCCGTCTTTTGTTATAGTGATAGCAGGTACAATGATATTTTTTAGGAGGAACCCTTCGTTGAACCGATGAGGAGGCCCCATGAGCATCTACCGCAAATGGTATTGCACCTGCACCGGCAAACCCATTGAGCTCGGTTCTGAAGAATTGCTCGAAGACGAGCCCCTGGAGCCGACCTGCAAAATCTGCGGCGCAACGCCCTCTTCCGATCCCAAAAAGACCATCATCTACCGAGACATCGAAGACTGGGACGACTGAGGCGTCGCAAAAAGTTCGCCCAACTGCGTTCCAGCGGTTTTTCAGGACTTCGACATACTGATGTATGCCTTCACCACTGAAAACCCACTGCGCCTTGCTGGCCAAAATTTTTGCTTAGCCTACGTGTTTATTAATCTTATTCAACCGGATGTAGAGGCCGCGCGGGTAAAGAGTACGAAGGCCATGGCCGGGCGTTTGCTGGCCTCGCGCATGGCGAACTGGATGCTTTCGTAATGCCATCCGGCTGTGGTCCATTCGTTGAGGATCTTTTCCAGAGCTTCGTCCGTCACCAGACTGGTTTCGACTACTTTATATTCCACCATCGCTTTGTCCTTCCATCGACCAGGATATTAAAACTCGCCCGGTTTGCCCTGTTTGGCAGAGGCACCCACTAACCAGCAGAGAGCCTCTTTCTCTTTCGTAAACAACTCAATGTTCACACCCCGATTAAAGGCCACATTAGCGAAAAACTCCGTCTGCTTATCGGGTTCGTATTCCTGAAAACAACAGGCCAGCTTTACACCTGAAAGCAACCGCGAAAGCATTTCACCGGACTCAAAGGAGTTCATTACGCTCAGACTACGTATTGGGGCAACCCAAATGGCGAGCACCTTGGAACATTGGTGCCTTCTGCAGAGTTCAGTCAAATCTTGGCAGAATTCAGAGACCGCTTTTTCGGTCAACTCGTAGCCAGGCGAATGCTCAACCCGTATATAAGTGCCGTTGAACGTTATTGTAACATTCGAAGTCATTTTTGTTTCTCAAGCAAAGTTCCCAATAAGGATGAACCTCATATTCAGGTCTATAATTATCATAACTTAAAACCGTGCATTTCCTGGCGTACGGGGAAAGGGGATCACGTCGCGAATATTCTCCATGCCGGTGACGTACATCAGCAGCCGCTCAAAACCGAGACCGAATCCGGAGTGAGGGCAACTACCCCAGCGGCGACTATCGAGATACCACCAGAGATGTTGCGGATCGATGCCGCAGGCTTTCATCTTTGCTTGCAAAACATCAAGGCGTTCTTCCCGCTGACTGCCGCCGATGATTTCGCCAACCCGTGGCACCAGCAGATCCATCGCCGCCACCGTCTTGCCGTCATCGTTCTGGCGCATATAAAAAGCTTTGATGTCCGTCGGATAGTCGGTTACGAACAACGGCCCACCGACCACTTCCTCTGTCAGGTAGCGTTCGTGTTCCGACTGCAGATCGGCCCCCCAGACTACTGGAAATTCAAAACTGCGACCGGCATTTTCGAGCCGCCACACCGCTTCGCTGTAGCTCATCGTCTGAAACTCGGCTGTGGCCAACGCCTCGAGTTTATCCAACAGCCCCTTTTCGATTCGCTCATCGAAAAAAGCGAGATCCTCGCCGCACTCCTGCAGGGCAAAGGTCACCAGATAACGAAGAAAATCTTCGGCCAGGGCGCAATCCTCGGCCAGATCGGCAAAGGCCATTTCCGGCTCGATCATCCAGAATTCAGCCGCATGACGGCTGGTGTTGCTGTTTTCGGCACGAAAAGTCGGTCCGAAGGTATAGACCTCGGAAAAAGCGCTGGCAAAAAGCTCCCCCTGCAACTGGCCACTGACGGTCAAACCGGTCCGATCTCCGAAAAAGTCCTGACGCCAGTCGATGGCGCCTTCCAACTGCGGCGGCGCGGCAGCATCGAGAGTGGTAACCCGAAACATCTCGCCGGCTCCCTCGCAATCGTTGGCGGTAATGATCGGCGTATGAACGTAGAGGAAACCCCGTTCACGGAAGAAATTATGGATTGCAAAGGACAAAGCGCTGCGCACCCGAAACACCGCGCCAAAGGCGTTGGCCCGCGGCCGCAGATGGGCAATAGAGCGCAAAAAGTCGAAGGAATGCCGTTTCTTCTGTAATGGGTAGTCGGCGTCGCTGGTCCCCAGCAGCCTCACCTGCCGGGCATGCACCTCCCAACGCTGACCGGCTGCCGGGGAAGCAACCAAAGCCCCCTCCACCTCCAGGCAAGCGCCGGTGCCGCAACGTACGGCAGCCTCATACTGTTCAAGTTCGGGATTAAGAACTACCTGTAGCGAGGCAAAACAGGAACCATCATTCAGGGCGATGAAGGCCACCTCCTTGCCTCGCCTCACGGTACGAGCCCAACCACGCACGGTTATTGAATCCTTGGCACCCTCGGCAGCCAGGGCCGCCTTGATGCGGGTGCGAGCTTGCCGCCTGCCGATAAAATCATTCATTCCGTTCAACTCCTGTTTACCTGTCTGATCGGTATTCCGCCCAATCGAACACTATTCATTAATCCTCGACCCACAGATTAAATCAAAAATACAAATCAAGTCGAGAAGGTATCACAAAAATATCAAAGCCTGTGGCGATATCCGTAAAAGAAATAGCCGCCAGGAGAAAATACCTGCCGGTGCTACCGGTTGCAAAAGCGTGCTCTCTGGTTTACTCTGGCAACGCAAGAGAATGGTTATTTTACCGTTTCCCCTCATCCGGAAAGGAACCTTATGCCTCGAGGAGTTTGTCGCCAGGGCCGGGGACGTGGCCAGCAGGGCGGCGATTTCGGCAATATCCCACGCTTTATCGAGCCGGTGGTCCTGTTGATGCTGAAAAAACTCGGCAGCGCTCACGGCTACCAGTTAGCCAGTGAACTTCCCGAGCACAGCTTGACCGGCGCAGTCGTCGATCGAGGGGCTCTCTACCGGACCTTGCGCCAGCTCGAGGTTGGCGGTCACGTGACCTCCGACTGGGATGTTTCCGGTCACGGCCCGGCAAAGCGCCTTTACCGCCTTACTCCGGCCGGAGAAAAGTTCCTTCAACAGTGGTCTCAGATGATCGAACAAATGGCGGGAGCCATGGGCGACTTCGTCACAAAGGTACGGAACCTCGACCAGCAGGGTGAAAAAAAATAGCAACATCCACACAACAAATAAAAAAGGCGGCTCTCTAGCCGCCCTTTTTTTATCGAATTCTCCAACCAGTTTTTCATTTCCCCTCAACGAAGAAAAACCTTGAAAATAAGCTTTTGCACCCACTTGCCGTAAGGCGGATGCATCAAGGTACTTGTGCAGAATTTACCCTGGGTCAATACCGTCTTGGCCTTGGACAAGGTTTTGAACCCCTCGACACCGTGATAGTTCCCCATCCCGGACGGCCCGATGCCGCCAAAGGGCGCATCGTCGGCTGCTACATGAAATACCGTATCATTGATGCACATGCCGCCGGCATGAGTCTGAGTGATAATCTTTTGCTGCAACGGCTTATCGTAACTCAGCAGATAAAGGGCCAGCGGCCGGGGACGCGTGCGAATATAATCCAAGGCATCGTCGGTACTGTCATAGGGAATCACCGGCAGGAGCGGGCCAAAGATCTCGTTCTGCATCACCGTCATCTCATCGGTGGTGTTCAACAATAAATGGGTGGTCATGCGCTGCCGGCTGTCATCCCGGTGTTGTCCTTCAACGCAAGGGATCACCCGGGCACCTTTGCTTTTGGCATCTGCCAGCCAGGTTTGCAGACGCTCGTACTGGCGGGGATTGATCACCGAAGTGTAGTCCCTGCTGTTGACCCCATCGGGATACATAGCTGCGAAGCGTTGCTGATAACTCTTTGCGAAGCTGTCCACCTTTTCCCGCGGCACCAGCACGTAATCGGGTGCCACACAGATCTGCCCGGCATTAAGGCACTTGCCGAAGGACATCCGCACTACCGCGTTATCTACATCCACATCGGGACCGACAATGGCGGGAGATTTGCCCCCCAGTTCAAGGGTCACCGGGGTCAGGTTCTCGGCAGCGGCTCGCATCACCTGGCGTCCGACGTTCGTAGATCCTGTAAACAGCAGATGGTCGAAAGGTAAAGAAGTAAACTGGGCCGCCAGTTCCGCCTCTCCTTCGACGCAAACCACCTGCTCCTGAGAAAAGACGCTGGCCAGCATCTCAGTAATGACTCTGTTGGTATGAGGAGTAAACTCGGACAACTTGATCATCGCCCGGTTGCCCGCGGCAAGAGCAGAAATCAGAGGGCCCACAGAGAGTATTACCGGGAAATTCCAGGGGACAACAATGCCGACCACACCCAGCGGCTGATAGTGCACCCTGATTTTTGCCGGGGACAGCAACAGCCCCGCGGAGCGACGATCCGGCCGCATCCATGTCTTCAGTTTCCTGCAGCTGTAACGGATGTTCATAACGCAGGGCAGGATGTCAGAAATCAGGCTGTCCTGTCTGCTGCGGCCGACGTAGTCGGCGTCCAGCGCATCGCAGAGGCGTTCCCGGAAGCTGAGCAACGCACCCTTGAGTTGCTTGAGCAGATCTATACGCTGCAAAGCCGAGGGCATGGGATTATTCAGATAGGCGCTGCGCTGATTCTGGAACAAAGCTAAAAGATCGTTCTGTTGGTCCGCTCTTGAATCATTCGATTGTGCGGTCATAAAACCTCCCCAGCGGAAGAGATCAATGGATCTATCGATACAAGTATTGGCTAAAATTCTTTATTTTCAAGGGTTGACCGTCTTCCAGGATCAAAACGACCGCTATAGAAGTCCGGCGCTTTATTCAAAGACCGCTCCATTCCGTCTTCATCTTTTGCAAACCTCTTTTCTCCCACCTGAAAACAAAATGGCCCACCCGATTGCTCGGGTGGGCCATAATAAATTTATACCGCTCAAAACATCCGGTGGACAGACCAAAAGGCACCGGTTTTTGGATGAGGGGTAACAGGCGAATTTAATTATGCTCGCGCGTCTTGTGGAAAACGATATCGGGCCACTGTTCGATGGTATGCCCCAAACGCCACTCGCTGGAAGCGAGGAAGGCCAGGCCGCCTTCGGAATCTTTAGCCAGGTTCGCCTGGTTTTTCTTCTCGAATTCTTCGAATTTCTTAGCGTCATCGCATTCCACCCAACGGGCGGTGGCGTAATCGACTCCCTCATACAGAGCATCCACACCGTACTCGGCCTGCAGCCGCGACATGATGACATCGAACTGCAAGACCCCGACGGCGCCAAGTATATAGTCGGTATTGATCAGCGGCCGAAACAGCTGCACCGCACCTTCTTCGGCCAGCTGTTTTAACCCTTTTTCAAGCTGCTTTGTCTTCAAAGGATTCTTCAGCCTTACCCGCCGGAAATGTTCAGGGGCAAAGCTGGGAATGCCCGTAAATTTCAGGACTTCCTTGTCGCTGAAGGTATCCCCTATCTTGATCGTACCGTGATTGTGGATACCGATAATATCGCCAGGGAAGGCTTCCTCGACATTGGTGCGATCCTGGGCCATGAAGATAGTCGCATTCGCCAACGTCACATCCTTGCCGATACGATGGTGCTTGACCTTCATCCCGCGTTTGAAGGTGCCGGAGCAAACCCTTAAAAAAGCGATGCGATCTCGATGGGCCGGGTCCATATTGGCTTGAATCTTAAAGACAAATCCGGAGAAAGGTTCCTCGTAGGGAGAAACCTCGCGGGTCTGGGTCTGGGCAGGACGGGGCGCCGGAGCCTGCTCGACGAAAGCCTCCAACATCTCCTCGACCCCGAAATTGTTAATGGCACTGCCGAAAAAAACCGGGGTCTGGTTGCCTTTGAGGTAGTGTTCCGGATCGAAGGGATTGGCCGCCCCTTCCAGGAGTTCGATATCCTCACGCAGCTCATCGGCCTGGTCGCCGAGCAGCTCGTCAAGGCGCGGATCGGCCAGATCCTCGATGACGACCGCATCCTGGGGCCGGGTTTCCTGCCCCGGGGTGAAGAGAGTCAGCCTCTTGCGATAAAGGTTGTAGGTGCCCTTGAAACGCTTGCCCATACCGATCGGCCATGACAGGGGCGCGCATTCAACCTGCAGCGTCTCTTCAATATCGGCCAGAATGTCGAGGGGCTCCAATCCCTCGCGGTCCAGCTTGTTGATAAAGGTCATTATCGGCGTATTGCGCATCCGGCAGACCTCCATCAGCTTGCGGGTCTGGGTCTCGACGCCCTTGGCGTTGTCGATGACCATCAGCGCGCTGTCGACGGCAGTCAATACCCGGTAGGTGTCCTCGGAAAAATCCTGGTGTCCGGGGGTGTCGAGGAGATTAACCTCGAAATCGTTGTAATTGAACTTCATCACCGAGGAAGTAACCGAAATACCGCGCTCCTGCTCCATAGCCATCCAGTCACTGGTAGCATGGCGGGCCGCTTTACGGGCCTTGACCGCACCGGCCATCTGGATCGCGCCGCCGAACAGCAGCAGCTTTTCGGTGAGAGTGGTTTTACCGGCGTCGGGGTGACTGATGATGCCGAACGTGCGCCGGCGATCGACTTCCTTGCGGTGGTTCTTGCTCACTTTACAACCTCTGTTGAAATATTTCGCTGATAAAAAAACCGGGCCAAAAGGCCCGATGAACATTGAATCATAACGCAGAACAAGACAAAAGGTCAATGGCCGGCAACGCTCTGCAGGGTCATCTTGATTAGCCTTCCCCGGTTTGCAACCCCTTCAGCCGGGTCGGCTTCAAGGGTGACATTTGACAGGACCCTACTTATCAACTAGACCTTTAGTTATCGCCAATTAACCTATACTATTAATCCGCAGGGTATTGCACGTACTTAACTTGGGGAAATGTCATGGCCGCAAAAATGTTTGACGTTAACTCAGTTCGACCACAAACCCGCCTGCTCTTTTATACCCTCGGAATTTTGTGTTTATTGGCATTGAGACTTCCTACTGAAGGAACGGCCATGACAATAGTCAACGCCCAGTCTACAGAAGCCTTGCTGAGTCTTAGTATCGAGGAACTTCTACGTCTGGAGATAACCTCCGCAGCGAAAAAACCACAGACCATCAGCAACACCGCTGCAGCGATTTTCGTCATTACCCAGGAGGACATCCGCCGCTGCGGGGCTACCAGCATCCCCGAAGCACTGCGCCTGGCGCCAGGCGTCAATGTGGCACGTCTCGACGGCAATAAATGGGCCATCACCATCCGCGGCTTTAATGGCCGCTTCGCCAACAAACTACTGGTCCTCATGGATGGACGTAGCGTTTACACCCCTCTCTTTTCCGGGGTTTACTGGGACGTGCAGGACACCCTGCTGGAGGATATCGAGCGTATCGAAGTAATCCGCGGTCCGGGCGCCACTCTCTGGGGCGCCAACGCGATCAACGGCGTTATCAACATTATCACCAAACACAGTGAAAATACTCAAGGCCTGCTGTTGAAGGGAGGTTATGGCAGCGAGGAAGAGGGATTTGGTTCCGTTCGGTATGGCGGCCCCATCGGCAAAGCGGGCAACTACCGGGCCTACATCAAATTCTTTAACCGGGACGGATTCGAAAGTCTGGAAGGCGAGGAGGCTGCCGACGACTGGAATGCCTTTCGCGGGGGGGTTCGCTATGACGGTCGTCTGGGGGCCAGAGACACCCTGACCGTCCAGGGCGACGCCTACAGCGGAAGCGAAGGCCAAACGGACGAAAATTTAAGTCTTCTCCCGCCAACCTTTCGCGCCATATCGGACAGCGATACCGATTTTTCCGGCAGCAATATCCTGCTCCGCTGGCAGAGAACCTTTTCAACATCATCCGACATGGCTCTGCAGGCCTATTACGATCACACCAAGCGGGACGAAATCGCCTTGGCGAAAGAAACTCGCGACACCCTGGATATTGACTTCCAGCATCGATTTCCGCTGGGAAAACGTCAGGAAATCATCTGGGGCCTTGGCTATCGCACCAGTTGGGACGACATTGACTCCCGTGAACCGACCATCATCATCAGCGATAATTCCCAAACGGACCAGATGGCAAGCTTTTTCGTTCAGGACGAAATTGCCCTGAAGAACGATCTTTTGCGACTGATCCTCGGGACCAAAGTCGAGCACAACGACTATACCGGTTTCGAGTTCCAACCCAATGCACGCCTCATCTGGACGCCAAGCCCGCACCATTCCGTCTGGGCTGCCGTGTCCCGGGCTGTACGAACTCCATCCCGGATCGAGGAAGACGCCAATATGTGGATCTATTTGCTGCCTTCAACACCTCCGGCTGTAATTACCGCCATTGGCAACACCGACTACGACAGTGAAAATCTGCTGGCTTGGGAAATTGGATACCGAACCATGCCGACCTCGGCCGTTTCACTGGACCTGACCTTCTTCCTTAACATTTACGAAAATTTGCGCTCTTTTGAAAACCAGGCCCCCGACCTTTCCACGCTTCCGGCCTACATTAATATTCCAGCCATTGACGACAATAAGATGAAAGCGGAAACCTGGGGCATTGAGTTTTCCGGGGACTGGCAGGCGACTAAATTCTGGCGCCTGCAGGCTTCTTACAGCTATTTGCAAATGGATGTCGATGCCACCAAAAACAGCACTGACATTCTCAGTTTGAACCTGATGGATGGAACCAGCCCGGAACACCAGCTCTCCCTTCGTTCGTCCTGGGACCTGCCGCACGATATCGAGTTCGACCTCTGGCTGCGCTATGTCGACGAACTGACAACTCAAAATATCGACGACTACCTGACCCTGGACCTGCGTATCGGCTGGCAGCCTTTTCCCGGTCTGGACCTGGCTCTGGTCGGTCAAAACCTGTTGCAAAGCAGTCATCAGGAATATGACCCGGAACTCCAGACTTCAGCCTCGGAAGTACCTCGCGGCTTTTACGGGCAGGCGGTCTGGCGGTATTGACCTATGCCAATTTTTTTTGGCAAATACGCGATGTCCTATTTATGAACTTTTGCTCCTGGTCTAGACATATAGCTTTTTGGACGATTGTGGTGCTGGCTTTCCACACCATACCCGGCACCGTTCGGGCTCAGTTTAAAAAAGAGCCGGTCATGACGGCCCTGCTGTACAACGTCACCCGATTTGTCACCTGGCCTGAGGGCTCCTTTCCAGACCGGGACGCCCCTTTGATAATCGCCCTGCAGGGCGAAGGTCCCCTGCAACAGGAGATCGCCAGCCTGAACGGCAAGCAGATCGACGGCCGGACCATCGCAATTAAGCGGCTGTCGCCAAATCAGCTGCCGGACCGGTACCGACTCTGCCATGTCCTGTTTATCCCTCAGAGTTCCCAACAAGAGCTAACAGACACTATGGAAAAGATAGCCGGACAACCTATTCTGACCGTCAGCGACATGCAGGATTTCGCTCGCAAAGGCGGCATCCTTCACCTGGAGGGCGCGCAGAATGTCAGCTTTTCGCTTAACCTGGACAGCGCCCAACAAGCCGGTCTTGTTCTCAGCTCCAAGCTTTTTCGTCTGGCCAACCTGGTCATCAAGGACGGCCAGGAAAAGGAGGGACCGTGAACCTGCAGGCAGCGAATATCCGCAACTGGTCCATTAAAAACAAGCTCAAGGCGGTAATTATCCTCACTAGCCTTGCAGTGCTTCTGGTGCTTTTTCTGGTCTTTGTGGTAAACCAACGCAATTTTCTACGCAGCTCTCTGGTACAGGAAATGGCCGTTCTTTCCCGCAATATCGCGAATAACTGCGCGGCATCGGTTATTTTCGGCGACCGTGCCACCGCCACAGAAACCCTTGAATCACTGCAAGCCAATCCGCAGGTGGTCGCCGGCTTCATCTACGATACGGAAAAACAGACTTTTTCCAGCTACTACAAAGAGCAGCCCAACACCACTCCTATGACTTATCCGTCCGCGTTGCTCCTGGATGCCGGTCATCTTTTCTCCGGCCGGCATCTGGACGTTGTGCAGACCATCGGTCACGGCCGCGAACACCTCGGCATCCTCCACATGCGGGCCAGTCTGGACAACATCGAAAAGACCCTGATGAGATACATTACCTTTGGCTTTTTAGGCTTGGGGGGGGCGTTCATTCTCGCCTGGCTGCTTGCCGACCGGTTGCAGGGGGTCATTTCAAAGCCGATCCAACAGCTGGCAACCGCCATGCGCGCAGTATCGAAAGAACAGAACTACCGGCGGCGGGTCAAAATGGACCGACAGGACGAGCTGGGGAGCCTGATTGAAGATTTCAATGAAATGCTGACCCAGATCGAGAGACGGGACCAGGAGTTGCGCAGCAAACAGGACCGGCTCGACTATCTGGCTCACCACGACACACTCACCGACCTGCCTAATCGGCTGCTGTTTCACGACCGCTTGCACCATGCCATCACCAAAGCCCGACGTATGCAGGGGAGTTTGGCGTTATTGTTTCTCGATCTTGACCGGTTTAAAAATATCAACGATTCCCTGGGCCATGAAGCAGGAGATCAACTTCTTCAGGAAGTCGCCAAACGCCTGACCAAAATCATGCGAAAATCGGATACCCTGGCCCGCCTCGGCGGCGATGAATTCGTTGTCGCTTTGGAGCAAAATACGGAATCCCATGAAATTATCACCGTTGCGCAAAAGATCCTCGACAATTTGTCAGCGGTCTACCACATAAACGCTGAAGAGCTGTATATCACCGTCAGCATCGGCATCAGCCTGTTTCCCGCCAACGGCCTGACAGCTGAGACACTCATGAAAAATGCCGATGTCGCCATGTACCGGGCCAAAGCAAAAGGCCGTAACAATTTCCAGTTTTTCACTGCCGACATGAACCAGCTGGCCAAGGAGGCTCTGTTTCTGGAAAATAATCTGCGTAAAGCCATCGATAACCAGGAACTGACCCTGTACTACCAGCCTCAGGTCGAAATTGTCAGCGGGAAAATAACAGGCATGGAAGCACTGGTCCGCTGGCATCATCCGGAGCTTGGAATAATTCCGCCCAACAAATTCATTCCCATGGCCGAGGAAACCGGCTTGATTATCCCCCTTGGTAAATGGGTTATCAACACCGCCTGTCAACAAAACCGCCAGTGGCAGAAGGCCGGTTTATCCCCTGGGAAAATCGCCGTGAACATTTCCCCCCGCCAGTTTCGCCAGAGCGATCTGGTAAAAACAGTAGACCTGGCTTTGACGAAATCAGGCCTGAGCGCAAACTGGTTAGAGCTTGAAATCACCGAAAACGTCCTGGTCGATGACCTCATACCGACTATTGCAGTCATGGAAGACCTCAATGACATGGGGGTCGGCCTGTCCATCGACGATTTCGGTACCGGTTATTCTTCGTTGAATTACCTGCACCGTTTCCCCCTTTCAAAACTTAAAATCGATCAGTCTTTTGTGCAAAGCATCGGTGAACCGATGGGCAAGCATGCCATTGTTGAAGCCATCATCGCCTTGGCTCGAGCTCTGGAGCTGGAAGTTATCGCCGAAGGAATTGAAAACCCGGCTCATGTCGCTTTTTTGAAAAAACACGGCTGCCGCTACGGCCAAGGATATTATTTCAGCAAGCCCCTGCCGCCACAAGATTTTGAGCAGTTACTACTGAATTCTCAGCCACAGAGAATCCAGAGGTCAGAACGTTCCGTTCATAACTAACCTGGCCCATACTCCCCTTTAAAAATTCTTTCTCACCGGCTATATCGCCAGGGCAATTGATTTTCTTAAAAGAGCCGGTTGACCTTTCCGCCGCACCCTTTAGGAAAACCGTGACGTCAAAATTAGTGTCTGCAGCCCTCTTTTCACTTCTTGAATTAAATTCTTTTTGCACAAAAAAACGCCGGCCTCGCCGTTATATCGCCACAACAGGACTGATCCGCAAAAAGTTAACGAGCCGCTTCTTCAAAATCATCCTCTCCCCGGGAAGAAACTCCTTGATATTTTTGACTTTGCCCAACGAGGTTTCTAAAAAGTCACAATGTTGAAGATACTGGCGCGAGTATTGCGTATACACAAAGACACCGACCGCCCTCGAAAAATTTTGACACACCTGTTACCGACATGGTGACGCCAGAAAGGAACGCTCGAATGAACGCCAAGTTTTCTCGAAACCTCTTCTTTTCAGCCCTGTTGCTTTTTCTGACCGCTATCCCGGGATTCGCCGATACCGGCGACTTGGCCATAGGCATCAAAGCCAGCACCTTGGGTGCCGGAGCCGAAGGAATCGTCGGCCTTCTCCCTTCGATCAACCTGCGGGGCGGCGCGAACGCATTGAGTGTCGATTTCGACATCAACACCAGCGATATCGATTACGACGTGGATGCCGATTTGCTGAATTTTCCGATATTGATTGACTGGTACCCCTTTAAAAAATCCGGGTTTCGGATCAGTGCCGGTGCCTTGGTCAATAAAAATGAGGGCGACCTTGAAGCCTCGACCCAGAGCAGCTACACCATCGATGGCACGACCTATACGGCAGCCCAGCTTGGCACTCTGAACGGCAAGGTCGATTTCAACGAAATAGCCCCCTATGTCGGCATCGGCTGGGGAAATGCCCTCGGCAAGAGCAAACGCTGGAGCTTCACTTGCGACTTCGGCGTGGTTTTTCAAGGCGAGGCCAATGTCGACCTATCTGTCACCGGTCCTATTGCCTCGGACCCTACCTTCCAGGCAAATTTAGCCCGGGAAAAACGGGAACTGGAGGAGGAACTGGAGGATTACCAATACTATCCGGTTATTGCCCTCGGCATTACCTACAAATTCTAGATTCCAGAGACTCTTCAACCCAAAAAGGCCCGGGCGTTTCGCCAGGCCTTTTTTATATAAAGAAAACTCTCAAGTCTTGGCAGCCAGGGCATAGCCTCATCCCGGCAAGAGGGTAAGACAACCAGGGAATTTTATCGGGTCAACAGACCAGGCAGTTGCGTCCCTGATTCTTTGCCTGATAAAGCAGGGCGTCGGCGGCATTGATCATCCCTTCAAGACTATCACCAGGCTCCGTTGCCAGTCCGACACTGATGGTCAGGCGAATTGTTTCGCCACTGCCGGGAACTTCAAGGGCGGACAGCTCCAGTGTTCGTCGAATCGATTCGCAATGCGCGATGGCTTCCTCGCTTTCCAGTGGAAGCAAGGCACAAAATTCCTCTCCACCCATTCTGGCGACAATAACCTCGGCGGGCAGGGTTCCCCGCAATAGATCGGCGACATGTTGAATGGCCAAATCTCCTGCATCATGGCCGAACTTATCGTTGATCTGCTTGAAATGGTCTATGTCGAACACGGCACAGTTCAGCGCCGAACCTGTCTCGACAGCATGCTGCCAGACCGGAACGCCATTATCGGAGAGCTGGCGGCGATTGGGAAGACCGGTCAGAAAATCGGTAACGGAAGCCGCCCGAATAGCCGCAATATTTTCCAGGTTTTCGATATTCTGACTGACCCGACAATAAAATTCTTCGGTGAGAAATGACTGTTTAATCATGAAATCGTTGGCTCCGCATTTAAGAAAGCGTGCGGCCATGACGTTGTCGCCCCGTGCCGATATGCCAATAATGGCCATATCGTCCTTGGACCACTGTTTGCGTAAATTCTGGGTCAGTTCAAAGCCATCCATGTTCGGCATGTGAAAATCGGTAATCACCAGCTTGATCTGCGGATGGTCCTCCATAACTTGCAAGGCCTGACGCCCGTCGGAAGCTTCAAAGACTTTATACTTGTGGATTCGCAAAAGGGCCGCAATGGTTTCCCGGGGAAGGGCTGAATCGTCCACGACCAGCACCTCGATCTGGGGGTTACGTTCCAATCGCCGCAACAGGCTCACCAGGTAGTCCAGACTCTGCACCCCTTCTTTCAGGACATAATCGACAACCTTTTTCCCCCAGATCCGGTCCCGGACTTCCTTGCTGACTACACTGGTAAAGACAATTACCGGGATATCGTACCCAACCAGCTGACCAACAATTTCTCCCCGCGGTGCATCGGGCAGATTAAAATTGACGATGGCGGCCACATAATCGCTGGCATCTTCCTTAACCAATGTAACGGCCTCGGCCATGGTCGTAACCCAACGCACCTTGGCACCGGTTTCAAGGGCCAGTTTATTTTTAAGCATGCGGCCAAAAAAATTGGAGTCTTCAACTACGAGAACTTTTTTCATCTTGTCTCCTGCTCTGATGCAGTAGCGTCCGGTTACTTTTTCAACTTCGGCCTATGCTGAAGAATATAGAAAATTGAAAATAAACACCAACCATCTTCCGGCTTGAAGGTTTCCCTCGGGAACGCCTTTTAGTGCAAAACCTGATCCAAAAGCCTATCACTCCAAACCACATTGCCCAATTTGACAAAATCCAGTGGGGGGACTCTGGGTAAGACCTTAAATTAGCCGGGCAGGAGCCCATGCTTAATCCCCATAAGAATCTATACACCCTCCCCGCTTCAACCGGCAAAACTGTGGTATGCCACACAAATGGGGATCTTTTTGGTGGGGCATGCCACATCTTCAAAACCCTGATCTTTCTCCTGCCCAACCATGGTGAACAATGTATTCCCCGGAAATGCAAGCTTTCTATCTGCTGTCAATAGCGATATCTGTTTCAGAATATCCTTCTCCGGCAAAGACCCTTGTCGGATCAACAAGAGCCTATATACTGAAAAGACTTACTTTTCTTCAGGAGTTTCCCGATGCTTCTCTGCTACGGCATTACCCTCTTTGTTAGCGCCTTCCTGATGTTTCTGGTCCAACCCATGGCGGGAAAGATGCTTTTACCCCTCTATGGCGGAACCCCGGCAATCTGGAACGCCTGCATGGTTTTTTTCCAGACGACCCTGCTGCTCGGTTACGGCTACTCTCACCTCACCATCAAATATCTCGGCAGCCGTCGACAGGCCAAACTGCACCTGTTGCTGATGCTTACCGCCTTGCTGGTGTTGCCGATTGCAATTAACAACCAAACCGTCCCGCCAGCCGACATCCATCCAAGCCTCTACCTGCTAGGCCAACTGACCCTGCGGATCGGCCTGCCCTTTTTTATCATCTCCAGCAGCGCCCCCCTGTTGCAACGCTGGTTGGCTGAAACCAATCACCCTTCGGGCCAGGACCCCTACTTCCTCTATTCGGCGAGCAATACCGGCAGCCTTCTGGCGCTGCTCGGCTACCCTTTATTGCTCGAACCCTTTTTAGGCATAACCGGCCAAAGCAAGGCCTGGAGTTTGGGGTATGGGATACTGGTGCTGCTGGTGGCTGTCTGCGCAGGCCTACTGCTGCGCCAACACCGCCCGGACACCCCCCAACTGCCTGAGGCGAATGAGTTAGACACAGAACCGACTGCCGACCGGCGCCTGTGGTGGTTGCTGTGTGCTTTCGTTCCTTCCAGCATGATGCTCGGCGTCACCAGCTATATCACCACCAACGTAGCAGCCATTCCCCTGTTGTGGATATTGCCCCTGGCCCTCTACCTCACGACCTTCATCCTGGTCTTTGCCAAACGGCAAGTCTTGCCTCACCCGCTCATGGTCCGCCTGCTGCCTTTTGTGGCCATCCCCCTGGCACCCTTCTTCTTTTTGTCGATCAAGAGGTGGGAACTCGCCCTGATTCCCATCCATCTGCTGATGTTCTTCGTCGCCGCCATGGTCTGCCACGGCGAGTTGGCCAAAAGCCGCCCAACGCCCCGGCATCTGACCTCCTTCTACCTCTGGATGTCCATTGGCGGAGTGGCGGGCGGAGCCTTCAACGCCTTGCTCGCACCGGTGCTGTTTACCCGCGTTTTTGAATATCCACTTGCCATGTTTCTAGCTTGCCTGATCCTGCCGGTTGCCGCACCCAAGCCGAACCAGCCACGACAGCGTCTTTTTGACCTTTTAATACCGCTATTGCTGGCCCTGTTCATGGGAACATTGTTCCGAATCAGTCAGGGGCTGCAACTCTCCAACCAACCTCTTCTAATCGCCGCCGTGCTGGCCCCGGCCGGCCTGATCTGCCTCGGCTGCAAAGAAAGAAAATTACGATTTGCCCTGACCTTCGGCGTGCTGTTGCTGGCGATGGGTTATTTCAACGATGCTACCAAGGGGTACCAACTGTTTGCCTCGCGCAACTTTTTCGGCGTCAAGCGGGTGGTTGTCAATCCGGACTGCGGCATACGCTACCTCTACCACGGCACCACGGTACACGGTTCCCAGGCATTGAAACCGACACAGCAGCCACAACCTCTGGCCTATTTTCACCGCAGCGGACCTATAGGCGACATCTTTACCGCCTTGGAACAGCAGGACGACCATCGGACGGTGGCAGTCATCGGCCTTGGTGTCGGCTCCCTGGCCGGCTATGCCCATCCCGGGCACCATTTTGATTTTTATGAAATCGACCCGGAAGTAGCTGAAATTGCCCGCAATCGTAACCATTTCCAGTTTTTGAGCGAAATGCAGGGGAGCTACAAGCTGATCCTCGGCGACGGTCGCCTGACCATTGCCCAGGCGCCATCCGGACACTACAACCTGATTATTCTCGACGCCTTCAGTTCGGATGCCATCCCGGTTCACCTGCTCACCAAAGAAGCTTTGGCCACTTACCGGGCCAAACTTAAGGAAGACGGGCTTCTGATCTTTCATATTTCCAACCGCTATCTGGATCTGGAACCACTGATGCGTGGTTTGGCGGAAGAACTTAAGCTCAATTGCCTGATCAAAAAAGATCTGACTATCGCCCTGACAGAAGAGAATCTCGGCAAACAACCTTCCATCTATGCGGTTATGGGCCGGTCGCAAAGTGCCGTTGCCCGTCTCGGCCAACTGGATGGGTGGCTACCCCCTTCAACCAACAAGCAGAGCCTGGTCTGGAGCGATCATTTTTCCAACCTGATTCGCCTGGTGAAGTGGTAGCAATCCAACAAGCTTGATCGGATGACCACAGAGAGTTACCATCAAGGAATTATCGGCCCTGAAACCTTTCCTTTTACCTACTGGAATCATGTCCAAATCTTTCACTTATCTGGTTCCCGCCGGAACGGTTCGAGTCGAACAGGAGGTTAAACGAAGTCGTTTTATTGCCCAACTCGGTCGGGCGGCCGACCGCTCCGCAGCGATGGACTTTCTCCATGCCGCACGCAACGCTGACAGGGCAGCTAACCACCACTGTTGGGCCTTTATCGCCGGCAATCCGGCTAAAAGCGATGTTCTCGGCATGAGCGACGACGGCGAACCGGCCGGTACTGCCGGGCGCCCCATCCTCAGCGCCTTACAATACAGCGGCCTGGGAGAAATAGTCGCCGTGGTCAGCCGCTACTTTGGAGGCACCAAGCTCGGCACCGGCGGTTTGGTGCGGGCCTACAGCAGCACAGTTCAACAAGCTTTGAGTGAACTGGCCAAAGAACCTTTCGTCGAACGGATCGACAATCTGATCAGCCTGCCTTTTGCCCTTGAAGATCCGGTTCGACGCTTGCTGGCCGACCTTCAGTTGAATGTCTCAGCGGCTGACTACAGCCAGGAAGTAACCCTGACGGTATCCATACCCGATGAACAGATTGCCGAATTGGAACAAAGACTTTCTGATTGTTGCCAGGGGAGGTTTAAAATACGGCGGGAAGAACCAACTGCCAAAGAAGAAAGTTGAGGCCATCTCCCACTAGTCTGGTCTGCCAACTCTGCGAATTAGAAATTTCTGGTAAAATAATTGGAGAACGAGTATTTACGAAAGCAATAACTGGTTGATTGGTTAAGAAGGGGAATGCAACGAGAATGCAGGGGAGAGGGTTAGAGCGCTTGACCACGAAACTTTCACAGTCATTATGGATAAAAAATCTGCTCTGCCGGGTCCTGCTCCTGACAGGGCTGCTCGTCTTTCCGTATACAGGCCGATGCGAGGTCCACAGCTACAAGGATGAGCATGGCACTGAAATCTTTGTCGACGACGCCTATCTCTCCCCCACGGAGCGTCAGGATCTTCAAAAAAGAGTTCTGGAATCTGAACAAGCCAAACGTAAATCGCGGACGACTTCTGTGGAAGTATACGGCAACCAGGTCGTGGTACCGGTAGAAGTCAGCGACGGCCAGCGGCAGGTCAGCGCCAGGTTATTGCTGGATACGGGTGCCTCACAAACCGTTTTTCATCGCCAGGTCATGGCACCCTTGCGAACTAAACTTCTCGGGAAGGGTTGGTCGCGGCTGGCCGGCGGCCAGCTTATCGCCACCGACAGGGTCCGCTTAAAAGACCTGACTGTCGGCCCGTACACCTGGGAAATCCCTACCGTCTCCTTAATTGAATTCAGCGGCCCGGACGCTCCCTTTGACGGTCTGCTCGGCATGGACTTTCTCAGAAAGCACCCTTACCGAATCGACTTCGAACAGCAGGTCATTCACTGGCAGCCTTCCGACTAAGTCCCGGTCTCTGGCCCCGACCTTGATCTTAGGCTAAAATCTAAATACAAGCAGTTACAGCAACCGTGTAATCACGGCCCTAATGGGAAGGAGGGGCTCATGCCGGAACTGCCGCCCAACATTGACCTAAACGATCTTTATTACCGTCTGTTCAGCCACCTCCCCGATTGCCTGGTAGTGGTTGACCGGCAGCACCGCGTTGTCCTATCCAACTGGCGCGGTGGTTTCGAAGGTGTTCCCGTCGAAAAACGAAAGGGCATGCCCCCATGTGCCGCCATCTTTCATCCGGAAGATGATATACCCTTTAGCGCCTGCCCGGCCACCGAGGTCTTTCGCAGCGGTCGAACAACCAATCGCGAATTTCACACCTCTTCAATCGGTACATTCGAGTGCCGTGCCTTTCCAATCTTTGACCAAACCGGCGAAGAGGTCATCTACGTCGCCCTGCAGATAAGCGACGTTTCCGAACGTAAAGAACTGGAGAAACAGCTCACCCTCTGCCAGAGGATGGCAACCGTCTCCTGCATGGCTGCCGGACTGGCCCACGATTTCAACAACCTGCTTACGATTGTGGGCGGCTTTGGCCGTATTCTGGAAGAAGCCCAAACAGAACCGAACCTGCAACAGGCTGCCCAGGCCATTCTTGAAGCCGAACAACGCGCCAGAACCTTATTGGATCGGCTGATGATGATCGGCGAGGGGCATTACGGCCAGGCCGTGGAACTTAACCTCAATAACCTGGTCGGCGGACTGGAAAGGCTGCTGCGCAGTATGCTCGAACCCCAGATAGAGCTCGACATTCAACTCGATCCGGCATTGGAATCCATCCATGGCAAAACCGATGAACTGGAGCAAGTCATCCTTAACCTGGCAATAAATGGCCGCGACGCCATGGCCCACGGAGGACGACTGACCATTTCCACAGCCAATCAACTACTGCCATGGGGCATCGACAGTTCCAGCAGCATCCTCCCCCCCGGGCCCTATGCTGTGCTGACCGTTGCCGACACCGGGCACGGCATGGACAAGACCACTCAGGAGAAAATCTTCGAACCCTTCTTCACCAAACAGAAAAGCCGCAAGGGAACAGGTCTCGGCATGACGGTGGTCTTCAGCATCGTCAAACGCCACCGCGGTCACATCTCGGTTACCAGCTCCCCGGATGGCGGGACTACCTTTGAGATCTACCTGCCCCAAGGCGATGCCTCCCCGGGGAATGACCTTTAATGATCCCCCGGTTCATCTGTTCAGTCCGCCGCGCCGTTCACCGGAACGCCGGTTCCCCAATCAGCTTACGCAGCACCAGCACCTGCAAAAAAAACGGTACGCTGTAAGTGGCCGCAAAAGTCGCTTCGGCCGGGCCGAAAAACTGCCCGCTGAAAGCAAGCATCAAGATGTAATTGGGAAACAGGGTACAGACCAGAGCCGTGGCGCGAAATTCCGACGCCGTGCCCCGAAACAGGAAAGGACTCAGCAACAGGACCACCGCCACCAGCAGGGCCCCGGCAGCCATCGCCTCCAGAGCCAGCATTGGATTATGTAGAAAATAGTCGGAATAACGTGAGAAAACCCCGAGATTGGTCAAAGCTACTGCCAGCAAGGATAAAGGATAGCTGCGCTGCAACAACCAGTCGGCAGGTCGCGGCAACCAACGAACACAGGCCCGGCCGGTCAAAGCCGGAAGGAAGATCATCAAGGCCAGCATCTGCGCCATGGCGACGACACCCACCTCCAGACTCTTACCCGCCAACGCTGCCACCAGTGGTGGCAGGGTAAAGGGTAAAAGAAGCGAAGAAAGGATCACAATGGCTGCCGTCAAGCCGACATCCGCCTGAAACAGCCTGGCGAAAAAGGGGGCCAGTACAGCCGTGGAAGCTCCGGCCACCAGCAGCGCCGCCAGTTTATATTCTGGCCAGACATAGTTGAAAAGGAAAAAAGCTCCCACTGGCAGCAGCAGGCATTTTACCGCCAACAGACGCACGGTATCGAGGGGCGCATCGAGCGCCCTCTGAAAAACTTGTCTCAGATCGACCGCCAGAAAGGAGAGCAGCAACAAAAACATCACACAGGCCATGGGAACGACCCGGAACGGTTCGGCCAAACCGGGCAGAAAAATACCCAGAGCCATTGTGGCGTAACTGGTTGTCAGCAATAGAACATCTTGCTTTCGAAACATACACTTTTCCTACTAAAAACAGTTTCAACGATTCGATACACTGGCCACGCAAAACTCGTACTATGATATCAACCAACCTGGATGGCAAGATTAAACTATGTTTCGCACTGAAACTTTAATTCTTGCCCAAAACATTACCAGCTTAGTATAATATCTCTGCCAATAGGCGTGATTCATTCTCTATAACAAAAGGTCCTCGCTATTCTGTTCCAGCGGATTACCCAGGCTTCAACAGGGCGCCCGACCTGAGGAGGACTTATGATTAAGAAACCAACGCGACCTGCGGCTGCAGCGAGCTGGCTTGACCTGTGGCGGACAGGGAAAACCCTCCGGAGCTCCTTTGCGGAGCAGGTGGATTGTATTCGCGAGGTTTACCGCCTGCTCAACGAGACGATCCAGACACCGAGCCACGCCCCCGCCAGCTACCGTATCACCATGGGAAACATCCCCGATAAATATTACACCCTGCGTAAGAATATTTTTTCAACTTTGTTTCATACCAGTTATCATTTACTCGACCTGCCTCAGGAAAGACGCCTGCTCTACGGCAAGCTCAACCACCTGTTTCGCATCTGGGTCACCAGTGCCGACAACCTCCTCGACAAAGAAGACAAGGAGGTTGTTCCACTGAACATGCCGAAAGAGTCGCCGATCATGCGACAGGTGGTGGCGATTATGGCCGCCGATCGGGTATTGAAAAAACTGCTCGATGAAGCGGTAGCGAATAAAGTCATAAACACCGGCCAGGCCCGCCAACTGGCCGACAGTTCATTGCAGGTGTTGTTGCCGAGCGCCGCCCTGGAGGCCAGCGAGGAGGGCGGCCTCGGCAAACGTCCCGCACCGGCCTATGTGCTGTCGACCATCCATGTACTAAAAACCGGGATACTGTTCCACATTCCCTTTCTCGGCCCCGACTTGCTCGAGCCGCAAATCGATCAACAGCGTCTGGCTGAGCTGAAACAAGCATTGCTTCATTTCGGTCTAGGCTGTCAGCTCCTCGACGATTTGCGTGATTTGGCCAGGGATTTTATCGAAAATCGCCACAACTACGTGCTGTCGATTCTCGAACAGGAACAGCACCCGGTTTTGCAATCCTGGAAAAAACGCCCACTGTCTGCCGACGAGAGACTCTACCAGGAGGTCCCCAAGGCCAGTCTGCCAACAGTTCGTCTGGCAATGCAATATCTTAGCGAGAGCCTGACCACCCTCAAACAACTCGGACTCGGCATTCCGCTGTTGTCCACTGACCGAATGGCTTGCTCGATGCTCTCCATCCTCGACCTGGAGGATTTACGCCATGCCTGCTAAGACAGATGAACACGACTCCAATCCGGCCAGCCGAACCAGTGGCCGTACCCTCGACCACGCAGCACCGGTTTACGATCTGCTGGCGCCTTTGATGACCTTCGGTCTCGAGCGGGGCTACCGGCGCAAAGCCCGGGCCCTGCTTCAGCTGCAGGGGCACGAACACGTTTTGGATGTTGGTTGCGGCACCGGCACTTTGAGCCGCGAGATCGCCCGGGAGCTCGCCCCTCAACGCTCCAAAGTGGTGGGAGTTGATGCCGCCGCAGCCATGATAGATGTGGCCCGACGCAAGGGCGCCGCCCTTCCTAACTTGCATTTCGACGCCGCTCTGGCCGAACAGCTCCCCTACGCCAATCATGCCTTTGACTGTGCTGTATCGACCTTTTTCTTTCATCACATCGAGTTCACCCTGAAACAAAGAGCTCTGGCAGAAATGCGCCGCACAGTCAAGCCGGGAGGCCGCATCGTCATCGTCGATGTCGACACGCCCAGCAATCCTTTCGGCGCCCTCTGTGCCTGGTCGGGCTACCTGCTGTTTCGCCAGGAAGAGATTCGTGAAAATATTCGAGGCCGCCTTCGTGAGGCCATCGACGGAGCCGGTTTCAGTTCGGCACAATGCGTATCGCGCCATAGCGGCTATATCTCTATTTTTTTACTACACAACTAATCCGGGAGCCTTACTAATGAAAAAATTCACCCTAGGCCTGATATTGCTGCTCTGCGCCGCTCTGATCAGCCAGACCCCAGCCCTCGCCGCGCCCAGTGAAGAAGAATTGAGCAAAAGCGTACAAAACTATTTCGCTCCTCTTTTTGCCGGCCTTAAAGCTGCAGCGGAACAACAACCGACCACCGATACTTTTCGCGAAGTGATGAAACCTTTCCTCACGGACATGGATGGATTTTTTGGCAGTACTCTTATCGACAGCGATTTTGTAATACGCAAGGTCTATCGCCGGAGAAATTTTCTGGCCGTCGGTTACGACCTTAAAAAGGTCAAAGAACTAGACTATTTCTGGGACTTGATGCGCAAATCACCCGGCCCTCAGTTGAGCGAACCGGGGCACGGCAGCCTGCTGCAGCCCCGGCTGATCGCCATGCGCTATCCAATAATGAATAAAGGACAACTGACCGGTGTGGTTTCGCTGATGATTCGCACCAACGCCTTTTTAAAAGCGACAGGACTCGATCAAGCGGCCGCCTACCGCATCGTCTGCCGCGGCCAGGAAGCTGAAACCAAGGGAGAGCTCGGAACGGATTATCGCCAGGTTACCCTGCAATTACCCGCCAACGAATGGCTGATTCAGTATCGGTGAGGATGATTGCGCCTCTTCTGAACAGACAGGAAAAGACGGCAGCCTTAAAAATTTATTTACAAAGGCTACCTTAACTCGCCCTTGACATTTTCCGCATAAATGTCCAAGTTGCTGACTGCTAAAGACTGAGGTCAAACGCATTGCAACCAAATCCTGCTCATACGAGGAACACGTGAATCACAGCGCTCTAGCCACAATGGACCAGGAAGCCACAGAACTGGATTGCCTGGCTCTGTACGATGAACAGGACCGGCAATTGATGAAGCTGGCATCGGCAGCCAAAGCCCGGGGCATCGACCGGATTGAAGAGATTCTACGCCTTGCCAAAACGGCCGGATGGGAGCGGATCGGCATAGCCCATTGCGTTGCCGTAGCAAAAGAGGCGGTCCTTCTGGAGCAACGCCTGGGACAGACATTCGAGGTAACACGTGTCGATTGCAAGGTCTGCCGCATCCCGGCTGAGGCTCTGGTACAAGGCGACCGCGGCACCTCCTGCAACCCGATTGGCCAGGCCGTGTTGCTGGCCGAAAAGGATACCCAGCTCAACATTGCCATGGGCCTGTGCCTCGGACATGATCTGCTGTTTTCCAAACACTCCAAGGCGCCGGCAACTACCCTGGTGGTAAAAGACCGGGCACACAGGCATAATCCCATTGCGGCCTTGAAATAAAGCACCTTTATTATTCAACTTTTGTTCAGGAGGAGAAATGAAAGTCTGGCAAATATTTGCCCTTGTTTTGCTGTCAGCTACCCTGTCGGTGGGCATTGCCCAAGCCGACACCCAGGGCGCTAAACGTTTCGCTTGCATCGAAATGCGCTGGCTGGTACCCGACGGAAGCGAAACCGTCAGCATAGAATTTATCCAAAGAGGCGAATCCTTTGCCCGGCTGTCTCTCAGCCCCCATGAACGCTTTCGCCAGTTTAATTTCTCTACGGATGCAATTCTCGCCGAAGGGCGCATGCGTTTACACATAGACAAAGAACACAACAAGGGGATTCTCAACCTTGACAGTCTCAGTTATCGCTGCTACGGCCCCGTTGAACAAGCCTTTTCCGGTCCTTTGATGGAATTTGATTTACCGGCAAAACCATAAGACCTAAAAGTTCTGCTACCTGCATTAAAAAGGCCGGTTCCCCATAAAGTGGAACCGGCCTTTTCTCCTTGTAAAACCTCGACTTATTTAAAAAGTCCCTTGAGTTTCTCCTTGGCTGCGTCAACTTCGCCAGCGGCTTTTTCTCCCACCTGCTCAACAGCTTTCTGGCCGAGTTGTTCTGCTCCGCCCTGCAAATCCTGCAGACCTTTGGTAAGCACACCACTCACATCCGGTGAGGAAATCTTGCCGTAGAGGGCGGCAAAAATTTCACGGGCGGCCTCCGCTGGAGTAACGCCATCTTTCTTCTGTCCGACATTTTTCAGCTTAATCTCTGGCAATTTGGCGCTGATGTCCTGGCCCGCAAGCCCTTTCACAGCCAGATGAACCTGGCCATCACGAATCACCAGTTCGCGAATCAATAATTTTTTACTGCTCTCGCCGCTATCGGAAGATGGCTTGGAACTGCCTGCTCCCGCCTTCTTGGCAATATTTCTTTGCAGGGCCTTGAAGTTATCGCTTCCGGCACCCTTTTCATAATAGATATCCGGCCCCACGACTTCGATGCGTTCGATAACGATAGTCTCGGCGGTCAGGGACTTTTCATCGACATCGACATAAATCGACTTGACGGCCACGGCATGGGGAGAATTAAACCCCTTCGGGTTACCAAGCAGAAATTTCTGCAACGTGACCTGACCGGACAAAAGACTCACATCGACATCCCCCAGCCGTAATTCGGTGCCGGTAATCTTCGGTCCCTGAGTATTGACGGCCTTTTTGATCAACGGTCCAAGGTTAGATAAGCCAAAAATCACCACCACAACAGCAAGAACAACTACCGCAGCAATTAAAAACCACAGTTTCTTCATGATAATGAATCTCCTTGTTGATACCGATTGGTGGGCGCTGTTATGTCATCCCACGGGGGAGTATTTTGGACTTGCCGCCCTTGCACTAAAAAATCTTTTGAGCAAGAAAGTGCCAAGCCTAAGCGCCGAAACGCTTGAACAAAACGGCCGGAGCAACCTGATGACAAACTATACCTCTCTACCTTATCCTCTTTGAGCAAGTAAATCAATTGGCGGGCCATAATGTATTTAACAGCCAGAAGTGTCATCATCCGCATCCACAACCGGATGACCGGTTCAGCACTTTGCAGAACCAAAACTGTTATCCGCCAACTTTTCGTGTCATAATATAAGCCTTATTCTATCTGCCTTTCTTTGCGGGATGCTGTCATGATTAAAGCTATTTTCTGGGATAACGACGGAGTCTTGGTCGACACCGAACATCTCTACTTTGAAGCCAGCCGCGACGCCTTGCGGCAAGTCGACATTGAGCTGAGCATGGAACAATTCGCCCACATAAGCCTCGGCCTTGGAAAAAGCTCCCTCTGCCTCGCCTCTGAGCAGGGTGTCAGTGACAGCACCCTGGAAACTCTGCGACAATACATAAACCAGCGCTATGCCGAACTGTTGCAAAACGGCGCGGCCCCCATGACCGGCGCTTCAGAAACCCTGAAAGCCCTCCACGGAAAGGTTGCCATGGCCATAGTAACCAGCTCCAAGCGAGAGCATTTCGATCTTATCCATCAAAACAATGGCCTTTTAGGATTCTTCGATTTTATTTTGACCCGGGAAGACTACCAATACAGCAAACCAAATCCCGAGCCCTATCTTAAAGCCCTTGAGATAAGCGGCCTGCGGGCCGAGGAATGCCTGGTGATCGAAGACACGCGGCGCGGGTTCGAAGCCGCCCGGCAAGCCGGTATGCGGTGTGTCGTGCTACCCAACCGACTGGCCCCTGACAACGAATTCGACGACGCCTTTCAAGTCATTAGCGAGTTGCAGGAAGTCCCCCCCCTGGTTCTGGGAGAAATCTCTTCCGCATCGACTCCGCTGCCCCTTGGCTAAACTTTCGGCAACATTGAAAGCGAGGCAAAAAGGTTTACATTTTTCCATGAAAGCTCTAATATTCTTCATTCGTTGACATGCCGGCATCAGAGCCCCCCCCTTCAGCAACAGGCGACCATAACCGTGGACAACACCTCTGCCAAAAAAAACGATCTTGTCCCATTTCATACCCGGCACAATCTGTTAATGATGGTGTTGCTATTCACCGTCTTTCTGGCTTTCTGTTTTCTCCTGATTCAGAACTTCCGGGTAAAGACCAAAACGGAACAACAGGTCCTGCAAAATCATTTTTCAGAGCGGGCTAACTCCATTGACGGCTTGCTCGGAAATATCCGCAGCCAAGTACGTACCCTGCAACTCACTGCGGAAGCTGATCTTGCCAACCGAATCCAACATCAGGGCCAGCCGGTCCCGTTGGCCTTCGCAAACCTGGACGACAATCTGGAAGAAAACTATTTCCATCTGGATAACTTCCGCCCTCTGTTCACAGAAAAAATGGTCGGCAACCTGACAGGCTCAGGCGGCATCGAGAAGCGCAGTCCCGATTTTTACCGGGAAATGCATATGGCTCTCGACCTTAACCACCGATTTCATGCTATTTACGAAAATTTCAATGACCTGGCCTGGGTTTACTACCTTTCCAAAAACGATTTTATCAATATTTATCCTTGGGTTTCGGCCACTGATTTTCGTTACAGTTCCCGCCTGAAAGAGCATGATTTTTACCGGCTCGGCTTGCCGGCGAAAAACCCCGACCGACAGATATTCTGGACCCAAGCTTATCTCGACGAGTATGGAAAAGGGCTGATGTCGACCTGCTCGGGCCCGGTCTACGATGGGAAGCACTTTCTGGGCATCGTCGCTATCGACCTGACCACCGACTTCTTTTCCTCTCTGGTCAGAGACTTCGAGGCCGACAATGGCTCCTTGCTACTGATCAACAGGGAACAGCAGGTTCTGGCTCATCCGGCTGTCACCAATACTGCCAGTACAACAGTCCCGACCTTGCAAGAAACCTTGCCTGACGAATTGCAACAGGCAGGGACCGATCTTGAATCTTTGCCGGCCTGGCAACTCAACAAACTCGGTTCCTGGTCCGTATTGCGCGCCCCTTTGAAAAACGCACCATGGCAAATTGTCTTTTATCAGCAGCAACCCTCCCTGCCCAAGGCCTTTGTCGCCCATCTGGGTGGCGGAGCCCTGACCGCCCTGCTGCTGTTGCTGGGTATGATCTGCACCATGGCCTTTCTTAATCATTGGCATATTGTCTGGCCGTCGGAGCAGATGCTCCACTTTATTGACGCCCTCGACCGGCGCAAAGCCCCGGTAATCGATTCCCGTATTCCCCTTGTGTGGCGGCCTCATTTTGCCAACATCGAAAAGATCTTCCGTGAAAACCAGGCCCTGGATGAAGAGAGCCGACAGCAACTGGAAATACTCGATCAGCGGGTCAAGGAACGGACTATCGAACTGGAACGCCTGAACCTGGCGTTACGGGAAGAGATCGAAGAGCGGTCCAAGGCTGAAGGAGCCCTGCGACTGGTAAACCAAAAGATGCAGGAACTGTCCCTGGTCGATGGCTTAACCGGCATACCCAATCATCGAAAGTTCGATGAATACCTGAATTTCTGTTGGAACCAGATGTTGCGGGAACAAGCACCTATCTCGATTATCATGTGTGATATAAATTACTTAAAACAGTTCAACGACACCTATGGTCATCAAGCTGGAGATCGCTGTCTGCAAGAAATTGCGCAAGCCATTAAGGCATCGCTACAACGGCCTACCGATATGGTCGCTCGTTACGGCGGTGAAGAGTTTTTCATTTTGTTGCCCGGGACCGACCACGCCGGCGCCAAACGGGTGGCGACCAGTATTCAACAGACTCTTGCCAACCTGCAGATCCCCCATTCCGGATCTTTAGCCGCCTCCTGTGTGCGCTACAGCCTGGGCATGGCAACTTCGGTACCGACCCACGGCGGCTCTCCCGAATCGTTGCTGGAAGCTGCCGATCAATCCTTGTTTCGGGCCAAGGAAACCGGACGCAACCGGGTTGTCGCTCTGCCCATCAAACGCTGAAGCCAGTTGCTATTGGAGTGTTCTCGATGAAAGTCAGTTCCGTCGACCAGATGCGGGCTATGGACCGCACCGCCATTGAGCAATATGGCATTGAAGAAGAATTGCTGATGGAAAATGCCGGTCAGGCAGCCTGCACTGTTGTTCAAAACATGGGTCCCGTCGCCGGACGGCGCATTCTCATATTTTGCGGTCTCGGCAACAATGGTGGTGACGGTCTGGTACTGGCCCGGAAACTCCACTCCCTTGCCGCCGAGGTTCAGGTCTACCTGCTTGGCGATCCGCACCGATTCACCGGCGCGGCACGCCTCAATCTTGACATCGTCCGCCGTTTGCCCCTGAATATGGGACAACTTACCTCCTGCGATACTCTGGCTGCTGAACTGGCCTGCTGCGATACAGTTGTAGACGCTATTTTCGGCACCGGCCTGAGCCGGGAAATCAGCGGCTTGCATAAGCAGGTCATCGAGTTGATCAACGCCAGCGGCAAACCGGTTTTAAGCCTCGACATTCCCTCCGGTGTGGCAGGGGACACCGGCCAGGTAGCGGGAACAGCAGTCCAGTCCACAGCTACGATAACGTTCGGTCTGCCTAAAATAGGCAACCTGCTCTACCCCGGCTATGGCCTTTGCGGCACCTTGCATGTCAGCCATATTTCCTTTCCTCTGGCCCTGACCGAAGATGAACAACTGCAGGCAGCGATCAACCAACCGCCCCCCCTGCCTCCACGGGATGCTACCGGCCACAAGGGCAGCTTTGGTCAGGCGCTGTTCATCGCCGGTGCCGCCAATTACCTGGGTGCTCCGCGCCTGGCTGCCATGTCCTTTCTTAAAGCAGGCGGCGGCTACAGCCGCCTGGCAGCACCGGAGACCATCGTCCCCTATTTGTCCATGCAGGCAGGCGAGGTGGTCTTTGTTCCTCAGAAAACGACCCCTTCCGGAAGTATCGCCCTGAGCAACCGCGATGCCCTGCTTGAACTTGCCGCCAGTCAGGATTTCGCGGTAATCGGTCCAGGTCTTTCCCTGGAACCTCAAAGCCAACAGCTGGTTCGCGAATTAGTCGCTGCCCTCGAGATCCCCCTGTTGATCGACGCCGACGGTATTAACGCGCTCTGTGAAAAACCGGAAATCTTGCAAAAAAGAAATGCTCCGACAGTGCTTACCCCCCATCTCGGTGAAATGTCCCGTCTGACAGGTAAAAGCATTGCCGAGATCGAACAGGACAAAGTCAGTGTATTGCGACAAGCGGCGGCCAAATTGCAGGCCGTTATCGTCCTCAAAGGCCCTCATACCCTTATCGGAAGCCCCGATGGCCAGATCTTTATCAACCTGTCCGGCAACAGCGGCATGGGCTCGGCCGGCACCGGCGACACCTTAACCGGCACCATCGCCGCCGCGTTCTGTCTCGGCCTTCCCTTCGTCGAGGCAGTATGCAAGGGAGTATTGCTGCACGGTCTGGCCGGCGACCTGGCCGCCGAGGCTCTCGGTGAGGATGGCATGACCGCCGGAGATATTCTCGATTACCTACCGAAGGCCATGCAGATGGAACGCAGCGGTCTTCCCGCTTCCCTGGCCCGCCGTTATAGCGGGCCCGTTTCGGTCTAGGTCGGGTATTTTTCTGTTTTTTTCGGATCATAATCCCAACCTTCGGCGGCACTCTCCACGGGCGGAAACCGTGAGGGGTGAGGCGTAAACCGTAAGAGCTGATTCCCAAACCTTTTGCTCCCCCTCCCCCTGTGACGCAGCCGGAGCGGAGTGGACGTTTTGCGAACAAGGCGGGGAAACTGTCAGGAGGGTATCGGGTTTGCCGAACCGAAACGAAAAATTGGTTGGTCGAGACCAGATTGCCGAGAATTTGAGAGCGAATAGCAGGGCTATTTGTCGAAAATTGTCGGGGATCTGGGCCGGCCAGACGATTTTGCAGTCGGTTCTTGGCAAGCCTGATAGCCTCCTCACGCGCAGCGAGTTTTTTCCCGCCCGCAAAACGTCTGCGTAGCGTAGGGGACCCGCAGGGCAAGGAGCCGGGGCGCCTTTTTCTGACTACTCTTTTTTGGCGCGAAAAAAGAGTAGGGCGTCGTGCGGGGACGCAACCCCGCGGTCTTGTTCTTTGGGCCACTATCGTTCCAGGCCTTGCAGCTTCCAAAAAAGAGAAAAGGCCGGAAAAGCATCATCGCTTCTCCGGCCTTTTCTCTAAATTCTATTGAACCCTACTCAATACCGCACCCGAGCCCGATAACTTAACCGAACCTTGCCCTCGGCCGGTACCTCGACCTGCCAAACAGCAGTGCGGGCATCCTGCTTTTTATGCGGCAGGCTCTCCTCGACGATCTGCCAATCGCCGGGCATCGGCTCAGCCACCTTGACCGTCACCGGTTTATCGCTGCCGTTGTTCAATTCGATAAGGTAGGCACTTTCAACCAGGTTTTCCCGCGGCCCGGAAGCCAGCTTTTTGAAATCGGTCTGGGTTCTCTCGGCTGTGACGTCGAAGGCGGCCCCGAGGCGCAGGCGCACGGTCTCGTTCTTCCCGGTGTGATCGATGCGGTCCTCACCGACGAATTGGGCATTACCGGCCCTGTCGTTCTTGTAGACCCGCAGAATACCCTTCGGCAGAGGCATGCCAAGACCGCTTTTTTGCCGGTTGTCGAATTCGAGAAACACGGCCGCCTTGATCTTCTCGCCCAACTTGCCGTAGAGACCGCGGTAGTAATACTCGCTGCCGCGGATGAGGTATTCCTTGCGTACCGGTATCGCTGACGCACTGAGGAGGGCAACCTGCTTGACCTGGTTCTGGCGGATGGTCGTGGGACGCTCGAGGGTATAAAGGTGATAGTCCAGCAGGCTTTCTTCGGCCATGGCCGGAGCCGCAGCCATGGTCTTGACCATTCTGTCTTCAAAGGGGGCGCGCTCCAGAAGTTCCGGCCGAACCCGATGAACGTCGCCGGCCACCAGCTGCAAACGAGCGTTGCGATAGCTGCTGCCGCTGCGATTATTGAGTGTCACCCAGCCGGACAGGTCGATGACATCGTCATCGCCGCTGAGTTCGGCCACGTAGTCCGCCTTCCAGGATAAGCCGCTGGTCAGATAGCTGAGTTCGAGTTCTTTCGACCCGGCCTTGTCGCTGGCCAGCTGCACCACCAGGGTCGGCCGGTCCCGAAGGTTGGCCGGTACGTCCGGATAGACCAGGCGGCCCGGAACACCTGTTTCAATGCGATCGCCCATGCGCAGCACCACCCCGCCGTTGGCTGCCAGCACCGTAGCTTTCTCCAGGGTTTCAGCGCCGCTTTGGGGGTGCACTCGCACCACCTGCACCGTTTTACCGACATATTTTTCCAGCAGCTTCTGCGGAGTCAGCAGGTCGTAATCGAAACTCTGCTCCACCACCTGCAACCGGCCCTGACCGCTCACCTGACGCAGCAGGGCGGTTTCGGCCATCATGCCTCCGCTTACCTCCCGCAGCGCCAGCAGGCTTTCGCCGGCCGGCAGCTCAACCTGACGGCGATCCTTGATCAGAGCCAGGTTCTCGTTATAGATGGTCACCGCCACCGAATGTTGGTCCTGCAGGGTGCTGCGCAACTCCGCCGAAACCTGTTCAGCGTTAACCGCTCCGGCCGCAAAACAACCGGCCAGAAACCATAGAATACTCAGACCGCTTCCGAACCTTTTCTTCATTCCAGACTCCTTGGTCGATGCTTTCACCACGAGCGCATCCATTGATGTCCAACAAGGGGAAAAACTTTTATTTATCCGCAGATTACACAGATTCACACGGATTATACCCGATTCAAACCTGAGTTTTGTTAAAAGCAACAAGAAAGGAAGTGCCGGGCTAGATCAACCCTCCGACTTAAACTGTACCAAACTGAAAGCAAGGGATTTCGATTTAATCTGCGATAATCCGCGGAATCTGTGGATAATAAAGGGTTAAAATCACCATTTGATGATTCTGTGGACTCAGGCCGGCTCCAGACCGGCAAACTTTAGCAACAGCTTCTTCAGGCCGACAGTGCGGAAGTAGATGCTGACTTTCTGATTATCTCCCTTTCCCTCAAGACGGCGGATGGTGCCAACACCGAATTTGGCGTGCCGCACCTGCTGACCGATTCGGGGACCCAGATCCGCCTCCGGAACCTGGCGCACCTCCTCTTCGAAGAAATCATCCGCATCCATCGGTTCCGGGGCCAATTCCTCAAACACAGAAGCCAGATTGTGGCTCTCAGCGGGACTTTCAGCCGATTGATCGAAAACCGCGGCCAGGTTGTGGTTGGACTCCTGACCTGCACCAGCATCATCGAAAACCGAAGCCAGGTTATGGCTGGCCGCATGCCGCAGAGACGGTTGTTCGCCATTTTCCAGAAGTCGAGAAGGAACTTCGACCAGGAAACGGCTCGGAGGATTGTACTGAAAATCACCGTAAATGCGCCGGCGGCGAGCATGGCTGAGATAAAGCTTGTCCATAGCCCGGGTCATGCCGACATAGCACAGGCGTCTTTCTTCTTCAATATCGTCACCCTCTTCGCCGCTACGGCTGTGGGGAAACAGTCCCTCTTCCATTCCGGTCATGAACACCACCGGAAATTCGAGGCCTTTGGCGGCATGCAGGGTCATGAGTGTTACCCGGTCATGACTGCTGTCGTAGGCATCGAGGTCGGCAACCAGGGCCACCTGCTCTAGAAAGTCCTGCAGGGTACCTTCCGTGGACTGGTGTTCTTCCATGCCGGCAAGCAACTGTTCAAGGTTCTCCAGGCGGCCTTTAGCCTCCTGGCGTTCCCCCTCGGTCATGGCCCCCTGCGCCTCTTCTCTAAGAAGCGGTCCGTAGCCCGTTTCTTCGATGAGTTCAGCGGTCAGTTGGGGAAAGGGCAAACGAGCCAGTCGACCTTGAAAGTCGCTCATCAGCTCAACGAACTTGCTCACTTTGTTGGCCGCAGCCCCCTTGAGAACGCCGCGCTTTAAAGCCAGGCTGCAGGCCGGCAAAAAGCCCCCCGCCTCCTGCTCCAGGGCGGCAATGTGTTCCACCGTTTTGGCGCCGATTCCGCGTGCCGGCACGTTGACGATGCGTTTGGCTGACAGGGCATCGGCCGGATTAAACAGGGTACGCAGATAAGCCAGCACATCCTTGACTTCCATGCGGGCAAAGAACTTGATCCCGCCGACCATCACGTAGGGGAGCCGCTCGGATACCAGGGCCTCCTCCAGAGAGCGAGACTGGGCGTTGGTACGATAGAATACCGCCACATCGCGCAAATGCCGCCCCGCTAATTTCAATTTGGCGACCTCGGCGGCAACAAACCGTGCCTCGGCCAGGTCGTCGCTGCAATCCTTGAGTGTAATGGGTTCGCCGGCCGGGTTGTCGGTCCACAGAGTTTTTCCCTTACGGCCTATATTGCGCGCCACCACTTCGCCCGCCGCTTCAAGGATCGTCGACGATGAACGGTAGCTCTGCTCCAGGCGTATCACCTTGGTGCCGGCAAAGTCCCGTTCGAAGTTGAGAATGTTGCTGATTTCCGCACCACGCCAGGCGTAGATGGACTGGTCATCGTCGCCGACAACGCACAGGTTGCCATGACCGGCGGCCAGCATCTTGACCAGGCGGTACTGCACCTGGTTGGTGTCCTGGAATTCGTCGACCAGCAGATGGTGAAAACGATCTGCATAACGGGCCAGAACATCCGGGTGCTCCTCGAACAAACGGACCGTGCAGAGCAGCAGGTCCCCGAAGTCGAGGGCGTTGGCCCGCTGCAGGCGGCTCTGATAGAGCTCGTAGACCCGGGCGGTCATCTCGCCGTAGTAATCGCTGCGATCGAGCTGATCAGGTGACAGGCCGTTGTTTTTGGCACTGTCAATGGCGGCTGCCACCGAACGGGGCTTGAGGGTCTTCTCCGGAATATTGAGTTCCTTGAGGCAATCCCGCAGCAGGCGCTGCTGATCCTGATCGTCGTAGATGGTGAAATCGCTGGTGTAGCCGAGGGCTTCGATGTCCCGCCGTAAAATCCGTACGCAGGCCGCGTGAAAAGTGCTCACCCAGGGCAGCTCGCTTGATCCGAGCAAACTTTCAAGACGCTCGCGCATCTCGGCGGCCGCCTTATTGGTAAAAGTCACAGCCAGGATCTGCCAGGGAGCCACGCCCCCTTCCCGAATCAGGTGGGCCACCCGGTGAGTCAGAGTCCGGGTTTTTCCCGATCCGGCTCCGGCCAGGATCAACAGAGGTCCATCCTGATGCAACACCGCCTGCTGCTGCATCTCATTGAGGGAGATGAGCAAATCATTCATCACCGGACTCCTCCAACTGACGAACCATCAAGGCCCGGTTGTAGGCCGATACCATATCCCGGCGAGAAACGATACCGAGCAATTTGTTGCCGTTATTGCGGTCCACCACCGGCAGCTGCTCGATATTGCGATAGCCGATCTTGCGCATGGCGCTGTCGAGGTTTTCGTCCTGGTTGACGGTGATCACATCGAGGGTCGCCAGTTCTTTAACCACCACCAGGTCCAGCAGATCGGGTTCAAAAACCACCCCCATAAAATCCTGCACCGAAATAATCCCCGTCAACGCACCGGTGCTGTTGATCAGCGGGAAATTGGTGTGCCGGGTACTGGCCATGAACTGGTTGAATTGACGCAGAGTCATGTTCTCGGGAATCGACTCGGGATCGCGAGTCATGATCTCACCGACTTTCAGGGATTTCATGATATTTCGCTCTTTACCCGCCTCAAGATCGATGCCGGCCCGGGACAACTCCACCGTATCGAGACTGTCGTCCTTGAAACGACGACTGATGGCGGTACCGATCACGCAGGAAAGCATAATGGGGATAATGATGTCGTAGGACCCGGTCATCTCGAAGAGCAAAAAGATGGCGGTCATTGGAGCATGGGTAGCAGCCGCCAGAAATGCCCCCATACCGACCAGGGCATAGGTGCCGGGCAAGTTGACCACGCCGGGAAAGAAACCCTGCAGCATTTTGCCGAAGGCACCGCCGGTCACCGCGCCGATATACATCGAAGGGGCGAACAACCCGCCAGGGAGCCCCGAACCGAGAGTGATCGAGGTCGCCAGGGCCTTGATCGCGATCAACGCCGCCAGCATCCAGAAGATGCCCTCTCCCCGCAACACCGTCTCCATAAACTCATAGCCGTTGCCGAAAATCTGCGGGAACGCAATGCCGATGAGGCCGACCAGAGCCCCGCCGAGAACCGGTTTGGCCAGAGGGTGCAGTTTCAGGGCGGTAAAACGATCTTTGACCCGGTAGTGAAAATCGATAAAACCTACCGCCAGCACTCCCACCAGCATGCCGAGCACCACGTAAAAAATCAGCTCCCAGGGATGGGCCACCGAATAAGACGGCGCCCGCAGTGCCGGTACATCCCCAAGCAAAGCCCGGGAGACGACCGTGGCGATACCGCTGCTGATGACGATGGCGGTAAAGCTGCTCAGTTCAAAAGCGGCCAACAGGACGATTTCATGGGCAAAAAAGACTCCGGCGATAGGCGCATTGAAGGTAGCGGCAATGCCACCGGCCACACCGCAGGCGACAAGCACCTTGAGCCGCTCCCCACTCATCTTGAACACCTGGCCGGCCTGACTGCCGATGGCGCCGCCGATCTGGGCAATGGGCCCCTCCTGCCCCGCTGAACCACCGGTACCGAGGGTAATGGCGCTGGCCAGTCCGCGGGTCAAAATCGTTCGGCCGGGGAATTTAGCGCCGCGCAAATTGGCGCGCTCAAGAAAATCTGGGAATCCGAATTTGAGGTCCTTGGCAAAAAAGACCCCGAAAGGAATCATCAACAAACCGCCGATGACGGGAAAAATCACTGCCCAACAGCGGGCCATGCTCCAGTGTTCGAAAGAGATGGCAAAAAATTCCTTGCCCTGCTCGATCACCGCCCAATGGATCAGTTCGATGGTCTGGCGAAAAACGAAGTTGCCGAGCCCGGCCAAAATACCGATTGCCAGGGCCAACATGACCATGAAGGTGTTTTCGGTAATGCCGAGGCGGCTAAAAAGGGCTGGGCTGCGATGGCGCAGCCAGGAAAGGACACCCAAAGGGGAAATATGATGTGATTGGCTCATGACAAGACGGTCTTTCTGTTTGCTGGAAGGGAACAAAGACGCCGGCAGACGCCGGCGGATGAAACAAATTTTAACTTTAAAAGGTCTCGGCTGGCAACGCAACAGCAAAAGTCGCCGGGAGAATCATATTGATCGCATCAGATACGATAAACCTGTTCTGTGCTCAGAGTTTCCACCCCGGCCTCGCTGAAAATCTGTTGTACCGATTCGGCATCCTCGACATCGATAACCAGAATGGCGCTACGCTGGTCGCCGAGCACCGTGCCATAGGCATTCTGGACGTTGAGACCGGCTTTGGCCAGCAGCAACAGCATATCGTGCAAGGTACCGGGCACATCGGCCATTTTCGCTACCACAATCTCTCGAAGGGCTGCGGGATGGCCGGTCTCTGTAAGAACATGGCAGGCCCTTTCAGGCTGATCGACCAACAGATTGAGAATCCCCCAGCCGGCGGTACTCGTCGACAGGGTCATGGCACGGATGTTGATCTCCTGTTCCTTGAGAACAGCGGTAATCTTTTCGAGCCGGCCCGGCTTGTTTTCCAAAAATACAGATACCTGATGAGCGATCATATGGACTCCTGTGGCTTACGACGGTCCTGAACCCGTACCGCCTTCCCCTCGCTTTTGGGCAGGCTGCCCGGCTCGACCAGGCGAATGGCAGGGGTCACCAGAATTTCATCGCGAACGGCATGGCTGATCTTGCGGGAAAGATTCTCTAATGCCTCCATGTTGCCGGTGAACCATTCTTTCTGCACCTCGACCTGAATCTGCATTTCATCGCTGCCGTTACGATTATCCACAACGATCAAATAGTCGCTGCCAACCTCGGCAAAACGCATCAGTACTTTTTCAATTTGCATGGGGAAGATATTACACCCCTTGAGAATAAGCATATCGTCACTGCGACCGCTGATGCGATCAAGACGGCGATGAGTCCGCCCGCAAGGGCACGGTTCGGGAAGAATACGGGTCAGGTCCCGGGTCCGGTAGCGCAGCAAGGGCATGGCCTGACGGTCGAGAGTGGTCAATACCAGCTCACCCAGTTCGCCATCGGGCAGCGGCTCAAGGGTGTCCGGATCGATGATTTCGACCACAAAACAATCTTCCCAGATATGCAATCCGTTCTGCTCGGCACACTCAAAGGCCACTCCCGGGCCGTTCATCTCCGACAAACCGTAGGAATTGTAAGCGCTGACTCCGAACAATTCCTCGATACGGCGCCGCTGCCCCTCGCTATGGGGCTCGGCCCCGATGACAAAAAGGCGCAGGTCGGTATCCCGGCGAGGATCGATGCCGAGTTCCGTAAAGACGTTGTGCAGGCGCAGCAAATAACTGGGGATGGTATGCACCGCAGTAGTACCAAAGTCCTGTATCAACTTGATCTGGCGGCGGCTATTGCCGGCGGCCGCGGGAATAACCAGGGCACCGAGACGCTCGGCACCGTACTGAAAACCGAGTCCGCCGGTAAACAGACCGTAACCGCAAATATTCTGAAACACGTCCGTCGGCCGCACCCCGGCACAATAAAGGGACCGGGCCACCAGATTGGCCCAGGAAGCCAAATCGTGCTGATTGTGGAAAATCACCGTCGGATTACCGGTAGTGCCACTCGAACAGTGCAGGCGCACCGGGCCGTCCTTGGGGACGGTCAGGAAACCGTAAGGAAAATTGTTGCGCAAATCGTCCTTGGTGGTAAATGGCAAGCTGCGAATATCGTCAATATGCTGCAGCTTTTCGGCTGCAACCCCGGCAGCAGCGAATTGCTTTCCATAAAAAGGCGAACGACCGGCACGGTCGATGCTCTTGCGCAGTCTTTCGAGCTGCAATTTCTGCAGCTGCGGTGATGGCAGCTGTTCGATCTCCGGTTCCCAGTACATGCAGGTCTTGTCCTTCTATGCAAGATCGTCGGGCCACGGTCGGCCCGGCTTTAAATTAAAACCCCTTACCCTTGCATAATGTAACCAAAGGCAGGGCAACGCTGCCGAACATAGCAGATTTTGACGTGGAATGGTAGCCGGAGCGGGAAAGAAAAAGCCGAAAATCAGCGTGCTGAGGACACTTCATCCTGACGGGCCTTAACAGCCTCCAGGGTATCGAGGAAAGCCGCCGAGTGAGGACTGCTTTCTACTGCGTTTTCCGCCCAGAGACGGGCCTCAACAAGATCTCCTTGCTGCAACAGAACCCAGGCAAGATTGTTCATCGCTTCGGCCTGTTCGGGCTGCCGTTGCAGTGCACTCCGATAGAGTTCTGCGGCCTGGGACCATTGCTCCATTGCCGCCAGGGTATTTCCGCCATTGATCAGCGGCCTGGCCCAGTCGCCATCGAGTTCTGCGGCCCGCCGGTATTCGCGCAGGGCCAGATCAAATTCCCTGTTGGCCTGATAACTTACACCCAGGTCGTTATGCTCCCGAGCATCGAGAGGGTCGTGCAGTACGATAATCCTCGGCAGGCTGCATCCAACCAGCAACAGGGTCAGCGAAATTAAAAACCAGCGGCATAACATTAAATACCTCGCAAAAACATGAGATGGCCATCCAAAAATTTCCAGCGGCAAGGTTTCTTTACTCCAGGTACAGATACAGGCAGTTCAACTTCTGCCAGCACCGCTCCAAATCGTCCGCAGCAATGCTCATGTTTCCCCGTTTACCAGCTTGGACGATAAAATCCTCACCGACATACCCGTACACCACCACATAGTGGGGCCGCGTCAACTTCCAGCGACCCATCTCCAGGGGAATCAGCACGGGAGTGCCGGCATCGATGGTTTTTCTCAGTAAAGCCAGGTCGCCACGCCCCGAACGGGTCCCGCGACCGAGACTTCGGGCGTAATTTTCCAGATCCGGCAACAGGCTGCCTTGTAAACCGGGGGTATAAGTCGCCGCACGAATTTCCTCCAGGGATACGCTTTCTCCCCGCCACGTTAACAACGAGGCCAAAGCCGCCGGGCCGCAGTCGTATCGCCCTTCCTGGGCATAGAAGGGCACTCCGTCGAGGATCCGGCTTTCCGCTGAATCTGTCCTGACCGGCGACGTTTTCAGAGGACCACAGGCAGCAACCAGAAAAACCAGCAGCAGCCCTCCCGATCGCCAAAGCTGAAAACGTCTGCAAACTCCCGATTTTCTCACCGAATGATGATTTCCTTATTGGCCAGCTTAAGGATCACAACTACCAACAAAACAATCAAGAGCACAGCGATAACCGTCCCCAAAACCCCACCCTCAGCGAGGCTGTCGGACAAACCAGCCAATTGATGGAGCTGGTCGTCGCTTAAAGTCGGCAATTTAGCAGCCACTTCCTCCTGGGACAGGCCAAAATCGGCCAAACGCTGAGCTACGACATCCGTTTCCAGAGCCTTGCGGATCTTGTTCAGTTCTATATTCCTTTGACTGAGGATCTCTCCACTGGAAAGGCGGCTCTCCACCAGAGAAGCCCTGCCGTTAGAGGGTATCAGGGAAAACACGCAGAAGGTCAAAAGCACCATCCAACAGATTCGCAGATCAAGAATTCGAGATAACCTCACATTCATTGCCCACCTCCATTAGTTAAGTGAAGAGAAATACTATGATAATCAAATTTTAACCACTTGGCCTTGCTTGGCAAGCAATTGCCAAAGGCTCCTTGCCATTTTTAAATCTGACAATTTCCGAATCGTGAACCCTAGAGATCAGGCGGAAAGCCCCCCACCGGCAAGAACCAATGGGGGGGCAACATGAAGCATTCGCGAAAAATTTACAGCATGGCTAATTTACAGCATGGCTAAGCAAAAAATTTGTCCTACAAGGCTTGGTGTTTTTCAGGGGGGAAGGCATACATTTAGTATGTCGAGTCCCTGAAAAAACGCCGTAACGCCGTAGGGCGGGTTTTTTGCGACGCCATCAGGCTAAGCACCTGCAGCCTTAAACGCATCGCTGACGATTGCCCTGGCCTGCTCCTGAATCTGCCTCAAATGCTCCTCGCCCTTGAACGATTCCGCATAGATCTTATAAATATCCTCGGTACCCGAAGGACGGGCGGCGAACCAGCCGTTTTCGGTGGTGACCTTGAGACCGCCGATACCCGCACCGTTTCCGGGGGCGTTGGTCAGCTTGGCGGTAATCGCTTCGCCGGCAAGCGTGTCGGCCGTAATCTGGTCCGGGGATAGTTTGCCGAGGACAGCCTTTTGTGCGGGGGTCGCTTCGGCGTCGATTCGAGCGTAGACGGGATCGCCAAATTTCCGTACCAGGTCCTGATAATGCCGGGCCGGATCGCGACCCGTCACCGCGGTGATTTCCGCCGCCAGCAGACAAAGGATGATTCCGTCCTTGTCGGTCGACCAGACGGTACCGTCCTTGCGCAGAAAAGAAGCGCCGGCGCTCTCCTCGCCACCAAAGCCGTAAGAACCGTCCACCAGACCGTCGACGAACCACTTGAATCCCACCGGGACTTCCGAAAGGGTACGCCCCAAATCGGCCGCCACGCGGTCGATCATCGAAGAGGAGACCAGGGTTTTGCCCACGGCGGCGTCTTCGCGCCATTCGCTGCGGTGACTGAACAGGTACTGGATAGCCACGGCCAGGTAGTGGTTGGGGTTCATCAGCCCGGCCGATGGCGTGACAATGCCGTGCCGGTCGAAATCGGGGTCGTTACCGAAGGCGATGTCGTATTGATTTTTGAGTTGGATCAGGCCCGCCATGGCACTGGCGGAGGAACAATCCATGCGGATCTTGCCGTCCTTGTCGACGCACATGAAGCTGAAAGTCGGATCGGGGTAACCGTTGATCAGCTCGATATTCAGACCGTACTTATCCGCAATCGGTTTCCAGAAGCCGAGGCCGGAACCGCCCAGAGCATCGGCGGCGATACGCAGACCGGCCTTTTTGATCGCTTCCATATCGATGACGTTGGTCAGGTCGTCAACGTAGGGAGTGACATAATCGTAGGCAACCGTTGAAGACAGGGCAAGCGCCTGATCATAGGGAAGGCGTTTGATCTCCTTCAGGCCCTGACGCAGGTAGGCGTTGGCCCGGTCGGCGATCCTCGAGGTGACGTCGGTATCGGCCGGCCCCCCATTGGGTGGATTATACTTGATACCGCCATTATCCGGTGGATTGTGGGAAGGCGTGATAACAATCCCGTCGGCGAGGTTCTCCTTCCTGTCACGGTTGTATGTGAGAATAGCGTGGGAGATAACCGGCGTGGGGGTATAGCCGAAATCTTTGGCGATGCGCACCTCGATCCCGTTGGCCGCCAACACCTCCAGGGCAGTGGCATGAGCCGGTTCGGAAAGGGCATGGGTATCCATCCCCAGAAAAAGCGGACCATCGATTCCGGCATCCTGGCGATAATCGCAGATCGCCTGCACGATAGCGAGGATGTGATCTTCGTTGAAGGTGCATTTGGCCGCGGAACCGCGGTGGCCCGAGGTGCCGAAAGAGACGAGGTGGGTTTCGTCGCTCAGATCGGGGTGCCTGGTATAGTAATCGCTGATGAGCCGGGGGATATTGGCGAGGATCGATTTCGGTGCCGGATGACCTGCCAGGGGGTGAAGCGCCATACTGCGTTCTCCTCAAAATGAATGGTATGTTTTCCTTGGGTTATCGCGCCATCAAGCTAGAGATTGTAACGGCCTTGAGGATAGTGTCAAGTCGGCTTGGGTTTCCTTCCCGAATACAATAGGGACGGAGTCGCTCAATAACCCGGACACTTGACCCCGGGAAAACAGGCCGAAACGACAAGAGCCTTCGAGTCATGGCGACCTGAAGGCTCCTGTAGTTGGCGATCACATTTCTGACGATCCAGTCCTGTGCGAACTATCCCGGACTATTCCACCGTTACGCTCTTGGCCAGGTTGCGGGGCTGGTCGACATCGGTACCCTTGAAGACCGCCACATGGTAGGCCAGCAACTGCATGGGGATGGACATGAGCACCGGAGCTAATTCATCGATAATATCCGGCACGGTAATCAGAGCATCGACCTCGCCGAGAAGATTCTCCTGTCCTTCGGTGACCACGGCAATGACGCGACCGTCCCGGGCTCGCACTTCTTCGAGATTCGAAACCACTTTTTCCAGGGTAGCATTGCGGGGGCAGAGGAAAACCACCGGCAGTTGCTCGTCGATGAGAGCGATAGGACCGTGCTTCATTTCTCCGGCGGGATAGCCCTCGGCATGAATGTAGGAAATTTCCTTAAGCTTGAGCGCCCCTTCCAAAGCGATTGGATACTGATTGCCGCGACCGAGGTAGAGGAAGTCGCTGGCGGTCATGAAGGTCTTGGCAATAGCCTCGATCTGCCCATCCAGCTCCAAGACCTCTTCAATCTTGCGGGGCAAGGTCAGCAGGGCTTCTGTCAGTTCGATACAACGTTCGGCATCTAAGGTCCCGCGCGCCCGTCCCAGGCGTAAGGCGAGCAGGTAAAGGGCTACCAACTGAGTGGTGAAGGCTTTGGTCGAGGCGACACCGATCTCCGGCCCGGCGTGGGTATAAATAACCCCGTCGCTCTCCCGGGCGATGGACGATTCAACCACGTTGCAAATGGCCAGGGCTTTGCCCCCCTTGCCCCTCGCTTCCCGCAGTGCCGCCAGGGTATCAGCTGTTTCGCCGCTCTGGCTGATAAGAATGGTCAAGGTACGATCGGTGACCAGGGGATCGCGATAGCGAAATTCACTGGCAATATCGACTTCGACGGGCACCCGGGCCAGTTTTTCGATAAGAAACTTTCCGGTCAAGCCGGCATGCCAGGAGGTACCGCAGGCGACGACATACAGACGGTCGAACTGCCGCAACTGCTCATCGTCGAGCTGCAACCCTTCCAGATAGACGTCGCTGTGGCCGTCTTTAACCCGGCTGGCCACGGTATCGGCAATGGCCCGCGGCTGCTCGTAAATCTCCTTGAGCATGAAGTGGCGGTAACCGCCCTTCTCCGCCATCAGCGGACTCCAGGTGATGGTCTTGGCGGTCTTGGTCACCGGCGTGCCGGCCAAATCGCTGAAACGCAGGTCGCCGTCGTGATAAACGACCAGCTCGCCCTCTTCGAGAAAAATCATCTCCCGGGTGTGGGAAAGCATCGCCGGAATATCCGAAGCGACGAAGAATTCTCCCTGGCCCTGACCGACCACCAGCGGTGAACCGAGCTTGGCGGCGATCATCTTGTCCGGCTCGCTTTGACAGAGAATGGCCACGGCGTAGGCGCCGCGGACCTCACTCAAGGCCTGACGCACAGCGGTCTCAAAATCGCCGCATTGGCTCAGATGCTGATCCACCAGGTGAGCGATGATTTCGGTATCGGTTTCGGAACTGAACTCGTGCCCCTGGGCGGTCAGCCGGTCCTTGAGTTCCAGGTAGTTTTCGATGATGCCATTGTGCACCACCGCCACCTCACCGGCGCAGTGGGGATGAGCATTGGTCTCCGAGGGACGGCCATGGGTCGCCCAGCGGGTATGACCGATGCCCCGCACGCCCGTCAGGGGACTCTGGCCCAGCAGGGTTTCGAGTTCAGCCAACTTGCCTTTGGCGCGACGAATTTCGATCTTACCACCGTTGAGAATGGCGACGCCGGCCGAGTCGTAACCACGGTACTCCAGCCGACGCAAACCGTCGATAATGATGGGTGTGGCTTGCTGCTGACCGAAGTATCCTACAATACCGCACATAGCGTGTCTTCTCCTGAACTGCAATGAACCGGGTCCTGCAAAAAGGCCCGGATCGCTGATAAATAGCTAATTTTGATGCTTTTTAAAACAATGAGATGGCTAAGCAAAATTTTCGACCACCAAGGCGTAGTGGTTTTTCAGGGGTGAAAGCATACACCGGGTATGTCGAAGTCCTGAAAAAGTGCTGCAACGCCGGAGGGCGGCCAATTTGCAACGCCATCACTTTTTTTTCTTTTTACGCAGAACCCACCCTTCAATGGTCTTTTGCGGACTGCGGGATATAGCCAGAGAATCGGCCGGCACATCCTTGGTAATCGTCGATCCGGCACCGATCAGGCTGTTGCGACCGATAAACACCGGTGCCACGAACTGGGTATCGCTGCCGACGAAAACATCATCTTCGATAATCGTCTTGTGCTTATTGACCCCGTCGTAGTTGCAGGTGATCGTCCCGCAGCCGACATTAACCCGGGCCCCCAGTTCGGCGTCACCGATATAGGTCAGGTGGCTGGCCTTGGAACCTTCACCGATAAAAGCTTTTTTTGTTTCGACGAAGTTGCCGACCTTGTTATGGCCGGCAAGCACCGTCCCGGGCCGCAGATGCGCCATGGGACCGACATCACTGTGGGCACCGATTTCAGATCCTTCAAGAACCGAACCGGCCTTAAGGCGTACTCCATCGGCAACCTGGCAGTTGTCTACGGTTACCCCGGGTTCAACAGTACACCCCTCGCCAATGCGGGTCGCGCCCCACAGGCAAACACCGGGATGAATTATCGTATCGGCACCTATTTCAACCTGGGAGTCGATATAGATGGCGGCCGGATCGATTAAAGTGACCCCGCCCAACATGTGCCGTTCATTGATGCGCTGCCGCATAAGACCGGCAGCTTCGGCCAACTGCACCCGACTGTTGATCCCCATGGCTTCTGCAGGATCATCCATGACCAGGGCCCGAACTTTGCCACCGCCGCTCCGCAGCTTGGCCAGCACATCGGTCAGATAATACTCACCCTGGGCATTATCGCATCCCAAACCGCTCAGGATTTCAAAAACCAGGGGTGCTTCAAAAATATAGATTCCGGTATTGATTTCACAAATGGTCCGCTGCTCGTCGGTAGCGTCTTTTTCTTCGACAATACCCAGCACTTCACTGCCGTCACGCAGGATACGGCCGTAACCGAAAGGGTCGCTCATATTGGCGGTCAGTACGGTGGCCGACGCCCCCTCGCTGCGATGATAGTCCAGCAGCTGCTGCAGAGTCTCCTGACGCAACAACGGTACATCACCGCAAAGCAGCAACAAAGACCCGGAAAAATCGGCCAACGCTTCCCGGGCGCTCAACAAGGCATGGCCGGTGCCGAGCTGTTGTTCCTGAACGGCAAAACCGACCTCCTGGTCCGCGAAACACTCCCTGACCTCTTCAGCGCCATGACCAACCACCAGCACCGTCGGCTGGCACCCGAGGCAAGCCGCCTGCTGTACCGGATAGTGAACCATCGGCTGACCGTTGAGTTCATGCAGCACCTTGGGCAGTGCCGACTTCATCCGGGTTCCCTTGCCGGCCGCCAACACAACTGCGGCGAGTCCCTTTGTATCCATAACCCCACCTTCCTTAGAAATATTTCAATGTTGAAGTATCCCGAAAAGACCGGCCACAGTCAAGGTCGTTTTATGCCCAGCGAAGATTGACTTTTTACCCGTCAAGACAATCCCATTTCTGCGAGATGAACATCGAGGTAGTTTTCAACATATTGTTGGAAAATAATTCAATTTGTTTTAGAATTGCGATGCTGAGAGGAGCAACCATGCCGGAACGCCAGATACTGCTACGCGCCCTGGACACCATCGGGGAAGATTTAAAAGAATTGGAAATTCTCTACGAACGGTATTTCTCCGGGGAGGAAAAACGGGAGCCGTTACAAAAGCGAGAAGCGCTGCAAAGGCGTCTGCGCCAATTCATCAACCGGCGCATCATGAAGACCGACCTGCGTTATCGTTACGAAAGTCTTGCGGCGCGTTACCACACTTATGCGGGGTACTGGGACCGGATCCTGAGGTTAATGGACGAAGGACGCTACGAACGTCACACGGGAGCTAAACGCCCTGCCCCCATAGCGGATCGGGAAAACAACAGACCGAAAAATGACAATGAAGCGGCCTACCAGCAAATGCTCAAGGCCCACAAAGAATGTGCGCTGGATCGCCCGGCGCCAAGCCGCAAACAGTTTGACGCCTACCTCGAAAAACAGCGCACATCACTGGCAGAAAAATTCGGCGGCCACGAAATAGAGTTTCGGGTCGTCACTGAAAAGGGCAAACCGAAGATCACGGCCCGTCCGAAAAAAAACCCTTCCACAACCTGAAATCAACCCACTGCCTGCTAGGCAACTTCTTTTTCACGCTCTTGATAGCGGGGTCGCTCACAGATAAACCCTTTGATTTCACGAACATCAGGAATCCGTCCAGCAACCCTCAACACATCATCGATCATCAAGGCCGGCGAGACATAGACCCGGTTGTCTATCATCTTACGCACATCGCGATAAAGATGGACCTCTGCTTTAACTCCCAGCTGCGACAAGGCATCACGCACATTTTCCAGGGTCAGTTCACAACTTCCGTTACATTCTGGCTTACAGATGATGTCGATACGCATAAATTCCTCCGGTTAGCTCCAGAGAACTACTGTTGCCAATAAATGATGACCTTTTTCGTAATATTATACTCATCTGGTCAGGCTTAACAACTGTTTTTTGCAAAACAGCAACTATTTTTCCCAGAATACGGCACCGGTCAGATAATTATCGACCAGTCCGGGACACCATCCCAAAAAATCCCGGATCAAAACGACAATAGCCGCCCTCCGAGGGCGGCTATCGAATTATTGACCGGCATGCTTGCGGGCTCAGATCACAGGCAGGCGGTCTGCACCGTAGGTAATTTTGAGGGCCCGCTTGACCCGGGCCATAAGACGCGTCAAGTTGGCCGGTTTGGCCACGAAATCGAAAAATCCCATTTCTAACAACCGCGCCTCTTCTTCCGGCGAAGCTTTCATCGAAAGAGCTATAATCGGAATATCCCGGGTCACGCTGTTGGATTGCAGTACTCGAAAGAATTCGATACCGGTCATGCCGACCATACCCGCATCCACCAGAATCAGGTGCGGCCGTTCCTTGAGCACTGCCTTTAGAGCCCCTGCGCCGCTATCGAATTGAACGCTGCGCAACCCTTCCTTTTTCAGGTTCCCCTGAAAAGCGGACCGCCACAACTCCTGATCATCAACCACCATGACTGTCAGTTCTTCAGACGGTGTACTCTCGGCGGCCTTAATGTAATGCTTGCGGATGGCGTCCTGCACCTCATTGGGCGTGGTCAAAAAAGGCACCACCCGCATTCCGGTCTGAAAGGAGACATTGTCGAGAGTTTCCAGATCGAGGGGATTGGTGATGGCCAGATACAGGGACTTCCCTTCTGCCTTGAGGGGAAAGATGCCTTTTTCAAGGGCCGTATCGCAATCGACCAGACCTAGCACATCCTCAGGAAAAGGGTGTTTGCTGATATTGCTGACCGTCTTGCAGTTGAACTGCCGGGCCAGGATCAGTACCACATCCCGATCGCTGATGATTCCCATCTCCTCGAGCACTTCGCCGAGGCGCATATCGGAGATTTTCTGCTTCTCCAATGCTTTGCTCAGAGTGATTTCATCCAGGACCTTTGCATCTACCAGAATTTCACCAAACCGTTTGCGTCGTGGCATCGTTTTCTTCCCTAAAGATTGATACTTTCGGTTCTCGGCGATGCTATCACAAAAATTGGTAATTATTCAAATAAATCCGTCCACTGGATCAAACTTCGGCATCGTCGGCCCCTCGTCCGGCGACCTGAACACGCAACTGGTTATCGGCGACTTCCACTGTAACCAGAGCACCGCTGCCGATCTCTCCGGAAAGCAACGCCCGGCCGATACGGGTTTCCAGTTCGTGCTGCAGATAGCGTTTAAGCGGGCGGGCGCCGTAAACGGGGTCGTAGGCCTCCCGGGCGATAAATTCCCGAGCCTCCTCGCTGATCTGCAGATCAATCTGACGATCACTCAAGCGGCGGCGCAATTCGCCAACCAGAAGATCGATAATCGATTTAATCTCCTCGCGGGTAAGGGGTTTGAACAAGACGATATCATCTACCCGGTTGAGAAACTCGGGGCGGAAATGCCGGCGCAAATCGGCCATAACGGCTTTGCTGGTCTCCTCGCGGATGGTGCCGTCTTCGCCCACCCCTTCGAGAAGAAGCGGCGAGCCGATATTGGAGGTTAGAATGATTACCGTATTCTTGAAATCAACGGTCCTGCCCTGGGCATCGGTGACCCGGCCGTCATCCAGGATCTGCAACAACACGTTGAACACATCGTGGTGAGCTTTTTCGATTTCATCGAAAAGAATCACCGAATAGGGCTTGCGCCGCACCGCTTCGGTGAGCTGCCCTCCCTCTTCGTAACCGACATATCCCGGAGGGGCACCGATCAAACGACTGACGGTGTGTTTCTCCATGTATTCGGACATGTCGATGCGCACCATATTGTCTTCGCTGTCGAACAAGGCCTCGGCCAGAGTCCGGGCCAGTTCGGTCTTGCCGACCCCCGTGGGGCCGAGGAAAATAAAGGAACCGATGGGCCTCTTGGGATCCTTGATGCCGCTGCGGGCGCGGATCACCGCATCCGCCACCAGTTGCACCGCCTCGTTCTGACCGATCACCCGCTTATGCAGAATCTGGTCGAGCTTAAGCAACTTCTCCCGTTCCCCTTCCACCAGGCGGGTCACCGGAATGCCGGTCCAGCGGGAAATAATATCGGCGATTTCCTCTTCGGTGACCTCTTCCCGCAGCAGGCGCGCACCGCCTTGTTCACCGGCCGTGGCCTGTTCCTGCTCCTGCAGAGCGCGCTCCAGTTCCGGCAAGCGTCCGTGACGCAACTCCGCAGCCTTGTTGAGATCGTAATCCCGTTCCGCCACCTCGATTTCCTGCCGTACCTGTTCGATTTCCTCGCGCAGACCCTGGAGCTTTTTGATACCTCCCTTTTCACTGTCCCACTGGGCCCGCAAGGTGTCGGCCTGGTGCTTGAGATCGGCCAGCTCCTTGCGCAGTGCCTCCAGGCGTTCCTGGCTGGCGACGTCCTTCTCTTTTTTCAATGCCGCTTCCTCGATCTCCAACTGCATGACCCGCCGGGTCACCTCGTCAAGCTCCGCAGGCAGAGAATCGATCTCGGTGCGGATCATGGCGCAGGCTTCGTCGACCAGGTCGATGGCCTTGTCGGGCAAAAACCGGTCGGTGATGTAGCGATTGCTCAGGGTGGCGGCCGCCACCAGGGCATTGTCCTGAATTCGCACCCCATGGAAGACCTCGAAACGCTCCTTGAGCCCCCGCAGGATGGAGATGGTGTCCTCCACCTGGGGCTGATCGACCAGCACCGGCTGGAAGCGCCGCTCCAGGGCGGCGTCCTTTTCGATATACTGGCGATATTCATCGAGGGTAGTGGCACCGATGCAATGCAGTTCGCCGCGGGCGAGCATCGGTTTGAGCATGTTGCCGGCGTCCATGGAGCCCTCGGCTTTTCCGGCGCCGACGATGGTGTGCAGTTCGTCGATAAACAGCAGAATGCGCCCCTCGCTGGAATGAATCTCGTTGAGCACCGCCTTGAGACGCTCCTCGAATTCGCCGCGATACTTGGCACCGGCCACCAGCGACCCCATGTCGAGGGCAAAGATGGTCTTGTTCTTCAGTCCTTCGGGAACATCACCGCGAACGATGCGATGGGCCAGCCCCTCGACGATAGCGGTCTTGCCCACTCCCGGTTCACCGATCAGCACCGGATTATTCTTGGTTTTACGGGACAGGATACGGATCACCCGGCGGATTTCACTATCGCGGCCGATGACCGGATCGAGCTTGCCCTTTTCCACTTCCTTGACCAGATCACGCCCGTACTTTTCCAACGCTTCGTAGGTACTTTCCGGATCGGGCGTGGTCACCCTCTGGTGGCCGCGTACTGCGGTCAAAGCCTGCAGAATCCTATTCCGGTTGATATTGAACTGTTTGAAAAGCTTTCCGGCGGCGGTGGCTTCGCCTTCCTCGGCAATAGCCAGCAACAGGTGCTCTACCGAGATATAATCGTCGCGCAGCTGCTTGGCTTCCTCCTCTGCCTTCAGCAACAGCCGATTGAGGCGCTGCGTAATATAGACCTTGCCGGCCTCGGTTCCGGGGCCGGATACGCTCGGGCGGCGCTCCAGTTCCTTGCGCAGGTCATTGACCAGGTTTTCCACCGGCACATCGACTTTTTGCAGCAGACGAGGAACCAGGCCGCCTTCCTGCTGAAGCAGAGCCATCAGCAAATGTTCGCCATCGACCTCGACATGACCACGCTTCACAGCCTCATTTTGCGCAGTCTGAAGAGCTTCCTGGGTTTTTTGGGTTAGCTTGTTGGTATCCATAAAGTGTATTTCTCCTTGACTGCGATATAGGGCACCCGGCGCTACAATTCATTATAGTCAACTTCGAAGATTTTTCCGGACCGGCCCTGCCTGGCTGCTAACAACCGACAGGGCCGAAGCCGATGTCGCCTCCTGCGAGGCAAAGGCCGTCAGTGAGTGGTCACCTCGATGCGACGAGGTTTTGCAGCGGCAGCCCGCGGCAGGTTCAAGGTCAACACACCATTTTTCAGCACTGCGCTTGAGTCGCTGGCGTCGATGCTGTCAGGCAGGCGGAATTGCCGGTAAAAGTTTCGCAAAGCAAACTCCCTGCTGACTTCCTCGGCGGCAACTTCTGCACTGGCATGGGCCTCGAGGGTCAATACCCCCTGCTCGACGTTGATTTCAAGACCGCTTCTGTCGACACCCGGCAGGTCAGCTATTACTACCAGACCGTCTTCGGTTTCATAAATATCGACTGCCGGTGACAGGTAGTTATTCTGTGCACGGGTTTCTTCGCGGGTCAAAGCTTTTTCTTTTTTGTCGTTATATACGCTCATTTTGTTCTCAGCCATGGCGTCACTCCTATGATGTAATACGTTAAGAGAATTTTGTTTTTTACCTTACGATGCTTCAATCGCCACCCGGGTCGGTTTGGCCGCTTCTGCCTTGGGCAGAGTCACCCTCAGCAAACCGTCCTTGTATTCGGCCCGGACCTCATCGGTCTTCACATCGAGTGGCAGTTCGACGGTTCGCAGGAATTTTCCAGCGCCTCGTTCGCGGCGATGCCATACGACCTTTTCCGGAGTTTCTGCCTTTTGGCGCTCACCGGAGATGGTCAGAGTATTTTGCTGAACAGTCATCTCCAGTTCCGAAGGATCGACCCCGGGAAGCAACGTTTCGACGTACAGATTATCCTCGTCGCTGTGCAGGTTGATTAACGGGTAACCTCTCTGGCCGATACCAGGCATGAACACCGAATCAAACATTCGCCGCCCGGCAGTGCCACGAAAAACATCGTCGATTTCCCGCCGCAAGAGTTCCATTTCTCTGAAAAGATCTTTACTGAACATATTGGCCTCCTTGTTGTGAGTAAGTCTGAAAGGTTTTATTCAACTTTCGACCATTTACTTAACAAGGCTCGTGCCAACTTCAAAAAAATCTTCACAAACCATGTACTTTCAATATCTTACAAGGTTTCTCAGAAAAATACATAGACCTGTTGCGACGTCGCAAATACCGTCGCAAGACGCTTGCAGCGTCGCAGGCAGGACAACTTGCGACACATAGAGAGTGGGCGGGTTTGACAGTGCGTCGTTCAGCCCTGCAGATCTTCCCGGGAAATATTCAATTTTTTCAGATAGCGGTAGAGGGTGGCGCGATGAATGCCAAGCAAACGGGAAGCCGCAGCAAGATTGCCCTCTGCAGCTTGGTAGGCACGGCGTATGGCCGCTTCGCTCAAATTAGCCGGACGTGTCGAGCGGCGAGAAGCATTGCGATCGGATGCGTATTCGGCCTCGAGCACCTTGTCACCGACGCCAATCGATTCGGTCTGCGACGAAGCCAGGGGGTGGGGTAGCATGACGGCGGGGCTGGGGATTGGACCGCTCTCTTTATTATCCCACTGGCCCGGTGAAAAATCCTGACGTTCCCGAACCCATTCCCGAAAAGCCCTGGCGCCAATGACATCAGAACGGGTTTCGATAAAAACCCGCTCGAGCACGTTGCGCAGTTCCCGTATATTGCCGGGCCACAGATAAGACTGGAGAAGGGTGATCGCTTCAGAGGTCAGACGATGGATGGTACGCCGGTACTTGCGGCTGAACTGACGCAGAAAGTGGTCGACCAGGGCCGGAATATCTTCAGGACGCTCGTGCAGAGCCGGTAAATGAATCCGCAACACCGACAGACGATGATAAAGATCGGCCCGAAAGCGACCCCGGCCAACCGCCTTCTCCAGGGGCACATTGGTCGCCGCCACGATACGCACGTCAACGCATCGCTCCCGTTCCGCTCCGACCCGCTCAACAACCCCCTCCTCCAGAACCCGCAACAATTTGGTCTGGGTGTGCAACGGCATGTCACCAATTTCATCCAGAAACAAGGTGCCGCCATCAGCCCTCTCAAAGCGCCCGCGATGAGTACGTAGAGCCCCTGTAAAAGCCCCCTTTTCATGACCAAACAGTTCTGACTCTAGCAACTCTTCGGAAATAGCTGTGCAGTTGACCGCCACATAGGGTCCGTCCCGTCGCAAACTGCTGTCGTGCAGAGCACGGGCCACCAGCTCTTTGCCCGTACCGGTCTCACCGGTCACCACCACAGAAGCATCCGCAGGCGCATAGAGAGCGATTTTACGAAAGACCTCGCGCATGATGGGACTGACGCCGACCATGCCGTGATGAACAAGCACTTGGCCTTCTTCACCAGAAGACAAGGGGCGAAAATGGAAATACACCCTCCGGCGACTAAAATCCTCACTTAAACCGCTGGCCGCCTCGGCAACCAACACCGGCCGACCGCCTCCGGGGAATCGAAGCCGCACATTCCTCAAGGGAACATCGCCAGCCGCCACCTCCCGCGCCAATTCCAACAAAGAGGGTTCCGTATCGGCCAGGGAAGAACCCAAAAGCCGGTGCCGCATCTCCGCAACAGGCAGACCGAAAAGCGCCGCCGATTGCTCGGAAGCAGAAATCACCTGCCAACGGCCATCCACCGTTTCTGCAACGACAAGATCGGGTGCCGCCACCGGCAGGCAATTCTCCGTGTATGTCTGACCACCCTCCGCCATTATTCACCCTGAAATATTAGTTAACCATCAAGTATCCGAACTTCTTGCAATGTAATCCGACCTAGGCCATTGTTCAAGCCCCGGCGGCCGCAAAACAACATAACAAACAAAGACACCTTTGGCGCCTGGCCACTAATCGTACTATAATATCCGGTATAATCTTGACTAAAAAGAAAGGCTTTACTTCATGCTCGAAATGATCATTGGGATTTTATTGGCCAGCTGGCACCTGCTCGTCGAGGCGGCTCCCTTCGTACTGTTCGGCTTTTTTGCCGCGGGCCTGCTCAAAGCCTTTGTCCCCGAAGACTTTGTCGCCCGGCATCTTGGCCATAGCAGCGTCGGTTCCGTCATCAAGGCCTCCCTGTTTGGTGTCCCGCTACCCCTCTGCTCCTGCGGTGTCATTCCCGCAGCCGTCGGGCTGCGCAAACACGGAGCCAGCAACGGGGCCTCGGCGGCCTTTCTGATCTCGACACCCGAAACGGGAGTCGACTCCATCGCCATCACCTATGCCCTGCTCGATCCCATCATGACGGTATTGCGACCGCTCGCGGCTTTTTTTACCGCCACCGTAACGGGGCTTTGCATCAACCTGCTGCCAGCCGACCAGCCCACCGGCGAAGCCATCGAAGAGGAAAAAGTCGACAGCTGCTGCAAAAGCACCTGCTGCGAAGAGCATCACCACCATCCTGAAAACTTGCGGCAAAAACTTGGCGCCGGTCTGAAATTCGCTTTCGGCGATCTGCTTGGCGATATCGGCAAATGGCTGTTGATCGGTATCCTAATCAGCGGCATTATCAGCTTCTTTGTCCCGGAGACCTTCTTCCTTCGCTATCTCAGCGGTGAATACACCTCGCTGTTGGCCATGCTGCTGATCGGCATCCCCATCTACATCTGCGCCAGCGCCTCTACCCCCATCGCTGCGGCCCTGGTACTCAAAGGCCTCTCTCCCGGTGCGGCACTGGTCTTCCTGCTGGCAGGACCGGCCACCAACGCCGCCACCCTGACCGTGATCGGCCGGTTCTGGGGTAAAAAAGTGACGGCCATCTACCTGGCCGCCATCGCCGGTTGCTCCCTGTTGGCGGGCTGGCTGCTCAATCGCATCTACTTCTGGACCGGTGCCAGCATCAGCGACTGGGTCGCTAAAGGAGCAGAACACACAGACTCCCCGTTGGCTATATTCTGGACCCTGCTGCTTCTGTTTCTTATCATTCGCAGTCTGTGGAAAAACCCGGGGCACCATTAAGCAGGAATCCTACGCATCTAGCAGCGACTACCAGACTAACAACCAATTTAGGAGGCAAATATAAAACGGCCCAACCTTTGTGAACCAGGTTGGGCCGTTTGTCTTTCTAAAAATCATTTTTTTATTCAAACACTCCCCATATTCCCGATAAATCAAAATAATACGGGGAGCGTCTCTCTTTTCCCCATTTATCAATTCCACATAAATGGGAAGGGCCGGTCAATTTTTCTGGCGGACCCTTCCAATTCCCACGCTTACCAAGATTAAAAGCGCCCGATTTTGTGCTGGACGATTTTATGTTCAATGGGTCAATTTTGACTGACCCTGGTTTCAGGAAACAAATCAATGTGAATGTTTGTTTCGTCCAAAGAATAGGCTCCTGGAGAAGCCAAGCCGATAAACGGAACTAGCCAAACAACCCCACCAACAATATCCCATACGCCTGAGCCATTCATGTGCGAATCAATACTTCTATAGTAAGTTTTGTAACCTTCCCTGTTGGCCGTTACGCTTACACCGTTGTCTCTTTTGACTGCTATTTGCCCAGGGCAAGCAGCCTGCTGACCATTCACGTGAACCAGAACCCCTTCTTGGTCACAAGCTAGGTTAAGGGTTTGAGTAGATGACCGGAAGCACGAACACCCAAAAGAAACTGTAGTGAGACATACCATTAAACCCCATGCAACCACATTTTTAAGCAACTTCATAACATCTCCTTTTTGAGTTGATTTGCTCTTTTTGAGCACCATATTTCTTGTTGTAATTATTTTTCAATTCAGGATTATCTTATAGATATCCATAAGCTTTGTGAGACACAGAGCGACCCACGCCTTGGCATATGTGAGGCGTGTTGCCATACCTCTGCTATGCGGGCCGGAGGTATTTAGCGATAATTTTTCTCTGGGAATTAGGCGGCCCCAAACTATTCTAGTCTGGGGAAAAAAACAATATTTCTAATTATTTTCTTTGAAATAATTACCCTATACTTAATTTCTTGGGAAATACGGCATTAATGTATTCAATGTTTCTGGATACCAGGCATACAGGAAAGGTCCGCTGATTATCCTGGCGGGCCTTTCGCGTCCTACAATTCCTAACAAAAAAGAAAAACCTTCTTAGAACAAATTCCTCTACTTAACTTTCCACCCAAAACATAGAAAACCTAAACAAAACAAAGGGAAAGGCGGGACACTCCCCATATTTCCGATAAATCACGTAGGTGACCCGCCAGGCCCAAAAACAAAACAAGGGCCCAGCCATTACTGACTAAGCCCTTGTTATTATTGCCGGAGGGGAGGGATTCGCCAACTCTGTCGCCGACCTCACGTCGGCTCCGGCGTAGGCGTCCCACACACTCGCTGCCGCGGGTGTCCCTGCCCACTTTTATGACATTAAGTCGGCGCTCATTCCGCTTCGAAATACGGGGAGTGTCACTCTTTTCTAGATAATCTGATATCCAATTTGAATCAAAATATAAGACGGCCCAACCTATTGCAAACAGATTGGGCCGTCCGAAGTTCTAGTAATCGTAATTTTCGGGAAATTACTACAGTTTTTTATTAGTCTAAGGAAAAAAATTTCCCGGGGAAAACATCATCTCAGAGAATATTATTTCTCCCCTACTATTTCCCTAAACATTTTTGAATTTTTTAAAAAACCAAACACAAAATAAGGCAATAAATCCAGATCCAAAAAGAAATAAAGATCCGGGCTCAGGAACAACAGTTGGGGGTGAATTAGAAATTGAAATATCAGTAAAAATAAAAGGATTATTTACGTCCGTATTATTAACTACAAGGCCAAGACTGTCTATATCGAACAAAACATTAAAGTTAGTAGTCTCTCTATGGTATATCTCTATACCATCGAAGTAGTATTTAATTGAGTTATCATTCCAGGAATATAGTATTCCCATTTTATGGCTTCCCGCAACTCGTTCCTGATTCCATACAAAGCCATTAGAGTTGTCAGGGTCTAAATAATAATTATTTATATTGCTTGTAAAAACGCCAAAACTTGTGTCAATTACAGGTGCATGTGCGGCTCGTAAATAGAATCTTGAAGTGTCTGATTGGCCTATGTATGGGTCAATAAAACTAATTTCAACATATTTATCTTCAGGGCCTGACGATTTGAAAATACCATTTGGTGCATATAGTCCAAAATGACCAAGCTTGTCTAGACTGTCATTGGATACCATCAAGTTCTTGCCGCTAACATTTGCATTAACTACTGCTTCATTATATGACCAGTCAATACCACCCCAATTTATGGTAGTCGCATTGGCAAAACTGACCAAGATGAAAACTAATACACAAGTCAAACAAAGTCTACGTTGAAACATTACATCCCCTTCCAGTCCACAAAGTTAATTTCATACATCAAGAGACTTTTGCACAGCGTTTATATAGAATGTTTATAATAATATCAATACCTTATTTGCCGATTCAGTTTTATCGCAACATTGTAGAGAAAGGAGGGACACTCCACATATTTCCGATAAATCACGAAGGTGCCCCCCCAGGCCCAAAAACAAAGAAAGGGTCTAGCCAGTTTTGGCTAGACCCTTTCTTTTAATGGCGGAGGGGGTGGGATTCGCCCACTCTGTCGCCGACCTCACGTCGGCTCCGGCGTAGGCTCCCCTGCACTCGCTGCCGCGGGCATCCCTGCCCGCTATTCTGACATTAAGTCAGCGCTCGTTCCGCTTCGAATCCCAAGGATCAGTTGCGGTATTAAAAAATGGCGGAGGGGGTGGGATTCGAACCCACGGTACCTTGCGGTACAACAGATTTCGAGTCTGTCACCTTCGACCTCTCGGACACCCCTCCGTTTTTATTTATTGTCAGTTGATTCTGAACCTTTTTTACGTTTTGCCCGCAACTGGCGAAAGAAATCGCTCAACATCTCGCTGCAGGTTTCGCCAAGCACCCCTTCGGTGACCTCTACCCGATGGTTGAAACGGTCATCCTTCGAAAGATCGTAGATGGAGCCGACGGCTCCGACCCTGGGGTCACGGCAACCGAAGACCAACCGCGGAATCCGGGCCAAAATGATGGCCCCCATGCACATGACGCACGGTTCAAGGGTTACGTAGAGCGTGCAGTCGAGCAAACGCCAGGAGCCTAAAGTCTCGGCCGCCTGTCGGATGGCGATCATCTCGGCATGGGAAGTCGGATCGTTGCTGCTTTCCCGCAGGTTATACCCCCGCCCGATAATTTCGCCGTCGTGAACGACAATGGCACCGACCGGCACTTCGCCCAGCGCGGCCGCCGCTGCCGCTTCCTGCAGACTGACTTGCATCCAGTCCCGATCTTTTTGGTCAGCGATGTCCACAGGCGTTCAATTTGGAAAATGGCGCAAAATAGTGCTTTTACGGTCTTGAGAGAAGGCAATTTATAGCGATTTTGCGCGAAACTGTCAAGCCTGATGGCGTCGCAAAAATTCCACCCTACGGCGTTACGGCATTTTTTGCTTAGCCATCCCAATGTTTTACCAACGGATATAACAAATCTTTCAATTTCGGTTAGAATATGGGCTGACATCGAAATCATGCCTTTCCGCAGCGAAAAAGCATAGCGGGTTTTCCATCAGGAGCTTTCATCATGTCCCCAAAGCGCACCAGCGGCATCCTGCTTCACCCCACCTCCTTTCCCGGGCCCCACGGGATCGGCAGTCTCGGCAGTGAAGCCTACCGCTTCGTCGACTTTCTTGCGGCCAGCGGCTACAGCCTTTGGCAAATCCTGCCGTTGGGACCGACGGGATACGGAGATTCCCCCTACAGCGCCTTGTCGGCCTTTGCCGGCAATCCCCTGTTGATCTGCCTGGAACGCCTGGTGGAGACCGGCGATCTTGAGCCCGTCGATATTGACGGAATCGATATGGAGGAGGGCCGGGTTCATTTCAGCTTTGTGCATAGCCTAAAAACCCGGCTATTGCGCAAAGCCTCGCAAGTCTTTCGCAATAACAGCGACCAACAACGACACCAGGCCTTTGATAAATTCTGCCATGAGCAGGCCGACTGGCTTGACGACTATTCCCTGTTTCAAGCCTTACGCCGTAAGTTCAAAGATGCCAGTTGGAACAGCTGGCCGCTGGAGATTCGGCAACGCCAACCGGAGGCCCTGGCCTTCTGGAAAGAGGAACTGGCCGACAGCCTGCTTGAGCAGCGATATGCCCAGTTTATTTTTTATGAACAGTGGTTTGCCCTGAAAGACTATGCCACGCAGCACGGAATTCGACTGCTCGGCGACATGCCGATCTTTGTCGCCCTCGACTCCGCCGATGTCTGGGCCCATCCGGAACTCTTCCAGCTGGACCAGGAGATGCAGCCAACCCTGGTCGCCGGTGTTCCTCCAGATTATTTCAGTGCCAAAGGGCAACGTTGGGGCAATCCCCTGTACCGCTGGGAGCGCATGAAGCAGGACAATTTTACCTGGTGGAAATCCCGCCTGCACTGGGCCCTGGAACAAACCGACTTGCTGCGCATCGACCACTTTCGCGGTTTCGAGGCCTGCTGGGCCATCCCCGCTGACGAAAAAACAGCCATTAACGGCACCTGGCAGCCGGTTCCCGGATCAGAACTCTTCAAAAGTCTGCTCGCCGAATTCGGTGAATTGCCCCTGATCGCCGAGGATCTGGGGATCATCACCCCGGAAGTCGAAGCGCTGCGCGATCAATTCGGCTTACCGGGCATGAAGATTCTTCAGTTCGCTTTCGATTCCGGTCCGGACAATCCGTACCTGCCGCACAACCTGACACGGTGCTGTGTCGCCTATACCGGCACTCACGACAATGACACCACCCTGGGCTGGTGGCAAAGTTTGTCCACCACCGCCCAAAAGAGGGTTTCCGCCTACCTTGGAAATCCCAGCCCCGAGATGCCCTGGAGTCTGGTCCATGCGGCCCTGACCAGTGTGGCCGACACCTGTATCGTGCCCTTGCAGGATCTTTTGGGTCTGGATGACAGGGGCCGCATGAACCGCCCCGGCCAACCCGAGCACAACTGGTGCTGGCGCTATGGCCCGAATGCCTTGAGCGATGAATTGAGTCAGCGGATGAAGGGATTAAACGAATTGAGCGGTCGAGCCCGGACAAGGGGCGAATAAGCTTTTTTAGAATTGCTCTCCAGAAAGAAAGTGGCCTTATTCCGGGGCATCCGGCTTATGAAAGGTATCGAAAATAAGTTCGGCCAGGTTGTTTGGCAGGCCAGGCACCTCTTTTAATTGCTCCAAAGTGGCCAGTTTTATTTTTTTCAGACTGCCGAAATGACGCAACAGGGTCTTGCGCCGCTGCGCGCCGACACCGGGGATATCCTCCAGAGCCGAATGCAAGGTTGATTGCCGCCGCAGCTTGCGATGGTAGGTGATGGCGAATCGGTGGGCCTCGTCACGCAGTCTTTCGAGCATAAAGAGGGCCGGCGACCCCTGGCGCAGCACCACCGGATTTTTGCGCCCCGGCAGGAAAAACCGTTCTTCGCTTCGCTCCACCACCTTACCCCGCACGTTGCTGCGCACCCGGCTTTTGGCGATACCGACGGCGTCGATCCGGTCGCCCAGAGCCAATTCTTCCAGAACAGCGCTCAATACCGAAAGTTGCCCCTTGCCGCCATCGATCAGAATGAAATCGGGCAGAAGACCTTCTTCCAGCCCTCGGGTCAGGCGCCTCTTGAGCACTTCGTAAAGGGAAGCGTAATCATCCGATCCGCTTACCGTGCGGATGCGATAATGCCGATAGGCTCCTTTGTCCGGCTCCCCGTCACTCAATACCGCCATACTGGCCACGCTGAAGCGCCCCTGTACGTTGGAGATGTCGAAGCATTCGATTCTTTGCGGCAGAGTCCGCAGATGCAAACGCGTGGCGATATCCTGCAACACCTGCTGCCGAGCTTCCCGGCGGCTGCCCTTTTCGCGGAAGGATTCTTCGGCGTTGCGCCGGGCCATTTCGACCAGTTGCCGCCCCCCTCCCCGTTGCGGCACCAGCAATTGCACCTTCTTTCCCTTGCGCTCGCTGAGCCATTCGGCCAAGGTCTCGCTGTCTTCAAGAGCCAAAGGCAGCAACAGACGGTCGGGGATTACCACATCTCGGCTGTAAAATTCCTGCAGAAAGGATGACACCAGTTCGTCCTCGGCCAGGCGCCATTCGAGGCTGTAGCTGCGGCGGCCGATGACCTTGCCTTCCCGGACAAAGAGGATCGCCAACTCCACCTCGCCGCCTTCGCGGTGCAGTCCGACCACGTCCTGATCGCCACCGCCGGCCTCGGCGACCTTTTGTTTCTCGACCGTCTGCTCGATCGCCTGAATCTGATCGCGCAGCCGGGCCGCCTG
>NPIE01001085.1_pt1 | contig 75831 bp, 54 predicted proteins | sample 8637661 | NCBI WGS metagenome assembly NPIE01 (sample SAMN07420842, study PRJNA396082) | bioreactor metagenome | isolation source: sample BA12 brine-fed electro-methanogenic bioreactor BA | place: Japan: Kochi | collected 2016-12-09
GGAACATACAATGGTGTTTATCTGTATGCATCCAGCAGCAACAACACCAATATAACCTTCGCCAACAACAACATTACTGGAGGTAGTTATGGTGTGTATGTTTATTCTGGTGGTAATGTTAGTGGTGTTTATTTTTTGAATAATACTGTTAATGTTACTGGTGGTAGTGGTTTTTATTTTGTTAATGGTGGTAGTGGTGCTATTAATGTGACTGATTTTGTTATTCGTGGTAATAGTATTTTTGCTAGTGTTGCTGGTTTGAATTTCAGTGGTCTTAAGTCTGGGTCTTTGGTTAATGTTACTGTCTTGTATAATCGTATATTGTCTCCTGTTGGTGTGAATATTACTGGTTTTAATGATAATAGTAGTTTTGATTTTAATTGGTGGGGTGTTAATGATATAACTGATTTATTGTTGGGTGTTGATAGTTTTAATCATTTTATTTTGAATATTACTAATACTAGTAGTTTGGATGATGTTAGATGGGGTGATAATGTTAGTTTTGCCTTTTTAGTACTTAACACTACTATGGTTAATGATGGTGTTGAAAGTTTGCCTTATTTTGTGGTGAATGGTACTTTTAATGGTGTGGAGTATAATGTTAGTACTGATGATTTATTTGAAAGGAATTTCACTGTTACTGTTGTTGGTAGTCAGTTTTTGAATGTTTCTTTGGATGATCAGTTTGATAATTTAACATTTTCTGCAACTCAGGTTAGTACTAATTCTACTATGCTTGTTGCTCCTGGTAATGTTCATGTTGGTGAGTCTGTTTATATTTCTGGTCAGTTGGCTAATTTTACTAGTGGTATGAGTGTGAATGTTACTGTTGATGGAAATATCAATTTGAGAGAGGTTAATAGTACTGGTGGTTGGAATTTAACTTATTTGACTAATAAGACTGGTAATATTAGTGTGACTGTTAATTTTGCTGGTGATACTAATTACACAAGTTTTACTAATAATACAAATTTCACTGTGTCTAAAAACAGTACTAATAGTACTATCAGTGTTCCAGATAGTGTTCAGGTTGGTACTAATGCTACTATTACTGGTGTGTTAGCTAATTATACTGTTATTGGTTTTGTGAATGTTACTGTGGATGGTAAACTTTATAATGATATTCCTGTGGATTCTGTTGGTGGTAATTGGACTGTAACTCATAGTACTAATCATACAGGAACTTATAATGTCATGGTTAGCTATACTGAATCTGATACTGGTAATTATACTAGTTTTAGTAATAGTGCAAGTTTCAATGTGTCTAAGAATGGTACTAATAGTACTATTGTTGTTCTGAGTAATGTGCAGGTTGGTACTGATGCTGTTATTACTGGTGAGTTAGTTGGTTATGTTGGTTATGGTTCTGATTCTTTGAATGTTACTGTGGATGGGAATATTTACGAAGTTACTATTTATGGTGTTGGTGTTTGGAGTCTTAATTACACTACTAAACATACAGGAACTATCTCAGTAATTGTTGATTATCTTGGTAATGATAATTATACTGGTTTTAATAATTTTACTAGTTTTGAAGTGTTTAAAAATAGTTCTAATTCTACTATTACTGTTGTTGGTGATTTTAAAGTTGGTGGAAATCTTACTATTAGTGGTTTTTTATCTGATGATACTGGTAATCCTATAAGAAATGTTAATATTTCTGTTACTGTTGGTAATGAAACTTTTAATGTGACTACTGATGGGAATGGTGTTTGGAATCGTGCTTATATTCCAGTTCGTGATGGAGATTTCATTGCTTTTGTTAGCTGGAATGGTGATGATAATTATACAGGTTTTACAAACGATACAAGTTTTAATGTTAGTAAGTTAGCTACTAATTCTAGTATTAATATTCCTGAATCTGTTAAGCTTAATGAAACAGTTTTAATTTCTGGTGTTTTATCTGATGAGAATAATAATACAATATCTGATGCTAATTTAGAAGTTATTATTGGTGGTGAGTCTTTTAATGTAACTACTGATTTTAATGGTTTTTGGAGTTTCAATTACACTCCTGAACATTCTGGTGTCTTTAACTTATCTCTCTTTTATCAGGGTGATAGTCGGTATGATGGTTTTACTGAAAATAAGGCTTTTAATGTTAGTAAGTTAGCTACTACTTCTAGTATTAATATTCCAAGTAATGTTAAAGTAGGAAAACCATTTACTGTTTCTGGTGTTTTAACTAGTAGTGGTGGTAAACCATTGGCTAATACGATTATTAGTGTTATTGTTGATGGTAAAACTTATAAAGTTACTACTAATGGTCTTGGTGTTTGGAAACTGTCTTATACTCCTAAAATAGCTGGAAAATCTACTATGAAGGTTTCTTTTGCTGGTAATAATGATTATATTGGTTTTAATGTTAGTAAAACTTTTAAAGTTACTGGGAAAGTTAAGATTCGTATTGTTAAAATTACTAAGCTTGTTAAAGTAGGGAAGTATAAAGGTTTGAATCTTTATAGTAAAACTTACACCATTAAAAACTTGGGAACTGCTTTAGGTTCTAAGGATTATGTTAAGTACTTTAAAAATTGGTATTTGGAGAAATTGTCTAAGACTAGTAAAATTGTTAAGTATCAGTTTAGTGCTAAGTCTAGGATTTTAAAGGTTCAAGTTAAGAATTTAGGTGTTGGAAAACAAGTTAAGTTGAAAATACTAGTAACACATAGAAAAAGACTATAAAATTGTAATTCTTTTTTAAGGGAGAGTTTTTAATTTTTTTCTCCTTTTACTTTTCTTATTATAGAAGTTTTATAATCAAGATTTTAACTATAAAACTATTTTTTATTATATATATTTTTTAGATTTTTTAATTTAAAAATAGTCATTTTTTTAAACAATTGATTATTTAATACAATTTAATGTTTCTTTTTTTCATTGTATGGATTATATCAATTCTTAAGATTATTCTTACTATTATTAATAGTATTAGTAATAAGTCACTTCTTTTATTAGTTATGATTATTGGTATTAGTATTATTATAAAAATTATTGAAAGTAGGTTGTTTATCTTAAAAGTTCTTTCATTACGTATAAATGTCATACTAGTAATAAAAAAATAAGTATATAAAATTAAATCTTCAATTATATTAATACTATCAATATACTTTAAATTATAGGCTGTTAGTAAAGCAAGTGATAATATTATAAGTATTTTTTGTAGTTTAGTTTTACTTCTAAAAAAACCCATAAATGATATGAATGAAAATAAGAAAAATAGTGTTGAATATAATAGAACATATGGTTCTTTATAATAATAACACGTCACTGCTAATATAGGGGTAATAATCATAGTTATTAATAACGATTTTACCTCGATTCTCATGATACTCCCCCATTATCAATGATTTTGGCATATAAGTATTTGATTTATTATTATTATTTAGTTAAATTGTTACTTAAATAAAGCATTTAACCAGCATTTATTTATATAATTATATGAATTAATAAAATAGATTAATAAAATAACTTCATAAATTAGTTATGGTTAATAAATATTTATAGATAATAAAACATATAAATAACTAGATATTTCATTGAGTATTACTTAGCATTACAATTATAATATTATGTATTATGGAGTATATTAATTTTTCAATAGCTATTTATATAACTTCAAACCCATTTATATTATTGTGAGTTATATATCTTGTATTTTAATCTGTTGATTCTAATTTTTTGTTAAAAATTATTAGACAATAGATCTATTAGCTAATATTCTATTGTATAATACTCATATTAGATAATACTCAATATTATAAACTCATAGATTAATTAAATTTTTATATGTTGTACATAGCTTATATAAGTTGTATAATTGTATATATTTTCAATATATACTATGAAAATATATATTATGAATATTTTAAGTTATTTTAAATAAAGATTATTTTGATTAAAAAATAATTTAAATAACTAATTTAAATAACTAATTTAAATAATTAATTTAAATAATTAATTTTAATAATTAATTTTTTATAATTTTTAGGTGAAATTATGGCGCAGTATAATGGTAATCAACCAATTTTTATCTTGCCAGAGGATACTCAACGTTTCCTTGGTAGAGATGCTCAAAGAATGAATATTATGGCTGGAAAAATTTTAGCTGAAACTGTAAGAACTACTCTTGGTCCAAAAGGAATGGATAAGATGTTAGTTGATAGTATGGGTGATGTAGTTATTACCAACGATGGTGTAACTATTCTTCGTGAAATGGATATAGCTCACCCTGCTGCTAAAATGCTTGTTGAGATAGCTAAAAATCAAGAAGATGTTGTTGGAGATGGAACTACAACTGCAGTTATTATAGCTGGAGAACTTCTTAAAAAAGCTGAAGAACTTTTAGATGATGGAATCCATGCAACAACTGTTGTAAGAGGTTATAGACAAGCTTTAAACAAAGTTTATGAAATCCTTGAAGATATATCTATCGATTCTAAAGATCAAGATACTCTTATAGATGTAGCTATGACTGCTATGACTGGAAAAGGTTCAGAAAAAGCTAAAAAACCATTAGCTGAACTTATAGTTGAAGCTGTTCTTAAAGTTGAAGAAGATGGTGAAGTTGATAAGAAAAACATTAATATTCAAAGAGTTTCAGGTGCTAGTGTAGATGAATCTGAGATTGTTAATGGTATTCTTGTTGATAAAGGTAAAGCTGATCCTAATATGCCTAAAGAGGTTAAGAATGCTAAAATCGCATTATTAAAATATCCTTTAGAAGTCAAAGACTTAGAAACTGATGCTAAGATTAACCTTACTAGTCCTTCTCAAATGCAAGCTTTCTTAGATAATGAGGAACAGATGATCCGTGAAATGATTGATAAGGTTATTGCTTCTGGAGCTAATGTATTGTTCTGTCAAAAAGGAATCGACGATATGGCATTACACTATCTTTCTCGTGCTGGAATTCTTGCAGTTAAAAGAACTAAAAAGTCTGATATGAATCGTCTTGAAAAAGCTACTGGTGCTAAAATTATTACAAATGTTGATGATTTATCTCAAGATGAGTTAGGTGAAGCAGGAATCGTATATGAGAAGAAAATATTCGACCAAATGATGATTTTTATAGAAGAATCTAAAGATCCTAAAGCTGTTTCAATAATTCTTAGAGGAAGTACTAGACATGTTACTTCTGAGATAGAAAGAGCATTAGAAGATGCTTTAGGTGTTGTAGCTGCAACCTTAGAAGATGGAAAAGTTGTTATTGGTGGTGGAGCTCCAGAAATAGAGATAGCTCGCCAACTTAAAGAATATGCAGAAACAATTAGTGGAAGAGAACAATTATCTGTTAATTCATTTGCAGAAGCTCTTGAAATTGTTCCAACAACCTTGGCTGAAAATGCAGGATTGGACACTATCGATATTCTTGCAGATTTAAGAGCTGCTCATGAACAATCTGCTTTCATGGGATTAGATGTCTTTGAAGGTGAAGTTACTGATATGAAAGTCGCTGGTGTAGTTGAACCTCAAAGAGTTAAAAAACAAGCTATCCAATCAGCTGCTGAAGCTACTGAAATGATTTTAAGAATTGATGATCTTATAGCTGCAAGAGGTGCTCTTGAAGCTGTTGATAAAGATGATAATTTAGATGATAGTGGAATGCCTCCTATGGGTGCAATGGGCGGTATGGGTGGAATGCCTCCAATGATGTAATTTATTACATTATTGTCCTCTATTTTACATTTTTATTCTTATTTTTTTCATTTTTCTTTTATTAAATTCATTTTTGGCTTTTAAATTTTATTTATTATTCTATTCTTAAATTGTTCTATTCTTAAATTTTATTTTTAATTATTAAATATGATTTAATATTGATTATTATTTTTTTATTATTACTCTATTTCTAAAATTCTAGTAATAATTTTATAAATATATACAGAATTTTATTTCTTACTATAAACAATTGCCTTGTTCAAATGATTGTTTATGTTATTTTTAAGGAATATTTAAATAACTTAAAAAACATATAAGTATTACTCTAAAATTTATTAGTTAATAAAGAATATATTCTTTATTTAAATTTAAAAATTTAAATCTAAATAAAATTTTTATATTTAGTTAATTTTATATTTAGCTAATTTTTATTTTAACGAATATATATAAATCTTTAATTAATTATTAAATTGTTTAGAGGCGGATTTAGAATTATGGTTATTTAAATTCTTGAATAGATTTAATATTAAATTTTCAAGAGTTTAAATTTGAGGGGTCATAATTAGGGGACGTAAATCTGTTAGATGAAAATTTAATAGATATAAGTGAGGTAATATTATTAATAATTTTTCAAAATCAAAATATGCTAAAATATTTTTATTATTCTTTGTTTTAGTTTTTTTAACATGTGGCTTTAGTTTTGCTAGTGAGTCAACTGATTCTGGATCTAATAATAATCATATTGATGATTTAGTTGATAACATGCAGAATAATCCCCAATCACCATCTCTTCTTGTAAATTCTAATGAAAATTCGGAGGATGGTGTTGATTTAAACAGTTCAACTAATTCTAGTAATAATTCTAGTAGTTCTAACAATAACAATATTAATAACTCTAATAATTCTTCTTCAAACTCATCAAGTGTTGTTAAAACTTCAACCAGTGTGAATAATAAACCAACTACTCTTTCTCAAAGTAGCATTTTGCTTGCTTCAAACTCGATTTATAAATACATTAATAAAAATGGTAAATTACCTAGTTATGTGACTATTTCGGGTTATAAATACTCTATGAGTGAATTTATGTATATTTTAAGTAAGACTATTACTTATAAGTATAACAAAATTACTTCAAGTATTAAAGTCAAGTATAATGTTAAAAATCCATCTAAGGCATCTGGAAATAATATAAAGGGAACTATATCTTCTAAAACATATTATTCTTATGCAAAGAATATAGTTGCATTTATTGAAAAAAATAATCAAGCTCCAAACTTTGTTACATCTTCACTTGGTAAAATTCAATATCAAACTGCTATATTTGGTCTTAACAAAGTTTTAAATTATATTTATGTTAAAGGTAAACTTCCATCTTCTTTATCTTTCAATGTTAAGGCTTCTCATAGTATGAATAAATATTTACCAGTTTATAATGGAGGTTCTAGTAGTTCATCTAGTTCATCTAGTTCGTCTAGTTCAAATAGTGGTTCTTCTGGATCATCTTCTATTGTAGCTGGAAAATCAACTAAACTTTCTCAAACTGCTATATTCCAAGCTTCAAAGAATGTTAAAAACTATGTGCTTAACTATGGGAAGTTACCTAATTATGTAACTATTTCAGGGTTTAAATTTTCAATTCCTGAATATACTTACTTAGTTTCAAAAGCTATTGCTTATAAATGTTTAAAATATACTAATTCTGTTAATGTTAAATGGGATGTTAAAAATCCTTCTAATCCCTCTGGAGTTACTATAAAAAAGACAATTTCAAAGTCTACTTATTATTCTTTAGCTAAAAAGACTTTTCAATATATTGATAGTAATAGTAGGATACCTAATTATATAAGTTCATCTTTTGGTAAGATACAGTATCAAACATTTGTGTATGGTTTTGCAAGGATTGGAGAGTATATTTATACTTATAAAAATGTACCTTCTACTCTTACACTAAGTGTTTCAAAAACTAATGCTTTAAATAAAAATATTCCAAAATATTCTAGAAGTTCTTCAAACTCAAACAATTCACCTTCTTATAATTTGTCTGCAAATAAGAATGCTATATGGGTTCATTCTGGTGATATGAAAAATGTTGATTTAGATTTACTTGGTAAATATGGAATAGGAAATATCTTTATTCATGAAGATATATTTAATTATCCAACAACAGCTATAGATTGGATTAAAAATGCAACAGCTAAAGGATTTAAGATACATATTTGGTTTACTACATTTTATAATGCTACAAGTAAAAAATGGACTAATCCTATAATTGCATCTAGTAAAACTCTTAATCAGGCTTACTTTAATAAAGTAATTTCTAGAGCTAAGTATTATGCTGGTATTAGTGGTGTAGCTGGAATCCATTTAGACTATTTAAGATATCCTGGAACTAGTGGTAACAATGCTTCTATATTCCATTATGATAATGGTAAAAATGGTGCTGATGCTATAACTGAATTTGTAAGGCAACTTTCAGTTGCTGTTAAAGCAATAAATCCTAAAATCATTCTTTCAGCAGCATTGATGCCTGAAAAAAATGATGCAGCTATCTATTATGGTCAAGATGCTCCAAGATTAGGTCAATATTTGGATGTTTTGGTTCCTATGCTTTATGAAGGAAATTATGGCAAGGATAATGCTTGGATTCAATCAACAACTAAATGGTATCTAGCTAATTCTGGCAGTGCTGAAGTTTGGGGAGGATTATATGCTTATCATTCAGATAAGAACCCAACTAGACTTACAGTTGCTGAATTAACAGAAGATTGTAAATCTGTTTTAGATGGTGGAGGAAATGGTGTAGCTATCTTTAGATGGGGAATAGCTAATCTATTTAATCTTTTGGGTATTAAATAGTAAGATTCCTCCTTTTTATTTTTTATTATTTTTATTATTTTATTTTTATATATTTTTAACATTATTTTTTTGTTTTAAGTCATAAATTATGAATATTTTAGCTATTTTTTGTTATTTTTGGGGTAATCTTTATTAATAATGTTTTATATACTTTTTAAATGTAAATTAGATGAATAATATGAAGTATTCTTATTAAAAATAAAGATTCTTCTATGTTTATATTTTTATCATAAGGAGATATACCTAATAATTTCTATATTATAATTGGATATATTAGCTACTATTAGTATACTTAAAAATACTCCTATTATTCAAAATTTAAACAAATATTAAAATTTTAATAGCTAATTCGCTTGATTTTATTAATATATAGTTATATATTTATTATAATCAAGAATTTTAGCTAGTAGGCGGTATAAATATTTCTGGTTTGAAATTTAATAGTGATAATTTAATAAATTTTAAAAATATGTATAAAAATACTTCTAGTTTTTTATTAAGAAGTTCTGATGTTAAAAATAAATCTTTTAGCTTAAATAATATCTTTAAGATTTTTTTAGTTTCTTTTCTGATTTTAGCTCTCTTTTTATCATTAAATTCAGTATTTAATTCAGAAAATCATGATGATTTTGATTTTTCTCAAGGAATTATTGATCTTAAAAATAATCATTTTAAAAATAGTCCTTTTATTGTAGATAGTGAAATTATTGGAGATAATAAAGTATTAAATACAAGTAATGAAAATTCTCATTCAAAAGGTGTTAATACAGTTCATGCTGCTTCTAAAGTCTCTCCAAGTTCTAAGGCAAAACTTAGTTCTTTAGGGTCTCCTAAAACAGTTTCTCAAAAAGGTGTTCTAAAATCATCTAAAAATCTTAAGAATTATGTTTCAAAAAATAAGAAATTACCTAAATATGTAACTGTTGAAGGATATAGATACTCTGTTCCAGAGTTTACTTATTTAATGACAAAAACAGTTGAATATCAAAAGAAAAAGGTTAATTCTCGTGTTACTGTAAAATATAATGTTAAAAACCCAACGAAACCTTCTGGTAAGACTATTAAATCTAAAATTTCTTTATCAAATTACTATAAATATAGTTTAAAGACAAGTAACTATATCAATAAGTATAAAAAAGTTCCAAATTATATTACTACTAATAAAGGTAGTAAAATCCAGTATCAGACAGCTGTTTATATGTTTTCATCGATCTTAAGATATGATTATTATTATAAAAAGCTTCCTAAATCTGTAAATATAAAGATTAGTAGCTCTAATAAAATAAATAAATATATTCCTAATTATGTTAGAAACTCTAAAACAAAAAGTGTTCCTAATAAAAATGCTATTTGGATACAAAGTAGGGATTTTTATAATGTTAATTTAAATAAGTTAGCTGAGTCAGGAATAGGTAATGTTTTCTTACATGAAGTAGCTATATCTCAATATGGAAAATCAACTGTTATTAACTGGGCTAAAAATGCAGCTAGTAAAGGAATAAAGACTCATTTATGGATTCAATGTTTTTATGCAAATGGTAAATGGATAAATCCTGTTGACACTAGTAAAAAAACTTATAATACTGCTCAATTTAATAAGATTTTATCTAAAATAAAAACTTACTCTCGCATGGATTATATTGGAGGAATACATTTAGATTATCTTAGATATCCTGGAAATGCTTATAAATATAATTATTCTAATGGAGTTACTGGTGAAAAGGCCATTACTAAATTTGTAAGTCAAGCTAAAACACAAGTTAATAAATATAATCCAAACATTCTTCTTTCAGCGGCTGTAATGCCTGAAACTTCATCTAATGCTTATTATTATGGTCAAAACATTCCTAAAATGGGCAAATATTTGGATATTATAACTCCAATGATTTATAAGGGTAATTATGACAAGCCTAGCAGTTGGATAACTTCTACTACTAAATGGTTTGTTAAAAATTCTGGTGGAGCTCGTATTTGGAGTGGTTTACAGACTTATGTAAGTGATAATAACATTAATCCGTTATCTATTAATGCATTATCTAAAGATTCTAAAGCTTCTTTAAGTGGTGGAGCTGATGGAATAGGATTATTTAGATGGGGTTTAACAAAGTTTTTTAATTTTTTAAGTGTGTATTAGACTTTTATACTAAATTAAAATTTTTATTTTTAATTTTTCAGTTTTTTACTACTTTTTAACTTTTATTTTCACTTGTTTTATAGTTATTTTTTATTTACTTCTTATTTTTTGTTTATTTATTTTGGAATATTTATCAACAGAAAAATCTAATTATCATGATTAATCATCATAAAATTTATATATTCTATAATGACATATTATAGATATAATATAAATAAAATTAAATTTTGAAGATTAAAAAATTTTAAGGATTAAAAATAAATATTAATATTTAATTTAATATTCAAATTAATATTTTAAATTAATATTTAAATCAATATTAAAATTAATATTTAAATTAGTATTAAAATTAGTATTAAAATTAATATTAAAATTAGTATTTATGATTAGCTTATAAAAACTAAATTTTAATATTTCAATATGAATATTGCAATCTAACTATACAATATTTAAGATATGAATCCTTAAAAAATCTTTGATTAAAATTTCTATAAAAATTATATCTAAAATTAAGATAATATATAATCTTTATAGTCTTTACATAATCTCTGGAGTTGATTAAATGGATAAAACTGAAAAAAGTACTGATCAGCAAAAATTAGCTAATCATAATGGAGATCAAGTTGTTTCACCGAATAATAAAGTAATAGAAAGAGCTATTGTAAAAGATTGGGATAGAGAAATTCAAAAAGGAGAAGACATCGAGAAATACTGGGCAATGGAAGCAGAACAATTGGACTGGTTTAAAAAATGGGATGAAGTTCTCGATGAAAGTGAAAAACCGTATTATAAATGGTTTGTTGGAGGTAAAATAAACCTCGCTTACAATGCTATTGATAGATGGATTAAAACAGAAAAAAGAAATAAAATAGCTATTCTCTATACAAATGAACGTGGGGACGAAATTAAGCTAACTTACTATGAACTTTATCGTGAAATAAATAAAATGGCTAATGCTCTTCTTAATTTAGGAATTAAAAAAGGAGATACTGTCTCAATGTATCTTCCAATGTGTCCAGAACTAGTTATATCTATGTTAGCTTGTACAAAAATTGGTGCAGTTCACAGTGCTATTTATTCAGGACTCTCATCAGTAGCAGTAGTTGAAAGAATCAATGATATTAAATCTAAAGTTGTGATAACTGCTGATGGAACATATAGGCGTGGAAAAATCATTAACCTCAAATCTGTTATTGACGAAGCTATGTTACAATGTCCAACTGTTCAAACAGTAGTACTTGTAAACCATACTGGCCGATATAATGATGTAGCAGACCTTAGGGGAAATGAAATATTTTATGAACGTTTAATTGAAGGTGAAGGTGATTCTTGCTACAATGAAGTAATGGATGCTGAAGATCCTTTATTTATTCTCTATACTTCTGGAAGTACTGGAAAACCAAAGGGAGTTTTACATACTACTGGTGGGTATATGGTTGGAATAGCTACTACACTTCGAAATGTCTTTGATATTCATGATAATGATCTTTGGTGGTCAACTGGAGATGCTGGTTGGATTACTGGCCATAGCTATACTATTTATGCTCCACTACTTTTAGGTTCAACTACATTAATTTATGAAGGAGCTCCAGACTTCCCAGATCCTGGTGTATGGTGGAAAATTGTTGAAAAATATGGTGTTACTAAATTCTATACTGCACCTACAGCTATCAGACATTTAATGCGATTTGGTAAAAAATACACTAAACTTTATAATCTTGATTCATTAAAGATTCTTGGAAGTGTTGGTGAACCAATAAACTATGAAGCATGGAAATGGATGTATGAAGAGATTGGAAAATGCAGAACTCCTATTATGGATACTTGGTGGCAAACAGAAACTGGTATGCATATGATTGCTCCAATGCCAGTAGCTGATTTAAAACCAGGTTCAGCTACAAAACCTCTGCCTGGTGTTAATATAGCTATTGTAGATGAAGAAGGTGCCGAAGTTAAAAAAGGTAAGAAAGGTTATTTAGTTATTACAAAACCATGGCCTTCAATGTTTAGATCTCTTTATAATGATGAAGAGAGATTTGAGGAAGTTTACTGGAATCATTTCCCAGATGGATATTATAAAACTGGTGATATGGCTCGTATGGATGAAGATGGCTATATTTGGATTGAAGGAAGATCTGATGATGTTTTAAAGATTGCTGGTCATAGAGTAGGGGCTGTTGAAGTTGAAAGTGCTTTTAATAGTCATCCTTCTGTTAATGAAACAGCTGTTATTGGTAAAGAGGATCCTGTTAAGGGACAGCTTATTAAAGCATTTTTAATTCTTAATAATGGCTATGATTTAGATTTACCATTTAAAGATGGTTCTAATACTATGTTAAGAGAAGAATTAAAACGTCATGTTAGACATTCTCTTGGCCCAGTAGCTGTTCTTGGTGAAATGGTATCTGTAGATAGTCTTCCAAAAACAAAAAGTGGAAAAATAATGAGAAGAATTCTTAAAGCTAAAGAAGCTGGTGAAGACCTAGGTGATACTTCTACATTAGATGATTTATAAAAAACAGATTAATAGGTAATATTTTTTTGTTTAATATTTTTAAATTATTTTTTATTAAAATTTTCAGGGAGATTTAATTTTTTCTCTTTTTTTATTTTTCTTTTTTATTTCTTGATTTCCTTATATATTCTCTAAATTTTTCATTTAGTTATATTTAATTAATTTACTTGTATTAATTATATATAGTAACTTTTTTGCAAGATTATAAAGGTTATATAATTATTACATGCTAATTTTAGGCAAACCAAAACTTTTTATATTAGTAATATCATAAATATATTATCAAATATATTAAATAATTTTAGATTAACAAGATTAAAAAATTAAATAATTAAATAAATTAACTAAATTATTTTTAAAAATATCAGGAATATTTTTAATAATAAAGTTGAAATTAATCAATATTATAAATTACTAAAGATTAATAAATATTAAAAATTAATAAAAATTACTAAAATTATTATATTATTTAACATTAATTCATATATTCGGTGATTTTCATGTCAAATAAAGAGCTTAGTGAGAATATAGAGGAATATTTAGAAGTTTTATATAAATATGGAGATAAAGAAACCTATGTTTCAACAACAAAAATTTCTAAAATGTTAGAGATAGCTCCTGGTAGTGTTACTCAGATGCTAAAAAAATTAGAAGATTTAGGTTATATTAACTATATTCCATATAAAGGTGCTAACTTATCAGATAAAGGATTTAAAGTAGCTCAAAAAATCACAAGAAAACATAGAATACTTGAAAAATTCCTCACTGATGTATTAAAAGTAAAACCTGAAAATGTCCATATACAAGCTTGTGATATGGAACATTCATTGTCAGATGAAGCTGAAAGAGCAATGTGTCACATATTAGAACACCCTGATTTTTGTCCAGATGAAAAACCAATTCCTCCATGTGATTTTGATTTTAGCTCTTGTCAAGATTGTGTAAATGAAGAAAAAGACATTGAAGAAATTGGTGTGAGAAAGTCTAATTTAATTTCAATTGTAGATCTTTATACTAATGAAAAAGCTGAAGTTTCATTTATTAGAGGCAATTCTGATGTTTTAAAGAAGCTAATGTCATTAGGTATAGCTATTGGAACTCAAGTCAAACTCAATGAAATAGATGAAAATAAATCTTCTTTGAATATTTCTGTTAATGGAACAGACATAAATCTTCCAGGAAATATAGCTAATAATATCTTTGTAAGTATTTTATAAATTTAATTTTTTTATAGATTTAATTTTTTCATTTTTATTTTTAGTAATCTTTTTTTAAATTTCATTCTTTAATTTATTTATTAGTTCTTTATAATATTCTGTCTGTATTAGCTATTTATTTTAATATAATTTATAAATAGATTAACTAAAACTGAAAAAGTGATTAAGGGACTTTTAAATATAACTAATAAATAAGATCTGTTGAAGGTGAAAGTCTTGGTCTAAACAAGGAAAAATTAGGTTTATTATGCTTTAACAAAGCCAAAGGTTGTTAGAGATTTTTATGAAAATGATACTCTTATTGTAATGACTCGTGAGTTAACAGAATCTCCTAATAAAAATAGAACTATTGATTAGGAGAAAAAAGGGGCATGAGTGAAAATAAGGACAATAGGGAGGATATTAATTAAAAAAATGTAATTATTCTCCTGACGAATCTCCTTCTGCAATTTAAATTGTCATCCAACAATGTGAAAAATAGGCTTATCATGATTTTAAATCATATTAAAGTTTTTTAAAATATTACTTTTCAAATGCTTTATTGGTGAAATCTAATTAGTTATTATTAATAGAATTTTTAGTATGTAATAAAATTTAATGAAGAAATAATCTGTTTAATTTTTTAAAAAAGATTAGTTATTTATAGGGTTGGAAAAATGACAAATACAAATATAAATAAATTTCATCAAGAAGATTTTACTAATATTCTAAAAATGATTAAAAAATCTCAAATATCTGCTTTAAAAAGTGTTAATACTGAGTTAATAGACCTTTATTGGAATATAGGTAAATTTATCCATCAACGTGTAGAGAAATCAAATTGGGGACAATCTGTTGTAAAACAATTAGCAGATTATCTGAAAAAAGCTGATCCAAGCTTGAAAGGGTTTTCAAGACAGAATCTATGGAGAATGAAACAATTTTATGAAACTTATAAAGACCACCAAAAACTCTCAGCACTGCTGAGAGAAATTACATGGACAAATAATGTAGCTATTTTTTCTCGATGTAAAACTATTGATGAACGAGAATTTTATATATATCAAAGCAAAAAGGAAAAATGGAGTTCTAGAGAACTTGATAGACAAATTTCATCAAGTTTATATGAAAGAATGATGATTTCTAATAATAAAATTTCTTCAAAATTAAAAGAAGTTTATCCTAAATCAGCGAGTTATTTTAAAGATGATTATGTTTTTGAATTCCTTGATTTAGAAGATCATTCAGAAAATCAACTTCAGAAAGCATTAATTAAAAATTTAAAAAAATTTATTCTTGAACTAGGCCGTGATTTCTTATTTGTAGGAAAAGAGTACAGAATTCAAGTGGGGAATAATGATTTTTATATAGATTTACTTTTTTTCAATAGAGAATTGCAATGTTTAGTAGCTTTTGAATTAAAAACAGATAAATTTAAACCAGAACATTTAGGACAATTGAATTTTTATTTAGAAGCTTTAGATAGAGATGTTAAAAAAGAACAAGAAAATCCCAGTATAGGTATATTATTATGTAGAGATAAAGATGATACTGTTGTAGAATATGCAATAAGTAGAAGCCTTTCTCCATCTATGGTGTCCCAATATCGAACAAAGTTACCTGATAAGAAATTATTAAAGGAAAAATTAAATCAGATCTTATGATTCTTAAAATTCTAAAAGATAAAAATTAACAAAAAATAAAAGTTTTAAAACAAAAATATTGAAAAATATTAAATTGGTTCTTAAATTATATTCTAATTCCATTTTCAGAATTATTAGATTCTATCTTTATAATTGTATAAAATATTCTTCATAATTTTAATTCTTTATCAACTGATTATTATACAATAGCTAAATTTATTAATAAGAATTATTATAATTATGTTTATTATAAAAAATTAATATTGATTATAAGTTAATAATGTTTATAAAAATGTTTATAGGTATGTTATAAATTAAAAATAGAAGGTTGTGAAGCTAGTGGAACTAATAATAGCTAAGTTCGGAGGAACTTCGATAGGTAATGGAAAAAAAATAAGAAAAGCAGCCCAATCAGTTGTTAATGAATATATGAAAGGCAACAAGGTAGTTGTAGTGGTATCTGCAATTAATAAAACAACTGACAACCTTATAAAGATTGTTGAAGATTCTGTGGATTCTAATGTTACTGATAAACAAATGGCAGAGATATTATCTATGGGTGAAATGACTAGTGTAAGAGTAATGTCTTCTGTAATTGAATCTTTAGGTGTTAAATCTGAATATATTGATCCTTATTCTGATGAATGGCCTCTTTTAACAGATAATAAAGTTATTGAAGCTAGAATTGATTTTAAAGCTTCAGAACTTATGAGCAAAGAATTGAATAGGATATTAGATCAAGGAATAATTCCTGTTGTTTGTGGATTTTTAGGTAAAGGGCCTGATGGTGAAATAACTACTCTTGGTCGTGGTGGAAGTGATATTACAGCTTTTCTTTTAGGGCATTCTTTAAATGCTGATGAGGTAATAATCGTCACTGATGTTGATGGTGTAATGTCCACTGATCCAAATAAAATCCAAAAAGCTAAAAAGCTTGATAAGATATCTGTAGAAGAAATGAGAGATTTAGCTACTCATGGAGCTCAAGTGCTTCATCCACATGCTTTGAGATATAAGGATCCTTTGATTAATGCAAAAATTATAAGTCATGAGTATGGTGATCTTTCTAATACTGGAACTACTATTGTAGGTCCTTATGAAGGGGAAATGATGAAGACTACTATGTTATATCCTGAACCAATATCTGTTGTAGCTATTGTTGGTGATGGTATGCTTAAAAAGCCAGGTTTGCTTTCAAAAATAACCACAATTTTAGCTAAAAATGATATAAATATATTTGGTATTTCTGCTGGTCAAAATTCTGTGACTATTTTTATTAATAAAAAGAATTCTGATGAGGCTTATCATTTATTACATGATATGGTTATTGATTCTGAGGAACTTAGTTCTCTCTCCCTTGGTAAAGAGATAGCTATGTTAACTCTAGTTAGTCCTGACTTTATTGAAACTCCCGGTATTATATCAGATATTACAGTTCCATTACGAGAAAACAATATTAATATTGTTGAGATATCTTCTTCTCAAACTGCTGTTGTTATCTTTGTAGAATGGGCAGATGGGGAAAAAGCTTTTGAATTAGTTAAAGATGTTTTAGAATAATATTAAAAATTAATATATTCGAATTTATTTAAAATTATTTAGAATTATTTTAAGCTATTTTAAATTAGTTTAAATTATTTAGAATTATTTTAAGCTATTTTAAATTAGTTTAAATTATTTAGAATTATTCTAAGCTATTTTAAATTAGTTTAAATTATTTAAAATTATATTAAAATGTGAAAAATTAAAAATATGAGGGGAAAAATATGAATTTTGAAGGTACAGCAGTAGCTATGATTACACCTTTTACAGAAGATAATGAAGTTGATGAAGATGGGTATAGAGAAAATATTAACTTCCTGATTGAAAATGGTGTAGATGGTTTATTAGCTGCTGGAACAACTGGGGAATCAGCTACTATAACGATTCCTGAACAAAAAAGACTTATTGATATTTTAATTGAAGAAGTTGATGGAAGAGTTCAAACAATTGCAGGTGCAGGAAGTAACTCAACACAAGATGCATTGGAGCTTGTTCAATATGCAGAAAGTGCTGGTGCAGATATGGCACTTGTTATAACTCCTTATTATAATAAACCACAACCTCATGGGCTCATTGAACATTATAAATCCATAAACAATAATTCAGATATTCCAATCATTGTTTATAATGTTCCTAGTCGTACTGGTACTGATATTGATCCTGAAACTATAACTGCTGTAGCAGGATTAGATAATGTTGTTGCTATAAAAGAAGCAAACCCAGATCTTGACAAAATGTCTAAAACTCGAAAAACATTAATTGAAGCTGATTTAGAGGATGAATTTTCTATACTTTCTGGAAATGATGATCTTACTGTTCCTATGATGTCACTTGGAGCAAAAGGTGTTATTAGTGTTGTAGCTAATGTTGATCCTTTTAGAATGAGTCAAATGGTTAATAATTGTTTGGATGGTAGCTATGAAAAAGCTATGGATCTACACTATGAATTATATAATCTTATGAAAGTTTTATTTATTGAAAGTAATCCTGTTCCAACTAAAGTTGCTTTGAAAATGTTAGGAAGGCCTTCTGGAGATATAAGATTACCTCTTGCTCCATTAAAAGATGAAAATAGGTTAAAGGTTAAACAGGTTTTAAATGATTTAGAATTATTATAATCTAAGATCATTATAATCTAAGATTATTTTAGTTTAAAGGTTACTATAATTTAAAGATTATTCTAATCTAAGATTATTTTAATTTAAGGGTTATTAATTTATAGAATATTATAATTTAGAATTATTATTAAGCTTAAAATTATTATATTTTAAATATTACTAAATTTAAAAATATTACTTGACTTAAGATTGATAAACTTAAAAATAAAGATTATATAAAAAGTTATTAATATTATAAAAAATTACTAAGGGTGTTATATTTATGTTAAAAGTTGCTGTAACTGGAGCTGGTGGGAGAATGGGCTCTGGTATTATTAAAAAAATCCTTGAACAGGATGATATTGAAGTAGTAGCTGCTATTGAAATACCAAATACTCCTCTTGAGGGAAAAGATATTGGAGAGGTTATTGGAATTGGTAGTATTGGTGTTAAAACTAATGGAGCTCAAAATTTAGAGGCTGTCCTTAAAGATGCAAAACCAGATGTTTTAGTAGACTTTACAATAGCTAATGCTGCATTCGAAACAGTAAAAATAGCTGCTTCACTTGGTGTTAATATTGTTGTTGGAACTACTGGTTTTACAGATGAACAATCTATGGAAATAGCTAATATTGTTGAAAGATCTAATATAAAAGCTGTTGTTTCTTCAAATATGGCCATAGGTGTTAATGTTTTCTTTAAAGTCTTACGTGATTTAACTCCAATTCTAAATGATTTTGACATTGAAATTATTGAAGCTCATCATAATAAAAAGAAAGATTCTCCTTCTGGAACAGCTATGACTGCTTTTGAGACAATAGCTGATTCTCTTGAAAGAAATGCTGATGAAGTTTGCGTTTATGGTAGGCAAGGTCTTGTAGGTGAACGGACTAAAGAGGAAATTGGTCTTCATGCTATACGTGGTGGGGATATTGTTGGTGATCATACTGTAATGTTTATAGGTGATGGTGAACGCCTTGAAATTACTCATAGAGCTCATACAAGAGAAGTTTTCATAGCAGGGGTTATGAGATCTTTAAGGTTTATTATGAACTCTGAATCTGGTAAAGTTAGTGATATGGCTGATGTTTTAGGGATTAAATAATTAAATAAATATTTTTAATTAATAGTTTCAAAAAATAAGTTTAAATAAATAATTTTATTAATAATTTCATTAATAATCTTATTTATAGTTTAAATAATAGTTTAAATAAATAGTTTTAATTAATAGTTTTAGATAACAGTCTTAATATTTGGTTTATTAAAATCTTAATGGTTTATTTGGTGATGAAATGGTAAATGTAGGAGTACTTGGTGCAACTGGAATGGTAGGACAAAGATTTATTCAACTTTTGGATAAACACCCTGATTTTGAAATAACTGCTTTAGCAGCTTCTTCTCGTTCAGCTGGTAAAAGATATGAAGATGCTACAACATGGTATCTTGATGATGCTATGCCAGAATCTGTAAAAGATATTGTTGTATCAGAGACTGATCCTTCTTCAATAAGTAATGATGTTGATATACTGTTTTCATCTCTTCCTACTGAAAATGCAGCTGTTGTAGAGCCAAAATTTGCAGAAAAATTTATAGTGGCATCTAATGCAAGTGCAATGAGAATGGAAAAAGATGTTCCTCTTGTAATTCCAGAGGTCAACCATGAATTTTTAGATATTATAGAAGTTCAGCAAAAAAATAGAGATTGGGATGGTTTCATAGTTACTAATCCTAATTGTAGTACTATTGCATTAACATTAACTTTAAAACCAATTTATGATAATTATGATATAAATAGAGTGTATGTATCTACTATGCAAGCTGTTTCTGGTGCTGGTTATAATGGAGTTCCTTCAATGGCTATTGTGGATAATCTAGTTCCTTTTATTGGTGGTGAAGAAGAGAAAATGGAAAGTGAAACACTTCATTTACTTGGAACTCTTGATGGATTAGAAGTTAAACCTGCTCAATTCGGTCTTACAGCATCTTGTCATAGGGTAGCTGTTTTAGATGGTCATACTGAATCAGTCTTCATTGAATTAGATCAAGATGTTAATATAGATGATATAAAAAATGACATGGCTAATTTCAAATCTCTTCCTCAAGAATTAGATTTATATTCTGCTCCAAAAAACCCAGTTATTGTTAAAGAGGAAGATAATAGGCCTCAGCCAAGAATGGATAGGAATGCTGATGGTGGAATGGCTGTAACTGTTGGAAGGCTTAGAAAAGATCCTGTGTTTGATAGCAGTTTTAAGTATGTTTTAGTTGGCCATAATACTATTCGTGGTGCAGCTGGAGCTTCTATTTTAAATGCTGAATTGATTAATAAAACTATTTTATAATCTTTAAATATTCTTAACTTATATAATCTTTGTAATTTATATAATCCTATAAGATTTTTAAGATTTACAATGTTTTAATTCATAATATTTTATCATATAATTTTAATTTATATTATTTTAATTCGTATTATCCAAATTCTTATTATTTTAATTTTTATATTATTATCTTAATTTTTATTTTCTTAATTTTTATTTTTTATAATTATATTTCTTTTTTTATTTTAAGAGCTTTAATTAACTATATAAATCAAATAAGTATATATATGATTTTTAATAAATATTTTATTATTTAAGATTATGATTGAAATTATAATAATATTATAATTAATATAATTAAATAATATCTATATTTGATAAAATAAAATTAATAATTAATAATAATTAATACTAAAATTATTAATACAATTAGTAATAAGATCAATAATAAAATTAGTAATAAAATTTACAATGGTTTTAATAATAAATTTAATTATAATACATTTAATTAAGATTATCTAATTAAAAATAACTTTAATTAATAATAGCTTTAATTAAAAATTGATTAATCAAAGTGGATTTAATAAAAATAGATTTAATCAAATAAATCTAATCAAAATAGATCTAAACCTTGCAATAATAGCTTTATTAATAATGTTTATTAAAAATAATGTTAAAAATGATATTTATTAGAAATAATGTTATGAATAATGATTATTAGAAATAATGTTAGAAATAATATTTATTAGAAATAATGTTTATTAAAATTAATAATATTAAACATCACACTTTTTATTATATATCATCTTTATTAGGGACTTTGGGATATTATGGTAGAAAAAGATAAAGAGAAGGTTAAATTACAAAATCTTGTTAAATCTTGCTTATTAGAGATAAATGAACTTAAAATAGATCTCATGAATCTTGAAAATGAAAAAAATCTTTTAAAAAATGATGAGGCTGTTGAAAAGTTAGAATCCATTGTTAAAGAGAAAGAATCTGTTATTTCAAATTTAAATGTTGATTTAAATAATTTAAAAGTAGATATTAGTAATAAGGAAAACATAATAAAGAACCAAGAATTAAAAATCGAGGATCTTAGTAATTTTAAGGATTCTTTTGATGATATAAGAACCACCCTTGAAAAAGATCTTAAAAAATTTAAAACAGAAGAACTTAAAGAATATAATGAAAAAATTGAATCTTCATTAGCTACTATTGTTGAAAAAGATAAGAAGATCAATGCTCTTTTAGATGAAATAGAGTCTTATAAAGAGAAAATAAATGATTTAGAAAGTAATATTGCTAGTAAAGATAATTTAATAGGGATGCAAAGAGAGATTGACAATAAAGAAAGTGAAATTAAGTTATTAAAAGCAGCTTCTGTAGATCAAGAAGTTTTCAAGTCTATTAAAAAAGAGTTAGAAGATAAAAAAATTAGAATTAAAGAGTTAGAAGATTTTCAGTCATCCTTTGAAGAAATAAAATTGTCTTATGAAGATAAATTATTTGATAAAGATAAAAGGATTGAGGAATTAGAAAAAATTCAATTATCTTTTGATGATATTAAAACTTCTCTTGAAAAGGATATTGAACAATATAAAAATAAAGAACTTGAAGAAATTAATTCTAAACTTCAATCTGCTCTTGATAAGATTGTTGAGAAAGATAACAAGATTAAATCTTTGATTAATCAGATCAATGATAAAAAACTAGAAATCAAGGAAATTAAGGATAATAATGTTTCTAAATTAGATTATGATCGATTGAAAGATGAAATTAATATTAAAGATTCGAAAATTCAAAGGTTAGAGGAAATAAAAGGATTATTTTCAGATTTAGATAAAAATTATGCTGATAAACCACAGGATTCTTTAGGTAAATCAGTTGGGTCTGATTCTGAAGCATTAATCAGTGAAAAATCCTTTGAAAAATTAGATGAATTGAATAATATTCAGAATGAAGATAATATTAGTAAGATTAAAGAAACTGAAAATGAGATAAAAAGACTTAAGAATGAATTAAACTCATGTAAACAAGTTAATAAAGAGCTGGAGTCTATAAAAGATAATTATAAAAAATTAACTTCTTCTCCAAAAAAAGATTTAACCTCTTTCCAATCTCAGATTTATTATTTAATTCCTGATGAACCTATGGATTCTCAGGAAATTCATAATTACATTCAAAAAACATCTTTTAAAGATATTTCTTATAATAACATAACTAATATTATTTGGGGTCTAGAAAGAAAAGGTTATTTAAAACCTGAAAACCCAGAAAAACCTAATGAAACTAAATGGATTAAGATAAACAAATTAAAATAAACAAATTAAAATAAATAAATTTTAATAAATTCAAATACTTTTTTATTAATTATTTTTAAAGATATTAATTTCTTATTCATTCATATTCTGCTTGTTTTGTATTTTTCATAATTTAATTTTTTACAAAAGCCCTTATGTAAGATGCTTCTGAGGATATGTTTAATGGAATAAAATATGAGTCATATTTTTCTTTCACTAATTTATCTGTTTTAGTTAAGTTTTCAACAATCCATATATTATTTTTAAGTAATTTTTTATGAATTTTATTTTCGCCTGTTTTATCTACTGAACAGCTATCTATAGCAATCCCACAAATTTTATTTTCAATCAAGAACTTAGCTAGTTGTTTTGAAATATAAGGATTTTTAAGGAAATAGTCTTCTTCACCCCAATGCTTGTACCAACCTGTCCTTAAAATAATGATCTTTTCTAGATGATCTCTTGATTCAATATTTTTCATTGATTTAATTTCTTCAAGTTCTTTATTTTTATATGGTTCAATATCTTCTATCTTTATACCTCTATCAAAAACATCATCTTTTGTTTTTAAAACACTAGCTTTTCCTGTCAATGTATTAAGATTTAATTCATTAACCTTTTTACCATTTTTAATATAATGATAAGGAGCGTCAATATGTGTTCCTGTATGTAAACTTCCACTTATTTTGAATAAAGAATAGTCTGAATCTTTTGCGACATCTTTTAATATGAATTCAGGATCTCCAGGATAAACAATCATATTATCTTTCATTTCATGACTTAAATCTATATGTTTATAGTTCATTTTATCCTCATTTTGTTATTATTTATCCTTATTTTATCTTAATTTCATCCTAGTTTTATCCTTATTTTATTTCAATTTTAACTTAGATTTATCTATTTTTAGATTGATCTTATTTTTACTTTATCTTAATTTTATCATATCTTTGATATTCATGTCCTTTTTAATAATTATATTATTCATATCAGGTATTATATTTATAATTCTTTGTATTAATTGTTTTTTCTGTATTTTTATTTATCTTTATTTTTATTTATCTTTATTTTTTCTAATATTATTATTTATTAGAAATTAATATAAATTACATAAACTAAAATATAAAATGATAGTAGTGATTTGAATAAAATAACTTTGAATTTTCTTATTATAAAGATTAAAATATTTTATTTGGAGCGATCTTATGAATAATGGGGATGGTAATGATAAAGATATCATTGATGATAAGAAAATTAATAATGATATAGGAGATGATTTTAAAACAGAAGGGGTATCTACTATACTTGGAGATCCAAAAAAAGCTATATTAAAATTATCTGGACCTATGATTATAGCTATGTTAATAACTTCTTTTTACAGTCTTATTGATGGTGTTTGGGTAGCTGGTCTTGGTCATAATGCTCTTGCAGCTATTGGATTCATATCTCCTATTTTTTTGATGGTTATGGGATTTTCACAAGGTTTGGGGGTAGGAGCTACTTCTGTAATTTCTAGATTCATTGCTGAAGGAAATAAGACTAAAGCTGACAATGCCGCTCTTCATATTATCCTTCTTACAGTAATTTTCGCCATTATTTCTATGGTTTCTATGGGATTATTTTTACATCCAATTTTAGAAATACTTGGAGCTGGAGTCACAACAGAGGCAATGAATTTAGCACTTAGCTATGGTAATGTTTTATTTGCTGGTTCAATATTCCTTGTATTTACTGCAACTGCTTATGGAATACTTTTGGGTGAAGGAAATGTTAAAAAAACCACTTATGCTATGTCTTTTGGAGCTATTTTAAATATAATTCTTGATCCTATTTTTATATATGTCTTTAATTGGGGAATGGCTGGTGTGGGATTTGCTACTGTGGTATCTCTAGGTATTGTAAGTGTTATAATTCTTTATTGGTTTAGAAGAGATACTTACATAAACTTTTCATTAAAGAATTTTGATTTTAATAAAAATATTTTAAAGAAGATCTTAGCTGTAGGTATGCCTGCAGGAGCAGAATCTATTATAGTTGCTCTTTTAGAAGGATTTTTAATCATGATATTAGTTACAGTTTCTGGAACCGATGCTGTAGCTGTTTACTCATTAGGTTGGGTAGTTATAATGATAGCTATTGTACCAGTTCTATCTGTTACAGATTCTGTTGTTCCTGTAGTTGGTGCTTCATTTGGTGCAGAAAGGTATGAGGATTTGGAAATAATTCAAAATTATTCAATAAAAATTGGAACTTTAATAGCTGTTATGACTGCTTTAATCACTTTTATATTAGCACCTTATATTGCAGGATTATTTACTTATTCTCCTGAAACAACAGCTTTACATAATCTTATTACAGACTTTTTAAGAGTAATGACATTATTCTGTATATTTATTCCAGCAGGGTATGTATCTTTATCCATATTTCAGGGTCTAGGAAAAGGTTTGTATTCTTTTATATTGAACTTAGTAAGTCAACTTATTTTCATTGTAATATTTGCTTATATTTTAGCTATTCCTCTTGGAATGGGTCAATATGGTGTTTGGTGGGGAATTATATTTGGAAACATAATTGGGAGTATAATTGGTTTCACATGGTCAAAATTATATATAAGAAAGATTATAGCCTTTAATAGTGAAAATGAAGTTTTTTGATATTAAAAATTATTCTATTGATTTTAGCTATTTAAATATTAAATATAACATAATATAATTTAACATAATTTAATTTAATATAATTTAATATAATTTAACATAACTTAATTAATACTTTTGATAAATCTCTGATTTTTGTATCAATAATTATTATTAATAATTTTTAAACTATTATATCAAAAAGATTAGAAAATTATTGGACTTCCGAAAGTTTTATATATAACCTCAAACCCACTTTATATTGTAAAATTTATTAAAGTTAATAGAGGTTAATAAATTTTAGATAATTTTAATATGCAAATTTATTTTAAATATGTATTTTTTTTGCAATATAACTTTATTAATGCTTGCTAAAAGTTGATAGGTAGTTTATATCTATCTAAATATTGTATTAATTTCTATTAGCTTGTTATAAATATTGTAAATTTATACATATTTAGCTATAATTATTATATTTAAGTTTAATATTTTATTTGCATATTAAATTATAAAAGTTTATAATAAATAAATTATGAGGTGATTTTTATGGCACAAGGCCAAGGACAACCAATTTTAGTTTTACCTGAAGGTACTAATAGAATTTTAGGCAGAGATGCTCAAAGAAATAACATTTTAGCTGGTAAAGTATTAGCTGAAACTGTAAGGACTACACTCGGTCCAAAAGGTATGGACAAGATGCTTGTAGATGGATTAGGAGATATTGTAGTTACTAATGATGGTGTAACCATCTTAAAAGAAATGGATATTGAACATCCTGCTGCTAAAATGCTTGTTGAAGTTGCTAAAACTCAAGAAGATGAAGTAGGGGATGGAACTACTACTGCAGTAATTATTGCAGGAGAACTCCTTAAAAAATCTGAATCTTTATTAGACATGGATATTCACCCAACTATCATTGCTATGGGTTACAGACAAGCAGCTGAAAAAGCTCAAGAAATTTTAGAAGATATCTGTATCGATGATGTTGGAAAAGATACTTTAGTAAAGGTTGCAATGACTGCAATGACTGGTAAAGGAACTGAAAAAGCTCGTAAACCTTTAGCTAAGCTCGTCGTTGATGCAGTTCAACAAGTAGCTGAAGATGGTGAAGTTGAAACCGATCATATTAAAATCGAGAAGAAAGAAGGAGCTACTGTCGATGAATCTGCTTTAGTTCAAGGTGTAATTATCGATAAAGAAAGAGTTCATCCAGGTATGCCTAAAAACTTAACTGATGCTAAAATTGCTTTAATTAATTCTCCAATTGAAGTAAAAGAAACTGAAATGGATGCTGAAATTAGTATTACTGATCCTACTCAAATGCAAGCTTTCATTGAACAAGAAGAAACTATGGTTAAAGATATGGTAGCTAAAATCGCATCTTCTGGTGCAGATGTTTTATTTGCTCAAAAAGGTATTGATGATTTAGCACAACATTACTTAGCTAAAGAAGGAATTATGGCTGTAAGAAGAGTCAAAAAGTCCGATATTGAAAAATTAGCTAAAGCTACTGGAGCTACTGTTGTATCTAACATAGATGATTTAGCTGCAGAAGATTTAGGTTCTGCTGGTGAAGTAACTGAGAAGAAAATATCTGGAGAAGATATGATCTTTGTAGAAAAATGTAAAGAAGCTAAAGCTGTAACTTTACTTGTAAGAGGAAGTACAAAACACATAGTTGATGAAATCCAAAGAGCTGTTGAAGATGCTATTGGTGTAGTTGCTGCTACTGTTGAAGATGGTAAAGTTGTAGCTGGTGGTGGAGCTCCAGAAATTGAAATGGCTAAAAAATTAAAAGATTATGCTGATTCTATTAGTGGAAGAGAACAATTAGCTGTAACTGCATTTGCAGAATCTTTAGAAGTTGTTCCTAAAACTTTAGCTGAAAATGCTGGTCTTGACAGTATTGATTCTTTAGTAGATCTCAGAGCTTCTCATGAAAGCTCTCCTTATATGGGTCTCGATGTCTTTGATGGAAAAGTCACTGATATGAAGGAAGCTGGAGTAATCGAACCTAAACGTGTTAAAAAACAAGCTATTCAATCTGCTTCTGAAGCAGCTGAAATGATTTTAAGAATAGATGATGTAATTGCATCTGTTGGTGGCGGTGCACCTGATATGGATGGTATGGATCCTGCAGCAATGGGTGGAATGCCTCCTATGATGTAATAATTTTACATCTTTTTCTTTTATTTTTTTTATTTTTACTACTTTTTGTATTATCTGTATTTTTTGTAATATTTTTATTTATTTTTATTCTATTTGGATTCTATTTGTATTTTTTAGATATTTTTTAAATTTTGTATTAAAGATTAATTCATATTTTATTGATTTTTCATGTTTTGAATTTCTCATTTTTTAAATTATTTTCATTTATTTCAAAAATTCTTAAAAATTGATAAGTAATAATTAATGATTAATAAGTAATATTTAATAAATTTTTAGTAAATTAATAGATAATAATTTGAAATATTGATTTTAAAAAATAAGGCAATGAAAATTAGTATAATTATAGATTAAGATGCCTATCTTTTATTAAGATATCTGTTTTTTTTATTGTGTTATAAATTGGAATATATATTGAAATATAAATTGAAATGAAAAAAATTAGATATATTAGAAATTGTATTTTATTAAGAATTATATAATGTTAATGTTTATTAAAATTTGTATATTGAAATTATTTTTAAAATTAATTATTTTTAAATATTGATAATATTGATACTATAAAAATTAGTCATTGAAAAAATAAATATTATGAAAAGTAAATATTGTATAAAATTCTTAAATTACAAAATTCTTAAAAACTATTTTAATAGCTATTTTAAAAGTAGATTTATGTTTATATGATGCGGCTGCCGGGATTTGAACCCGGGCTGTAGGCTTGGAAGGCCCAAGTACTAACCAGACTATACTACAGCCGCGATGCGGCGTCCGGGATTTGAACCCGGGTCACTGACGTGGCAGGCCAGAGTCTTAACCAGGCTGGACTAACACCGCAAATGTATAAAATATTCTATAATTCAGAACACAACTATACATTATTTCTTATCATATATAAAATTTTGCATTTTTTAATTTGATTGGTAATACAATTCCATATTATATCTTATTAATTATATAAAAACCATATATTATTATAGCTACTTTTTGTTAGTTTAATCTTAATTTGATTAAGTTTATATATCTTAAATGTAATATTCTTTAAAGGCAATGAAAATTTTTAATTTATATAAATTTTTATATGGATATTTTATATAATTTGATAATAGTTGTTGTAGATATTAATTATTTGTTTAAATGTTAAATATAAAAATGATTATTGGTATTCTAATCATTAAAATTGATTATAATATCTATTAATCCTCAGAGGAAATTTCATGGACTTTAAAAAAATAGGCTTGCCATTAGCTATAATTGTGGCTATAATTATAATGGTTATACCTCTAGATGGTCTTAGTTATTCAGGTCATATGGCATTAGCACTTCTTGTCTTTGCTGTTATAATGTGGGTAACTGAAGCTCTTCATTTAGCAGTTACATCTATCATTATATTATTTATGCAACCTATACTTGGTATTGCATCTTTTGAAAATGTAGCTATCGGATTTGCAAATCCTATTCTATTTTTAATGATAGGTGGATTTATTATAGCTGAAGGTATAAGAAAAAGTGGTTTAGTTGGAAGATTAACTTATGTCATGTTGGATAAAGTGGGAACGACATCGAGTAGGGGTTTATTTGTTAGTGTTTTTTCAACTGGAATACTGTCAGCTTGGATTGAAAATGTAGTTGCATTTGCATTAGTTCTTCCTATAATTAAAGAAATTATAGATCTAATGGGTTGTAAAGATGTTTGTAATGCAAAAAGTAATTTTGCAAAGGCTATGGTTTTAGGTGCTTCTTTTGCTTCTCTTGCTGGAGGTTTAGCTACTGAAATTGGTACTGCTCCAAACTTAATGGCTGCTGCATATACTCATATTCCATTTGCTAATTGGATGGTATTTGGTCTTCCTATTGCTATCATAATGTTATTTGTAATATGGAAATGGTTAGGGTTTGTTTTCCCATCAGAGGTTAAAGAGGTTATTGGTGGAAAGAATACTTTAACTGATAAATTAGATGCGCTTGGGTCTATGACTAAAAATGAAAAAATCGCTTTATCTATATTGTTATTTACAATTGCTTTATGGATTACAGCGGGTTTTACTGGTTTAAATAGTTATTCTATAGCTTTAATAGGAGCTTCACTTTTCTTTATATTTAGAATTATTGATTGGAGAGATGCTCAGAAAAATGTTGATTGGGGACTTATCATGTTTTTCGGAGGAGCATTATCATTAGGTGCTGCTCTTTTAAACACTGGTGCTGCTGCATGGTTAGTCAATGATATATTCCATATTGTTGGTTCTAATCCATCTACAATGATTTTAGTTTTAGTTTTAATGGTAATTGGTATTTTAATTACACAAGTGATGTCTAATGTAGCTTTAGCTGCTATTTTAGTACCATTATCTGTTACTTTGGCTCAATCTCAATCTTTACCAATTGGAACATTCGCGGTTCCTGTAGCTATTGCTTGTTCATTATCTTACATGTTACCTACAGCTGATCCTACAGTTGCAATGGCATATGGTACTGGATTTGTAAAGATAAAAGAGATATTTAAGGCAGGAGCTCCGTTGGTATTTATTGGTATGATAGTTTCTATTATAATTTTATTTACTATTGGAGAACCATTCTTAGCAACTTAAAATACTTTAATTTTTTATTTTTAATTTTTTGTATATTTTTTTTAATTTTTTATTTTTATTTCTTAAATTTTTTTTATATAGATTATTTCTTAATTTTTTTATATTTTAGTTTTATATTTTAGTTTTACATTTTAGTCTTATAATTTATTTTTTATTTTTTAGATATTTTGCTATTATTGGTGGTTATAGTACAATTATTGGTTATATTGCATTGTTTTAATTTTAAAATTAATCATTATTTTGTTATATTGAGTCTCTTTATTTTACTGTAATATATAGGAAACATTAATATACTATAAAAACAAAATTTTAAATATTATATAATGATTAATAAATTCAATTAATCTAAAATTAATTTATTCTTTTTAAAATTTTTAATCAATTAAAACAATATTAATAATTATGGTGTGATTTTATGGCGGGAATTATTGGTTATGGTGCTTTTGTGCCATCATATAGGATCAAAGTTGAAGAAATAGCTAAAGTATGGGGGGATAACCCAAAAGCAATATCAAATGGGCTTGTTGTGAATGAAAAATCAGTCCCTGCTCCTGATGAAGATACAGCTACAATATCTGTTGAAGCTGCTAGAAGTGCATTGGTTAGGGCTAAAATTAATCCTCAAGATATTGGGGCAGTTTATGTAGGTTCTGAATCTCATCCTTATGCAGTTAAACCAACAGCTACAATTGTTGCTGAGGCAATTATGGCTACACCAAGTATGACTGCTGCTGATCTTGAATTTGCATGTAAAGCAGGTACTGCAGGTATGCAAGCTGCTATAGGTTTAGTTGACTCTGGAATGATAGATTACGGATTAGCAATAGGTGCAGATACTTCTCAAGGAGCTCCTGGGGATGCTCTTGAATATACTGCATCTGCTGGTGGAGCAGCTTTTATAATTGGAAAAGAAGGCAGTGAAAATGGATCAATAGCTGATTTTGGTGATACATATAGTTTTACTACTGATACTCCTGATTTTTATAGACGTGAGGGTCAACCTTATCCATCTCATGGTGGGAGGTTTACAGGTGAACCTGCATACTTTAAACATGTATTAGGTGCAGCTAAAGGAATTTTTGAAAAAACTGGGACTGGTCCAGAAGATTATGATTATGCAGTTTTTCATCAACCAAATGGTAAATTTTACTTAAAAGTTGGTAAAAAATTAGGATTCAATAATGAACAGATAAAAGATGGTCTTTTAACTCCTGTTATTGGTAATACTTATTCTGGAGCTACTCCTCTTGGTCTAGCTTCTATTCTTGATAAAGCTAAAGCTGGGGATAATATATTGGCTATTTCATATGGTTCTGGTTCAGGTAGTGATGCTTTTACATTATCTGTAACTGATATGATTGATAAAAAAAGGGAATTAGCTCCTAAACTTAGTAATATGATTGAAAATAAATCTTATGTTGATTATGCTGTTTATGCTAAGTATAAGGGTAAATTAAGAATGTCCTAATATTCTATTTAGGATGATATTTGAAATATAAGTTTAATATAATAATTATGTTAATATTATAATAATATTTAATAATAATATTTAATAATTATATTAATAATAATATTAATAAAAATACAATGTTATAATAATTTATAATAATATTTATAATACTATTTCTAGTAATAGTTATAATAATGGTATATAATTTGGAGATAAAGATAATATGAGAGATGTTGCGATTATAGGAGTCTCACAAACAAAATTTGGAGAATTGTGGGATTCATCATTTAGACAATTAATAGCTGAAGCAGGTCTTAATGCTATTGAAGATTCTGGAGTAGGAGGTAATGATTTAGATGCTATGTTTGTTGGAAATATGACTGCTGGTCTTTTTATCCAACAAGAACACATTGCTGCACTTATAGCTGATCTCACTGGTTTAAATCCAATCTCTTCAACTCGTGTTGAAGCTGCTTGTGCTTCTGGTGGACTTGCTCTTAGACAAGGAGTAATGGCTGTTGCTTCTGGTTATCATGATATAGTTATTTCTGCTGGTGTGGAAAAGATGACTGATGTTGTTGATGCAACACCAGCTATAGCTACTGCATCTGATCAAGAATGGGAAGCCCAACAAGGTGTAACTTTCCCTTCACTTTATGCAATGATAGCTAGACGTCATATGTATGAATATGGAACTACTCGTGAACAATTAGCTGAATTTTCTGTAATTAATCATAAGAATGCTTCTAAAAATCCAAGAGCTCAATATCCTTTTGAGATCAGTGTGGATAAAGTTTTAAATTCTACTGTGGTTGCAGATCCTTTAACTCTTCTTGATTGTTCTCCTGTTACTGATGGTGCAGCTGCAATAGTCTTATGTCCTGCTGAAATGGCAAAGCAATATACTGATACTCCTATTTATGTAAAAGCTTCTACTCAGGCTTCTGATACAATAACTTTACATGATAGAAAAGATATTACTACTATTGGATCTACTAAAGTTGCAGCTAAAAAAGCTTATGAGATGGCTGGTGTTACAACAAAAGATATTGATGCTGTGGAAGTTCATGATTGTTTTTCAATAAATGGTATTTTAGCTATTGAAGATTTAGGATTTGTTGAGAAAGGAAAAGGTGGACAAGCAGTAGAAGAAGGTATAACTCATATTGACGGTGAAATACCAGTAAATCCATCTGGAGGACTTAAAGCAAGAGGTCATCCACTAGGTGCTACAGGTATTGCTCAAGCTGCTGAAATTGTATGGCAATTAAGGGGAGAAGCTGATAAACGTCAAATTGATGGTGCAGAAATTGGTATGACTCATAATATTGGGGGTACTGGTGGTACTGCAGCTGTTCATATCCTTTCTAGATAATTTTGTGTTATTTAATTATAACACCTTTTTTAACCTTTTTTATCTTTTTTAAGTATAATTATATTCTAAAAGAAGTTTTTTATTTAATTTTTTATTTAATTTAATCTATTTTATTTATTTTATTAAAAATAATATTAAAAGCAATATAAGTTATAGAGTTATGATTTAGATTATATTTTAAAATATTATTTTAGAATATATTTTTTGTAAAGATATACTTTTATAAACATGCTTGAATAATAATTAAAATAGTAATCAATAATGATAAGAAAAATATAGAATAATATAAGAAAAAGATTGTAGAAGAAGAGATTAAATTCTCTTGGGGGGGAGAATTATGAAATCTTCTTCTTAGTGTTTAGATTTTTAATAAAACCATTAACACAATCGTTATATATGTTTATACTTTCATATATACTTTATTTTTATTTAATTGTATTAAAATAGTTTGTAATATATAAAACAGTTTTATTAAATGAATATAAAACATTTAATAATTAGGTTATTTTAGTAGTGTTTTAATTAATTCTTTTAATTAATGTTTTGAATCTTATTTTTATTTATTAGTTTTATCTAATAGTTTTATTTTTAAATGTTTTAATTAATTTATATTAGTTTATATTAATTAATTTATATTAACTAATATATTATTTATTAATTTATTATTTATTAATTTATTATTTATTAATTTATTATTTATTAATTTATTTTTGATTATTTAATAGATTATCGATGAAATCCATATCTAAGTTTTTTTCAACTATTTTAGCTAGTCTGTCAATAGAATAATCTTTTTTTGTTTCATAAGGGTCTTCTTCAGACTTTGTTTCAATCCCTTTATTTTTTCTTATATAATTTAAAAATTCTCTTCTAAAGTTATAATTATGAAATATTCCATGGAAATAGCTACCAAATACATTTCCATTTATTGCTCCATCAAAAAGCATTTTTTGATCTTTTTGTTTTATGTTTCCTATACCTTTCTTTATTTTTAATAATGGTGATTCAGTTCTAAAATTATTAGTGTCTTTAATATTTTTATTAGTGCTATTATTATCATTAGTATTATTATTAGCTTTATTGTTATTATTATTAGCTGTATTAGTAGTGTTATTATTACTGTTATAATGGGAGGGGTCTAATGTTGTAATTCCTTCATGAATTTCATAACCTTTAATTATTTCACCTTTAATAGATGAGAATATGTTTTTAAAATCTCCATATTTATCTTTAATTGTTCCTTCATTTAATATAACTCCTTCACTTTGCTCAACAATTTTTTCTTCTGAAAGATTATTCTTAAAAAATGTTTCTATATTTAAAAGGCCAAGACCATCAACTGATCCTTCCTCAGATTCTCTTCTATTTTCATCATATATTTTTTTCCCGAGAATTTGATATCCTCCACATATTCCTACTATTGGAACATTAGGATGTTTCTTGTTAATCTCTCTTATTTGATTAGCCATTCCACTTTTTTCCATAGCTATCATATCTTCAGTTGTGTTTCTTGTTCCAGGTATTAAAATTGCATCAATATCAATGATTTCATCATTAGAATTTATTATATTATCATTTATATCAATAAGCTTTAAACCAACATCATCTTCAAATTCAAAAGGATCAATATCTGTAAAATTAGCTATTTTAGGTAGACGAATAACTCCAATAACAATATCCTTATTTGAATTAAATTTATGCTCAAATAATGATGCAGAATCTTCTTCTGGTAAATGAAGATCATGGTCATAAGGTAAAACTCCTAAAACTGGAGCATCAATAATTTTCTCTATTTTTTCAATTCCAGGCATTAGTATATCTAGATTTCCACTAAATTTGTTTATTATAACTGCTTTCAGTCTTGATCTATCATAATTATCTAAGAGTGAGAAAGTTCCAGCTATTGATGCAAAAACTCCTCCTTTATCAATATCTGCAACAAGTAATACATCAGCATTAGCTATATGGGCTATTTCCATGTTAGCTAAATCTTCTTTTCTCATATTTATTTCTGCTGGTGATCCTGCTCCTTCAATAAATATGATATCATATTCTTTTTTAAGTTTTTCAAGTGACTCATTTATCGCTGTTAAAGCTTTTTCTCGGAATTTGTGCTGATAATCATAAAAATTCATATCATCTACGGCTTTTCCCTGGATAATTACTTGGGATTTGAAATTTCCTTTTGGTTTAAGAAGGATAGGATTCATATGTATGCTTGGTTCAACATCCGCAGCTTCTGCTTGTAAAACTTGGGCAATAGCTATCTCTCCATTTTCTTTTGTAGTATAAGAATTAAGTGACATGTTCTGTGATTTAAATGGTGCTACTTTATAACCTCTTCTGGAGTATATTCTGCAAAGAGCAGCTACCATAACACTTTTTCCTGCATTTGATGAAGTTCCTTGAACCATAATACATTTAGCCATTTTTTTACCTTTTTTAGATAATTTTATTTTTTAGAAGTTTTTTTATAATATTGTTATAATATTTTTTTATAATAATTTTTAATAGTACTTTTAATATTAATTTTAATAGTATTTTTTAAAGTATTTTTACTCATATATATTATTCTTATTAATAATCACTATTTTCACTAATAAATACTATTTTTGTTATAATCACTGTTTTTTATTAATTTTTATGAGTTATATAACAAAAATTTATTAATATACAGTATAAACTTATAAAATTGTTAGTTAGATATATGTAATTCTTTTAAGCTTGATAACATATTTGATTTATTAGATCATATATTAATAAAATTACTATATTAAAGTTTAATTCAATAAACTTTAATTGATTTATTTATTTTTATCTTTTTTATATTTAAATTAATCACATAATCTAATAATTAATAATCTTTAATAGTTAATATTTCCCATGATTAAATTTTTTTATGATTAAATTATTATAATATAAAATTTAATATTAAATTTGATATTAAATTTAATATTTTTTTCATTTAAGTTAATATTAAATTATATAAAAACCTAAATATAATTATTAATAACTTAAATTGATTATAAATAGAAGTGTAATTATGAAGTTTAATAAAGATATTAAGGGGCCTACTGAGATAACAAAAAATTTCAATGAAAATTTAAGAAAATCATTGCCTTTTGATAATAACATAGATTTTAAAGAAGTTGAAAAAGGCCTTATTGATACAACTGAAGATCTTATAATAAAAGGGAAGCTATTAGATGAAATATGGAATTTGAAGGATTATAACTTCTTAAAAGATGATTGGAAATCAACGGTTAATCCAAGTTTATGGAGACAAGCTCAATTAAATTTATGCAATGGTTTATTTGAAGTTTGTGAAAGTGTTTTTCAGGTAAGAGGTTATGATATTTCAAACATCACTATTATTGAAGGGGAAACTGGAATAATTATTATTGATCCATTGGTTTCTGAAGAAAGTGCTAAATCAGCAATGGAATTATATTATAAAAATAGAGGGGAAAAAACTGTAAAAGCTGTTATATATACTCATAGTCATATTGATCATTATGGTGGAGTAAAAGGTGTTGTTAACCAAGAGGAAGTTGATAGTGGGAAAGTAGAAATAATAGCTCCTGAAGGTTTTATGGAAGAAGCTGTTAGTGAAAACATATTTGCAGGAAATGCAATGTTTAGAAGAGCAAATTATATGTATGGTAATACTTTATCTCCATCACCACAAGGCCATGTTGATGTTGGTCTTGGAAAGCAAGCTTCTAAAGGCATATCTTCTTTAATTAAACCAACAAAGTTTATTAAAGAAACTGGAGAAAAGCTAAACATTGATGGTGTGGATATAGAATTTATAATGGCTAATGGTACTGAAGCTCCCTCTGAATTTATGATGTATTATCCTCAATTCAAGATATTTAATGCATCAGAAGTTATTTCACATCATATTCATAACCTTTACACTTTGAGAGGTGCTAAAGTTCGTGATGCAAGAAAATGGTGGAAAGCGATTGATAGTATAATTAGCATTTATGGGGATAGTATTGAAATTTTAATTGCTCAACATCACTGGCCAAAATGGGGAAATAAAAAGATTATTGAACTGTTAGAAAAAGAAAGAGATGCATATAAATTTTTGCACGATCAATCATTGAGATTAGCTAATCAAGGATACAATCCAGTAGAAATTTCAGAAGAAGTTAAACTTCCTAAAAGCTTAGAAAAAGAGTGGTATCTAAGAGATTATTATGGTAGTTTTAATCATAATTCTAAGGCAATATATCAATTTTATATTGGTTGGTATGATGGAAATCCTGCAAATTTATATCCTTTGCCTCCAGAAGAAGTAGGAAAAAAATATGTTGAGTTTATGGGAGGAGCAGATAATGTTCTTAAAAAAGCTAAAGAATCATTTGATAAAGGGGAATATAGATGGGTAGCTGAAGTATGTAAACATATCGTATTTGCTGATCCTAATAATGAACAAGCAAGATATTTAGAAGCTGATGCTTTGGAACAATTAGCTTATCAAACTGAAACAGCAACTTGGAGAAATAATTTCCTTTTAGGTGCATTTGAATTAAGAAATGGTGTAAAAGCACTTTCTATTGAAAGATCTGACTCATTTTTATCAATGCCTACTGAGCTTATTATGGATTACATAGGATTATTAGTAAAAAAAGAAAATGCTGAAGATATCAACATAAAAACAAATTTAAAATTAACTGATAGAGATGAAATTTGGTTCATGTCTTTGGAAAATTCAACATTCATCTATCGAGAAAATTATATTGATAAAAATATTAATTTTGAGTTAAATATAACTATTTCAGAATTATTAGAACTTTTCCTTGATAAATTAGATTTTAATGAGATTCTTGAAGATAAAACTAAATTTAAAGGTGATGAAGATCTTTTAAAACAATTTATTGATGTTTTTGTTCCATTTGAAAATAATTTTAATATTGTTACTCCCTAATAATTTTTAATTATTTTCTAATTTTAATTATTTTTATTTAAAGTTTCTCTATTTATCTAGATGTTTTTTATTAAAGGATTTTTTATTTATTTAAAGTTTCTCTATCTATTTAATGTTTTTATTTTTAAATTGTGGTTCTATAAAATTATTTATAATAATATTTTTTAATCTTTTTTTAATGGATTATATTATACACCTTTATAATTTTATTACATAATTTTATAGTTTTATTACATAATTTTATAATTTTATTACATATTTATTTTTATTACAAATTTTTATACTTTTACAAATTTTATTATTAAAATAATCAAAGATTTCTTAATTTTATAAAAATAAAAATTTTTATAATTATATAAAATTTATAAAGTACTTTATATTGAAAACATTTATTAATGATAGAGTACAACATATTCATACAAAAAGTTAGTTTAATATTTATCTATTTTTTTATTATTTTTATTTGAAAATCTATGTCAAAATAGATGAAAACGTTTTATGAAACTAACATATTCTATATATAAAAAAATAAATAATATTCTATCCTAAATATTAAATTTTATTAAAAAAATTTCTAATATTAAAAAATTTCTAATAAAATAATTTGAATTATGATAATTATTATTAAAATTATTGTTAACAAAAATAATAATCAATAAAATAATAAAAAGATTTAAATGTTTATTAGATAAATAAGACTATTGAATATTAACTAAATTTAATTAATTATAAAAAAATAAATTTTAGTTAATTGGAAAATGGTTAAAAATCCAATTCAAGCTTAATTGAGGTTACTATATGAAAATTAATAAAGAATCCTCTAAACATTTAGATGATTCACAAAAAAAATTTGAAAGTAGTATGAATTATAATAATATTAAAAGTACAGAAAATATTTGTTATAATGATATTAATGGTAGTGTGAACCCTATCAATGATATAAACCCAAATAAAACTTCAATTAAGAAAGAGGCGATTAAAATTACATTTGATACTAATAAAAATCAGGATCTTGCAGAAAATATGGAGAATGATGATATTTCTGAAGACGAACTAAAAAATGAGAATATAGAAAAAGAAGAAATTGAATCAGATGATAATGATTCAGAAAATAATAAGGATGAATTACCTCAAAATAATGAGGATTCTCATTATGAAAAACAAAACATGTTAGATTACAAGGACATTGGGAGTACTAAGGATATTGATGTCCCTCCTCTTTTAATAGATCAAGTTATTGGACATGAAGAGTCTGTTGAAACCATTAAAAAAGCAGCTAAACAAAGAAGAAATGTTCTTCTTATTGGTGACCCTGGTGTTGGAAAATCTATGATAGCTAAGGGTATGGCAGAACTTTTACCTCCAGAAGTACTTCAAGATGTTTTAGTTTATCCAAATGCTGAAGATTCTAATAATCCTTTGATTCGTACAGTTCCTTCTGGTGATGGTAAAAGAATTGTAATGGCTAATAAAAGTACTACAAAAGGTTATGAAGAGAAAAAACTTATTGTCACAATGATCTTAATTGCTGGTGTTCTAGCTCTTGGTTTTATATATAGGACTCAGCTGTTATTTGCAATTTTAGCTGCCCTTTTCATATTCTTTATATCTATGCAAATAAAACCTAAAAATATCACAATGGCTCCAAAATTATTAGTTAATAATTCTGAAAAAAGATTTGCACCATTTGAAGATGCTACTGGTGCCCATGCAGGTGCACTCTTAGGTGATGTTCGTCACGACCCTTATCAATCTGGTGGTCTTGGTACTCCTGCACATGAGCGTGTTGAACCAGGTATGATTCATAAAGCTAATCGTGGAGTTTTATACATTGATGAGATTGGTACAATGACCATGAAAACTCAACAAGAACTCCTTTCAGCTATGCAAGAGAAAAAATACTCTATAACTGGTCAAAGTGAAAATAGTAGTGGGGCTATGGTTCGTTCTCAAGCAGTTCCATGTGACTTTGTTCTTGTTGCATCAGGTAACATTCAAGTTTTAGAAGGTATGCACATTGCTATGCGTTCTAGAATTAGAGGTTATGGTTATGAAGTCTTTATGAAGGATAACATGCCTGATACAAAAGAAAATAGGAAGAAACTTATTCAATTTGTAGCTCAAGAAGTTAAAAATGATGGTAGAATTCCTCATTTTTCACCAGAAGCATTGGATGAGATTATAAGAGAAGCTAAGAGAAGAGCTGGTAAGAAAGAATCTCTTACTTTACGTCTTAGAGATCTAGGGGGACTTGTTCGTGCAGCAGGTGATGTAGCTAAAGAAGAAGGAGCTAATCTTGTTCATGCAGAACATGTTTTAACAGCTAAAAAGTATTCTAGAACATTAGAACAACAAATTGCTGATAGGTCCATTATTCAGAGAAAAGAGTATGCAGTATTCAATCCTGAAGGTGGAAAAATTGGTATTGTTAATGGTTTATCTGTAATTGGGGATAGAAGTGGTTTAATGTTGCCAATAGCCGCAGAGGCTGCTCCTGCTCAAAGTAAAAGGGAAGGAAAAATCATTGCTACTGGTAAATTAGGTGAAATAGCTAAAGAATCTGTTCAAAACGTCAGTGCACTTATTAAAAAGCATACTGGCACTGATATCTCCTTGTATGATATTCACATTCAGTTTTTACAAACTTATGATGGAGTTGAAGGTGATAGTGCAAGTGTTTCAATTGCAGCAGCTGTTATTTCAGCTATTGAAGAGATTCCAATTGACCAAACTGTTGCTTTAACTGGATCACTTAGTGTTCGTGGAGATGTATTGCCAATTGGTGGAGCTACTAGTAAAATAGAAGCTGCAGCTGAAGCAGGAATTAAAAAAGTTCTTATTCCAAGATCTAACATGAAAGATGTAATGATTGAGAAGAAATATGAGGATGCAATTGAGATTATTCCTGTTGATACTTTAAGTGATGTTTTAGAAAATATTCTTATTGGTTGTAGTGAAAAAAATAGTTTGATAAAAAAGATGAAAAAGATTAGTAGTGCGGTAGCTGATAAAGTTCCTAAAAGACCTTTAAATGCATGTGATATGCCTAGTAAATCCTAATTAAATTAGGATTTATTTTTTTATTTTTATTAGTTTATTTTTATTAGTTTTATTATTTTTAGTTTTATTATTATTTTTAGCTTTATTATTATTTTTAACTTTATTTATTTTTATCAGTTAGTTTTTAACTTTATATTATCTTTAGGCTTATTATTGTTTTTAGATTTATTATTTCTATTATTTCAAATTATTTTATTGCATCTGCTATGACTTTAGCTATTGATATACAGCTAACTTCTGATTTTAATGAATCTGTACCTGCTATAGATTTAGCTCCAGCTGCATATATTTTCAAAACAGCATCATTTACAAGAATGGGATGAACACAACAAACACTAACAGATTCTGCACCTTGTTCTTTTAGAATTCCTATTGCATTAACAATTGTGCCTCCAGTAGCTATAATATCATCAATGATTATTGCTTCTTTTCCTTTAACAGATCTTATATCTACTTTCTTTTCATTTTTGTTTAAATTAACTAATTCGGGATCATCTTCAGAAAAATCACACCTAATATCTGCAATTTTTGTTTCAACTTTATCAGGTCCTAAGCGTACTTTATTCATATATGTACAGCTACAATCAATTATTTTAGCTATATCTTCTGCAAAGCCCAATGCTCCTTTATCAGGTGCTATTATTATGGGGTCAGTAGATATGGAATCTATATAATCAGCAATTGCTCCCATAGCTGAGATATTTTTAGTTGGAATATTAAAAAAGTCTCTTACACTATCTTCATGAAGATTTACAGAAATTACTTCATCAGCACCAGCGTCTTCAATGATATTAGCTATTATCTGTGCTGAAATTGATTCTCCATTTTTAAATCTTTTTTCTTGTCTACCATAACCAAAATATGGAATAACAACTTTTAATCTTTCAACACCAAGGTCTTTCAATGTTTTTATTAAAAATAATAGTTCAATTAAGTTTTCATCTTGAGGATATCCTGTGGATTGTATAATAACTGCTTCTTTATCAATTTTTCCCTTTACTCGAAGATATCTTTCTCCATCAGGAAATTTTTTCGTTTCAATTGGACATAAACAATCTCCAAGTTCTTTTGCAACATTAGCTGCTAATTTTTGGGACGCTGAACCACCGATTATCAATAATATCACCATTTAACTATAAGATTAATATGTATTATTTATTATTTATAGTTTAGTTTTTACTTAATAATAAATTAATAATAAATATAGTAATAATTATAGTAATAATTATAGTAATAACTATAGGTATTAATAAATATTTTAGTATTAATTATTTTAGTATTAATATATTATTTTAATTTTATAATATAACTTTTTAATTATTTTAATAACTTTGATCTAATATTTTAATAAATAGTATTATTAAACCTAAAATTAGAATTAAGTATATTAATATTTAGCAATATTTGTTAATATTAATTAATATTTTTGGATATTTTTATATTTTAGATACTTTTATATTTTAGATATTTTTGGAAAAATATATTATATATGTTTTATAAATATCTTTTTAATATATCTAATTTAAGTTTTATATATTTAAATTTAAGTTTAATATATAATTTCATGTTGGATATATAGTTTTAAGTTTATATATTTAATTTAATAATGTCTAATTTAATATTAGATTTATTTTTTTAAGAGGTGTACTGATGCATGAATTATCAATGGCAGATGGTATTTTAAAGGCAGTTATTTCAAATGCAGAGCAAAATGATGCTACTGAGGTTACCGAAGTTACTATTGAAATTGGAAAGTTAGCTCTCCTAAATCCTGAACAAGTTAAGTTCATGCTTGGTGTTCTTAGTGAAGATACAATAGCAAAGGATGCTAATTTTGTCATGGTTGAAATTCCTATTGAAATTAAATGTAAAGAATGTGGATATATTGGTTTAGCTGATAGTGATGACTTGGATCATTATGCTCCTATGGTGGAATGTCCTAAATGTGAAAATAAAGTTATTGAAGTTACCAATGGTAAAGACTGTATTGTAAAAAATATAGTTATTGAAAAACCTGATGATTAGGTATTATTTTTATTAGAAAATTGACTCTAATTAGGATAATTATTAAAATATCATGGTTATTAAAATGACATGATTATTAAAGGTTTATAAAAGTTTATTAGATATTGAGAGATGGTTATTAATGCATAAAGTAGCAGAAATTGAAGTTCAGCATAATATAATGAAAGCTAATAAAAAATTAGCTGATAAAAATCAAGAAATTTTTGATAAAAATAATGTTTTTTGTGTAGATTTTGTAGGTGCAATTGGTTCTGGTAAAACTTCACTTATCGAAGATCTTATTGATAATATGGATGGTTCAATTGGAGTTATAGCTGGTGATGTAATAAGTAAATTTGATGCTGATAGATTTGAGCGTCATAATGTTCCTGTTGTAGGTTTAAACACTGGAAAAGAATGTCATCTTGATGCACATCTTGTTGAACATGTTTTAGATGATATGCCAATGGATAAAATTGATTATCTTTTCATTGAAAATGTGGGAAATCTTATTTGTCCTGTAGACTTTGATCTTGGTTCTCACATGAGAATTGTGGTTATAAGTGTTAGTGAAGGTGATGATACTGTAGAAAAACATCCTTTAATATTCCAGAGTGCAGATCTCGTTATTATTAATAAAGTTGATATAGCTGGTGCTGTTGGTGCAGATAGTGAGAAAATGGTTAATGATGTTCATAATATTAATCCTGAAGTTGAAGTTATAAAAACCAGCCTTAAAGAAGGTGTTGGCTTGGATAAAGTTATTTTAGCTATTGAAAACTTTAAAAATAACATTTAAGATTATATTGTCATGTTTAAATTTAAGCTTAAAATACTGTCATATTTAAAAATATTATTTAAATTTAAAAATAATATTTAATATATTACTAAAATTGAATAAAGGTGATTATTTTGAAAATTTGGATAGATATAACAAATTCTCCTCATGTAAGATTTTTTAAAGATATAATTAAATATTTTCAAGATGAGGGTGAAGATTTAATAATCACTGGAAGACAATTTGGTGATATTCATAAATTAATGGATATGTATGGATTCGATTTTATTTCTGTTGGAAAACATGGTGTTTCTCTTGAAGAAAAGTTAAAAGAAAGTACAGCTCGAGTTGATAGTTTAGTTGATATTATAGCTCATGAAAAAATTGATGTTGCTTTATCTAAACATTCTATTGAATTACCTCGTATTTCATTTGGTCTTGGAATACCAAGTGTCTATGTTTTAGATAATGAGCATGCTGAAGCAGCTAATAAACTTACTCTTCCATTGTGTGATAGGTTGATAGCTCCAAGAATCATTGATATGTGGAAGTTAATTGGTTATGGTGCAAATCCTAATAAACTTATTAGATACAATGGAACTTCTGAAATAATTCATTTTAAAAGTTTTAAATATAATGAAAATATTTTAAATGATTTAAATATTGATTTAAAAAATCCTAAAACTATTTTAATGAGACCTGAACCCTCTCTTGCATCTTATCTTGATGCTGACTGTAGAGAGTCTGTTCTTTCTCCAATTGTGGATGTATTGAAAGAATATGCAAACATTTTAATTTTGCCTCGTTTTAAAGAACAATCAGAGATATTTAAAGGTATTGAAAATGTTACAATTTTAAAGCCTCCCGTAGATACTTCAAGTATAATAAAACGCTGTGATTTAGTTATTGGTGCTGGTGGAACAATGAATAGGGAAGCTGCAGTTTTACATACTCCAGTTATCTCATGTTATCCTGGAACTCCATTATCTGTTGATAAATATTATATTGATAAAGGATTAATGTTTAGATCTAATAATACCGAAGAAGTTATAAATAAAGCACTTAGCTTTCTTGTTAATCCTTCTAAAAAGAAAGAAATTAAACATGATAATTTATTCCAATTGATTGTTGATAATGTATATGAGTTAAGTGGTAAAAAATAATAATATTTTTAATGATATTTGCTATTTTTATTTCATTTATTTTTTATTTCATTTATCTCTTTTATTTAATTTATTTCATTTATTTTTTATTTCCTTTTACTACTATTACTTACTTTTATTTAGTCTTTTCTAATCTTTTTTAATCTTTTTAATTTTCTTTAGTCTTTTTAATCTTCTTTTAATCTATGATATTTTTATTTATTTTCTAATATTAATTGTGATTCTTATTTTTATTATTTATAGATGATATTTATAGATAATTTTTATAGATAAATTTAAATACTTATAAAATAAATCTTTTATAGGTATTATAATATCATTAATACCACTAATTGTTGCTAATATTTAGGGGCTGGTAGCTCAGATGGTAGATCGTCGCCTTGGCATGGCGGAGGCCCCGGGTTCAAATCCCGGTCAGTCCATTTTTTAATTTACTTCTTTTATACATCCACTATCTTTAAAAATTTTCATGAGAGTTTTTAAAAGTATTTAGATGTGTTTTCTAATTTTTAGAAAAACTTTTTATTGAATAAGTATAAATACATTTATACTATAAATAATAAGATTATGAATATCAAATTTTAATATAGACCTTGATAATAAATTTTAATAATAAACTTTAATGATAAATTTTAATAATAAATTTTAATAATAAATTTTTATATAAATATATTTAAAAGGGAGTTTTCAATGCCTTTAATAGCTCAAAATCATTTTCAATTTATATTAGAAATAGGGGCAATAATATTTGCTTTGGTAACATTTACTATTAATTTAGTTCCAATTTCTCTTAGTATAATTACCTTCCTTTCACTTTTCTTATCAGTTGCATTTACTCTTCTTTTTGGAGCAGATTTAGCAATGTTATTTTTATCCTTTGGACAGAACGAGTTTACACATCCTTTTGGACCAATTGCACTTTTAGCGATTATAACTTCTTTAGCTTCATTAAAAGTAATGGAAGATTCTGGTGTTAATGTAAAAAGTTTACAAAAATTTGTATTTATTTTATTGATAGGAGTAACTGTATTTGGAGGGTTAATGCATAGATCTTTCTTACTTCTTTGGATTTTAGGTTTATTTGTAGGATATTTCCTAATATCTAAATCTTTTAGACAAAAGTCATTTTTAACTGTAAAAAGAGTTTTGATATTTTGTGGTTTAGGTGGAGCAGCTTTTGTTTGTCTTGAATTACTTTCTGCTATAACTCATATGGAAATATTTTCTCCACTTCTTAGGATTACAAGGATTGAAACAAATTCTCTTGCAAGTTTAAAGATGGTTTTACATAATACACAGTTAATTGGTCACACTCCAGGTTCTGCATATTGGGGTGCTGAAGATACGGGATTTGCTTCAGGCTATATAAGTCTTCCAATGTCATTCATTCTATTGTTTGGTTTACCGTTCCCATTGTTTTATGGTGTTTTGGTAACTAAAAAGGATGCTATAGATTATATGCTTCCTGGGATATTTGGATATTCCTTTGATTTTGGATATCTTGGTTTAATTGCTCTGGTTGGCTTCACTCTATTTACGATAATTATTGGACTCATGGTTCTTCGTGAATATAGGGCTAAACGTGAAAAAAACAATAAAAAATATCTTGGAAAAGAAGTTCTTTTAATAGGGTCTCTTACAGCTTTTATAGCTCAAGCTATTGTTGGTATGTTTATATTTAATCGTTCTATTAATGGTACTGCTCTTTTAACATTCATATTCCTTGCTTCGCTAGTTATTTCTCATGTAATATCGCTTAAACGGAACTAAACATTATTTATATGGTATTAATTTAAGTATTATAATTTGAACATTTATTAATATTTAATATTAAAACAAGCATTTATTAGTATTTAATATAACAATTAATATTAAAATGATTAAATACAAACATATTTAATTATATAACATGTTTAATTATATAACATGATTAATTGTATAATGATGAGTAATTGCATAATATTTTTAATTAAATAGAACATATTAATAATATATTTAATTATCTTATATTGTTATTAATATTATTACTATTATTACAACTATTACTATTATTATGGATTATTGTTTTAGAAAAAAATTTGAAAAAATATAGAAATAAAAGATAGTGGGTAAAATTATGAAAAAAGCTTTGATTTTATTAGGATGTCCCGAATCTCCTTCTCAAACTCCAATGGCGATTTATGCTGCTCAAAAATTAGCTAAAATGGATTATGATGTTACTGTTGCTAGTACTCCATCTGCAGCTAAGCTTTTAGAAGTTTCAGATCCTGAAGAATATTATGTAAAAAATAAGACTGATATTGAATCATGTTTAGATGGTCTAGAAAAAGGGCAATATGATTTATTAGTGGGGTTTGTTCATAAAGATGCTGCTGCTTCTTATTTTATTACTTTTTATCATCTTTTAGAATGTGAATCTATTGCTTTAGTTTTTGAAAAAGATAATGAGTTATTAAAAGAATTTGTTAAAATGGTTGATGAAAATACTGATTCTAAGATAGTTGCTGTTAGAGCTTTCCATAATCCAACTCCTCTTAGAGTTAAATTTGATAAAGCTTTAAAAGATTTATAAGTATTCATTTTTATTATTATAATTGAATATTTGAATATTACTTTAATATATGGGGTGATTATATATGTCATTTTGTTTAGAAACTTATCTTCAACAATCTGATGATTATGAAGTTTTATTATCTCGCGCAGGATTTAAAGAATGTGCAGAAATTATAAAAAAGAAGTCTAATGAGGTTCTTTATATTAATCCTGGTGATAAGGTTCTTGGTGCACGTATTATAGGAATTCCTCCAATTCCTGTTGGTATAAACAAAGATAAGGGGACTATAATAATTTCTTATACTAAACCTTGTCATGGGACTGCAGCTATTGAACTACCTGTAAATGATGAAGAAATTGAAAATATTAGAAAGATATCTATTGAAAAGTAGTGTTATATGTTTAGTAATGTATATAAGAATATATATAATAATAATATAATTATAATTAAAAATGTTATTATATGTAGTAATATATGTAAATTATGTAATAAAATATGTAAATGCATCATAAATATTAATGTTATAAATTTTAATATTATCATGATCTTAATATTATCATGAGTAACAATATTATTATAAGCAATAGTATCATTATAAACTTTAATTTATAGTTCTAACTTTTCTCTGAGCTGATTTTAACTATTGAGATTTTCTTTTTATTCATTTTATTCATTTTATTCTTTTTATTAATTCTTAATTTTTGGTGATTAAAATTTTTGGTGATTAAATGATAAGTACTGTTGTTGGTAGCTACCCAGTTTTTTTAAAAAAAAATAAATCTATTAAGGGAAGAATACTTTCCAATATAGGGGCTTATGACCCATATAAATTAGCTATACGTTATGCTGTTGACTCACAACTAAAGGCAGGAATTGATCTAATTTCTGATGGTCAAGTTAGAGGTGAAATGGTTGAAATATTTGCTAAATCTATTCCTGGTTTTGAAATTGAAGGAAACACTTATTCTATCAAATCTAAAATATATAAACACAATAAATCTATTGGGGCAAGTGATTTAAAATTAGCTATCAAGTATATGGAAGACTTTTTATCTAATTCTGAAGAATTTTCCCGGGAAGAAAAATCTAAAAAAGGTTTAAAAGGTATAATTACTGGACCTTCTACTATTATTCAATCTTCTAAATTAGGACCTATATACAAGGACAAAAACAAGGCTATAATTGATATGGCTTATGCACTTAAGGAAGAGTCTAGGTCTCTTGAAAAGGCAGGAGCTAAGATAATTCAAATTGATGAACCTTTCTTTTCAACTGGTTTAATAGATATGGAAGTGGCTAAAGAATCTATTAATATTATAACTGAAGATTTAAGTGTTCCTATAGCTTTACATTGTTGTGGGGATGTTAAAAACGTCTTTAAAGATCTTATATCATTTAATATAGATGTTATCGATTGTGAATTTGCAGGTCATCCAAATAACTTTAATGTTTTAGAGAAAAATGTTAATTATTTAATAGATGAAGGTAAAAAAATTGGTTTAGGTGTTATAGATACTAAAAAACCTATTGCTGAATCTGTAGAAGATATATCTAAAATTATTGAAAAGGGGATTAAGATTGTAGGTAAAGAAAACCTTCTAATAGATCCTGATTGTGGTATGAAACTTTTACCAGATGAAGTGGCATTTAAAAAACTTCAAAACATGGTTAAAGCTATGAATTTACATAATTAGCTTTATTGAAGATTTTAAAACAAAAAATAATTAAATTAATAAGTAAATAATGATAGGTAGATAAGAATAAGTAGCTAATAATAAGTAAATAAGAATATACAAATAAAAATAAATAATTAAAATCAAAAAAATAAATAAGTGATAAATAATATTGTTTAATAAAAATATTATTTAACTCTTAATAACATATAAACAGAGCCATAATCTGTTGAGGTTCTACCTTCAGTAATTGTTTTTCCATCTTTATCAGTAACTATTACATGAGTAGTTCCACTTCCTTGTTGATTAATTGTAATGCTTGCATAGTTGTTTATAGTTCCTAAATTAATTTCTTGACTACCAGAGCCACTATTTTGAGAGTATCTTCCATCAGTTGTAATATATGATGTCCAACTATTTTCTGTTTCTATATTAATGTTATATTCTCCCGGTGGTATGCTAATTGTTGAGGTTGTACTATTATTTCCTCCAATTGTAATATTCGCATTACTTATTTCATTGGTTACTTGATTAGCTACGAAAACAAAGGTTATAGCTCCAACCACACAGAAAATAGCTATAACAATAATCAATATCACTGCTACTTTTTTTCCTGTACTCCATTCATCAAAACCCATTTTAAACCCCCTAAATTTTAAATTATATGTTATATATGTTAATATTATGTATTTATAAGTATATAACTATTGTCTTTTAGCTATGCATTTGTCATAATAATTATTAATATTATTGTTAATATTACTATTAATATTACTATTATGATATGAAAGTACTATGATATGAAAGAAGAAACAACTAATAAGATAAACTCATTAAAGAATAATGTTGGAAAAAAATTTAATTTAAGATTTAAAAAATTAAAATATAATAAAATGAACAGATTTTTGATGTTTTGTAGCTGAAGATATTTTCCTCTTTAATAATAAATATTAAGAATAAGCAAAAAATTAAATTCACAAATTTTTAATAAATCTAAAAACTAAAGAATTTACATACTATTAAAAGACTTTCCAAAGAAATATTGGAGCCAAAGAAACAATTGAATTTATTAAATTGATAGAAATTTAATAGATTTGATGAAATTATTAAAAATAATAACACTATAAATGATAATAAAAGTTAAAGTTTATAAAATATATCACCCTAAAAAAGTATTATTTTATAAATAATGACTAATATAAAAAATATTAGGTTATATTATACAAAATTAAAAAATTTGTATTTATTAAAGAGAATGATGATTTAAAATAATAAACATAGATATTAATCTTGATTAGGGTGTGAGTTAATGTTTGAAAAAGAATTAATTCAAGATATTAATGAATCAAAACATAAAAAAGAAGTTTTAAAACTATTATTTAAAAAAGAAAGAACTAAAAATGAGATGATGGAGATTTTAAAGATAAAAAGTCTGGAATTGTCAAGAATACTGAGATTTCTTAGGAAAAATGATCTTATAGAATCTCATATGTCATTTGACCATCATGTATTTGAATATTACATTGCAAAAGATGGAGTAATCTTATTGACAATGTTAAATAGTGAAAACAATAATGATTAAACTTAAATTTATATAATTTTTTAAAATACTTCATTTTTTTGGAAATTAACTTTTATTAATGCATCATATCGTATTTTTATTTATATTTTCTATTATATCTTTATTTGTTTAATATATTTTTATATAATTTTTATTTTTTCCAAAAATTAATGAAGAATCTACTTAGTTTTATAGTAATAGCTATAAATTATACTATATATTATTATATATAATATTATATAATGTATTATAGATAGATTTATGTAGAAATTCAAATAATAATATTTAATTCTCAAAAATATTTGGAGATATAAAATGCCTATATTAATAGAAGTTGATGAAATAGCTGATGGATGGGAAACATTAGTTAAAGAAATAATGAAAGATGGTAAGGATGTTAATGATGAAAGAGGTTCTTTAACTAAAGAAATTTTAAATGTAATGGTCTCTATTAAAAAACCATTTGGCAAGGATGCTGGAGGGGGTTTCTTTAATATTCAATCTAATTCTAATGACATATCTAATATAAGAGTTCCTGAAGGCTATTTCTGGAAAGGTGACAGGTTAAAAACTTATAGTGAACAATTTATAAGTGACGATAAACAAGGGTTTGTTTATACTTATGGAAATAGACTTAGAGCTCATTTTAAGGGTGTAGATCAGATAAATGAAGCTATCGAAAGGCTTAAAAATTGTAGAGAATCTAGAAGAGCAATTTCTATTACCTGGGATCAAGTGATTGATTCAAAAAATGATGAAGTTCCTTGCATGATTTTAGTTGACTTTAAAATAAGGGATGATAAGCTTTATACAACTGCTCTTTGGAGAAGTCATGATATTTATGGGGCTTGGTTTCCAAATGCAGTAGGTCTTAGCTATCTAGCTCAATATGTTTCAGAAAGGGTAAATGCAAGTATTGAAACAATAACAATTCATTCAATCAGTGCTCATATTTATGAGGTTAATTTTAAAGAAGCTCAAGAACTTTTATAGTTATTAAATAATTATTTTATTATTATATTTTATAAATTATAGTGCTACTTTTTATAAATTATTATTTTATTTTTATAAAGTACATTTTTATAAAGTACGTTTTTATAAAGTACATTTTTATAAAGTACATTTTTATAATTCATTATTTTACTTTTTTTTTTAAAAAAATGTTAATTCTAATTTTCATTGCATAAATTTAATAATGATAATAGTAAAATAAATAATTATATTGATTAATATCTTATCAATATTATCTTATCAATATTCTATTGATATTACTTCTATAATTTTTTATATTACAATTAAAAAAATTACTATATTAATAAAAATTACCAAATAAGAGGATATAATGAAAATTGGGATGTCACATGGTGCTGGTGGAGAAGTTATGGGGAAACTTATCTCTGAAACTATTCTTAATAACTTATCAAAAAAATCTGTAAATGGAGGGATAGGGTTAGATGCTCTTGATGATGGGGCAACAATACCTTTAGAAGATTATGAAGTGGTTGTTACTACTGATGGTCACACTATAAATCCTTTGTTTTTCCCAGGTGGAGATATTGGTAGAATTTCTGCAGCTGGAACAATAAATGATGTTGCTGTTATGGGAGCAAAACCATTAGCTATTACAAATGCAATGATAATTAAAGAAGGCTTTTCTATTGAAGATCTTGATAAAATTATAAAATCTATGGATGAAACTTGTGCTGAAGCAGATGTTGCTGTTATAGCTGGTGATACTAAGGTTATGGAACAAGATAAAATTGATGAGTTGGTTGTAGTAACTACTGGTATTGGTATTGTAGAAAAAGGTAAAGCTATAAGAGACTCTGGATTAAATGTTGGGGATAAAATAATCATTACTGGGAGTGTTGGAGATCATGGAATGTCTTTAATGTCTTTTAGGGAAGGTTTTGGTTTTGAAACCGACCTTAAATCAGATGTTGCTCCTGTGTGGGGGATGGTGGAAAAGGCTCTTGAAGTTGGAGGAGTTACTGCTATGAAAGATCCTACAAGAGGAGGATTAGCTAATGCTATTAATGAAATGGCAAGTAAATCTGGTGTTGGAATTCTTCTTCAAGATGAAGCAATACCTATAAAGCAAGAAGTAAAAGCTGTTTCTGATATGCTGGGTATAGATCCTTATGAAGTTGCAAATGAAGGAAAAATTGTTATGGGTGTTAAACCTGATTTAGCTGAAGAAACATTAGCTGCGATTTCTAAAGATAAATATGGAAAAGATGCAGCTATTATCGGGGAAGTTATTGAAAATAATAATAATAATCATGTTTTAATAGAAACTGAAGTTGGAGGTCAGAGGATTTTAGAATCTCCAATTGCAGATCCAGTTCCTAGAGTATGTTAATTTTTATTTATTATATTTATTAAAAAATCAAAGAATTCTTAATTTTATAATATTAAATCAGAGATCTCTTAATTTTATAAAAATAAAAATTTTCATAATTATTAATTCATTATTTTAGTATTAATTCATGATTTAATAGATATTTATTAAAATGGTGTTATCATGGTAAGTGTGTTTAAAAAAAGGGTTTTAGCATATATCGCTGATTATTTTGTTGTTTCAGCTATTATGTGGATTATAGCAGAGTTATTGTATCTTATTGTATTCCCTTTTTCTGCATTTTTTGTTTATGAGTATATGATAATTTTAGCGCCTATCATTGGTTTAGCTTATTTTATTTTACTAGAAAAAAAGTTAGGAACAACTGTTGGAAAACATTTATTATTTTTAAAGGTTCTTTCAACTGATAGCTATAATTATAATAATAAAATTTCATATAAACAATCTGTAATAAGAAATCTATCAAAAATTTATTGGATACCTATAATATTTGATATTTTAATTGGTAGGTTTACTGGTTCTTCTAATGAAAGAATTTTAGGAAGACTTTCTCATTCTGAAGTTGTTCTAGAAGATATGGAATATTCGAATAAAGTAAGCTTAAATCCTGAGTTAAGCGAAGATAATGATTAAATCTAAGATAATGATTAAATATTATTAATAATTTTATGAATATTGGTTTTATAACTGTTAAATCAATAATTTTTAAATTTATTATTGTTAAATCTATAACTATTAAATCAATAAATATTAAATTAATAAATATTAAACTTATAATTTTTAAAGCTATACTTAACTGTTAAATCTATAGCTGTTAAATCTCAACTGTTAAATTATGAATATTATGTTTATGAATGTTAGGTGATAATTTGGAAACAATTATATGGCCAGTTTATATTGATTCAAGTAAAAGTCGGAATGATGGAAGGAAAATTAGTAAAAATGATGCTGTAACTAATCCAAAATTAACTGAAATCTCTCGTGCTGCACGTAAATTAGGTTTAAATCCTAAAACTGAAGATGATAAATATTATCCTCGGTTTTGGTGGGATAGTTCTGGGAGAATCATAATTGAACGTGAAGAAATATCAAAAAATAAGCTTTTAGTTAATATTAGCCAATCAATAAAATCTTTAAGAAAAAAATAATTTAAAGGTATAATTATTTAAAAGTAATCATTAAAACTAGATTAGTTAAAGGTACAATTATATTTAAACTAAATATGTTTTAGGGGATAATTATACTTATTATTATAAATATTATTAAAATTATTAATATTATTATTAATATTTAATGTTATAAATATCTTTATATATATTATTATATATATTATTATGAATATTATTAATTTTAAAGAGTTCTAAAGGGAAAGTATGGAAAAATTACCTTTGAAAATGAAACAATTATTCAATAAAGCTAAATTAATGATAGAATCTTCAGAAGATATTAAAATTTACAGTCATAATGACTGTGATGGTATATCTGCAGGAGCTATTTTATCTACAATTCTTGATAGACAAGAAAAAGACCATGATATTGAGATTGTTAGTTTAGATAAACTTGAAAATTTGGAAATAGAAAATGAATTAACTATATTTTCAGATTTAGGTTCTGGGCAAGAAGTTGATAAATTAGCTAATAATGATTCAAAGATAATTATTTTAGACCATCATCCTCCTATTCGAGATTTAAACTATCGAGATAAGGTTTCTTACAACTATTTAGAAATAAATCCTCTTCATCATGGTATTGATGGTTCTTATCATGTTTCTGGTGGAGGATTAAGCTATCTATTAGCTAGAGAATTTGGTTATATTGATTTAAGTTGGATTGGGGTTCTTGCAGCTATTGGAGATATGCAAAATAGTAGTTCTGGTAAACTTGAAGGTTTAAATTCAATTATTTTAAATGATAGTGTTAATCAAGGTTATGTTCAATCAATTAATGATTTATCTTTATATGGAAGACAAACCCGTCCTCTTTTTGTAGCTCTCTCTTATTTTAGTGATGTTAATTTACCTATAACTAATAATAGAACTGAATCAATAGCTTTAATGAAAGATTTAGGTATTCCTCGTAAAGTTGGTGATAGGTCTAGAACACTTAGTGATCTAGATATTTCTGAAAAGGGAAAATTATTTTCAGAGCTTGTTAAAATGTTATCTAAAGAAGTTCCTAAACGATATATTCATCATGTTCCAAAGCTTGTAGCCAGTGATTCTTATGAGTTTATGATGGAAGAAAACCATACTTTTTTAAGAGATGCTGCTGAGTTTTCAACTGCTATGAATGCATGTACAAGGAATAATCGTGAGGATATAGCTTTAGAAATATTAAAAGGTAATAGGACTGATTCTCTAGATCAACTTGAAATTATTTCAAAAGAGCATAGAAGATACCTTGCTCAAAATATTCACAGAATCGAAGAAGAAGATATGATTAAAAACTTAGATAATATACAATACTTTGATGGAAATGGTATTAAAAGTCAGGTTGTTGGAACTATTGCTGGTATGATTCTTAGTTATGGTGATTGGAGAAAACCAATGATTGGTTTTACTCAAATTAGTGATGAAGATGAAAACTTAAAAGTTTCTCTTCGCTGTTCAAGATTACTTGCTTATGATGGCATTCATTTTGGTAATATCATAAGAAAAGTGTCTAAATCTGTAGGGGGTAGTGGAGGAGGACATTCTGTTGCTTGTGGAGCTTATATTCCTATTGATAAAAAAGAAGAGTTTTTATCCACTTTCAATAATCAATTAAATGGAGTTTTATAAATTATTATATATGGAATTTTATTATATATGTGGAGTTTTATAGATGAATATCTTATTTTTAAATTTACCCTACAAGTTTAATATTAGTCGTGCTAGTAGATGGCCTGAAAAGACTAAGGCAGGAACACTTTATTATCCTTATTGGTTAGCTTATGGTGCTGGTGTTTGTGAAAAAAAGGGTATAGAAACTAAATTAGTGGATTGTATTACAAGAGAATACTCTATTGAAGATACCTTAAATGAGATATCTAACTATAATCCTGATTATATAATGGCTGAAATAACTACTCCTACTTGTTTTTATGATTTTGAAACTATAAATATTATAAAAAAAGAAAATCCCAATCTTAAAATTATTATTGGAGGTACTCATGCAACTATACTTCCTGAAGAAGTTTTAAATCAATGTAATGGTATTGATTTTGTTGTTCGCCAAGAATATGATTTTACAATTCCTGAAATTATATTTACTCTGAATAATTCTGGAAATATTGATGATAAAGGAGATATTTCTGAAATTAAGGGAATATCTTATAGATCTGATGCTATTCATTCAGATGATGAAAGTATTGAAAGAGGAAAAATATTTCATAATCCTGATAGAGTTCCTTTAGATAACCTTGATGAGCTACCTTTTGTTTCAAAAGTTTATCAGAAATTTTTAAATGTTGATGATTATGCTTATGCTTTTGCTCAAAAACCTATGATACAGATTGTTAGTGCAAGAGGTTGTCCTAATAAATGTAATTTTTGTTCATATCCTTCTACAATGGGTGGAAGACTATTTAGAACAAGGAGTACAAAGGATCTCGTAGATGAAATAGAGTATATTCTAACTGAAATGCCTGAAATTAAAGAAATTTTCATCGAAGATGATACTTTTACAGTTAATAATGAAAGAATCATTGATTTTTGTGATGAGATAATCAAAAGAGGTTTAAATCCGATTTGGTCTTGTAATACTCGTGTAGATTTACCTTTTAATGTTATGAAGAAAATGAAAGAAGCTGGGTGCAGGCTTCTTGTTACAGGATATGAATCAGGTTCTCAAAAAGTTTTAGATGAAACTAAAAAGGGTATAAATTTACAACAATCTCTTGATTTTGCAAAAAATACGAAAAAATTAGGTATTAAAGTATTTGGTTGCTTTATGATTGGGCTTAAAGGTGATAATTTAGATACTATCAATGAAACTTTTGAATTTGCAAAGAAAGTTTATCCCGACATGTGCTTTTTTCAACAAGCTGTTCCTTTCCCAGGTACTGAATTTTATGAATGGGTAAAAGAGGAAGGTTATCTTATTACTGAGGACTATTCAAAATGGTTAAATGATGATGGTTACTTAAATTGCCTTGTAAACTATCCTTATGCAAGTGCAGATGAAATTGAGAAAATTCGAGATAATCTTATGAGTAAATATTATTTTTCATTTACCTATATTTTTAAAACATTTTTAAGCAATTTAGATTGGATAGAGTTTAAAAGGGTTTTTCGTGGTGGTTATGCTTATATCTCATTTAGACTTAAAAAATTAGTAAAAAAGAGCTAAAAATTAGCTAAATTGTAATATGTTTAGTTTATTAATATTTTTAATTTCATAATATTTAGTTTGAATAATATTCTTAATTTGATTAGTATTATTTTTACTTTATCAATATTATTTTACTTTTATTAATAATATTTTTAGCTTTATTTTAATTTGAATTAATAATTAATGGAGTTTTTATTATTACTATTATTACTATAGATAATAAGAGTATCAATAACAAGAGTATCAATAAAATCGATATCTCTACTAATGATATATTTATTGAGAAAGATTATAACATCAATAATACTATAAATAATACTGTAAATAATAATATAGATAATAATATTAATAATACTAATTATAAAATTAGTATTATAATGCCTATTTTTAATGCTGAGAAATATTTAGAAACTTCTTTGAATTCTATAGTTAATCAATCAATCGGAATAGAGAACCTTCAAGTTATATTGGTTAATGATGGTTCTACAGATAAAACTAAAAACATTATAAATGAATATGCAATGAAATATGACAATTTTTTAGCCATTCACCTTGAAAATAATATTGGGGGAGCTTATGGCCCTAGAAATATTGGTTTAAAATATGCTGTTGCTGATTATTTAATGTTTTTAGATTCTGATGATAGATATGAATTAAATGCTTGTGAAATTCTCTATAATAAAATATCTTCAGAGACTTATGGAAATTTAGATATTGTCTTTGGAAGATATAAACGTGTTTATTCGAATTTTAATGATTTTAATAATAATTCCAACAATTATAATAGTTCTAACAATTATAATGCTTCTAACAATTCTATCAATTCTAATACTTCTAATCTTTTTAATTCTTCTAATTCTTCCAATAAATATCATGACCATGAGTATATTCAAAAGTCTTATTCTCCCTATGAGGATAATATTGATGAATTTAGTGATGATATTTTATACAATCATTATTTGTCTTCTATCTCTTTTTTCTTTTGGAAAAATATTTTCAGTCCTTTATTTTATGGTAAAAAAATAAAGAAATATGATACTGATAATCTTAATGCTGATAATGATTATATAAAAGAAATTTATATTAAAAATATTAATGAAGATATAAATATTTTAAAGATTCTTCCTTCAATCTGGACTAAAATATATAAGAGAGATTTAATCATTGAAAATAATATTAAGTTTCCACCTTATATTTCAGGAGAAGATTTAAATTTTGTTGTTGAATCCTATTTAAATGCAAATGGAATATTATTTTTAAATGAAGTGTTTGTAACTGATTATTATATGAGGGATTCTCAAGATGACAAATCTGTTACTAAAAATGTTTCCTTTAAACTTGTTTTTGATTCTCTGAAATCTTATAAAAATTGTTTAGATTTATGTAATAAGTATGAGTTTAAACATAGTGCTTTGATTTTAAATCCTTTTTTATTGAATTGGATAAAACTATTTTTAAAATTTAAAGGAAATAACAATGAAAAAGAGAAGATTTTAACTTTAGCTAAACAAATGAAAAAATCTTATAATGATGGTTTTATAGCTAAATTATTAATGTCTTTTACTATCTTTATAATAAAATTTTTTTAATAATTTTAATATAAACCAATATAAACCTAATATGAAGTAATATAAACTAATATAAACTAATATGGACCTAATATAAACTCAATATAAATTTAAAATCTTATTATTTCAAGTATTATTTTTCCTTTAATTTTGTTTAATGATTTTATTATCTAATGGTTTTGTTTTGTATAATTTTAATCTTTAGAATTTAATCTTTAAAAATGTTAATCTTTAAAAGCATATAATTAAATACATAAACCTAATTATTATTATATAAGAGTATAAATTGTTAAGTATAAACTTTTAAGTATAATTTGTTAAAATAACAAAAGTATAAATCATTGCTAATATAGATATAATTAAAACTATTGTTTATATTGTATGGAGGATACAATGAAAATCTTTAAAAAAAGAGGAGAAATGACTCATTTTCAGATATTGAGCGAAATATCTAAACAAGAACCTCATTTACGTCAAAAAGACATTGCAGAACGATTGGGAATAACAGTACAAGCAGTATCTGAAAATATAAAGACTTTAATTGAGGAAAGATATATAACTTCTAAAGATGGTAGAGCTCCTTATAAAATAACTCAAAAAGGAATATCTAAAGTTAAAAAAGATGCAATAAGTCTTAGAAAGTATTCTGATGATGTTTTAGAAACTATGAATTATTATAAATCTATTTGGCCTGCTATTGCTACGGAAGATCTAAAAGAAGGTGAAAGTGTTGGTTTATTCATGGAAGAAGGGCTTCTTTATGCAGGTAAATCTAAACAAAGTGCTAATGCTGAAGTTTTATGTGATGTTAAGAAAGGTGAGGATGTTCCTTTAAGTTCTTTAAGTGGGCTTATTGATTTAAAAGTAGGTCAAGTAATTATAGTTACTTTACCAACTATTAAACAAGGAGGGTCACGTAATGCTGATCTTGAATTGATTAAATCATTGTACACTTCTGATTTTAAAAAATGGGGAATTGAAAAAATAGATAGATTTGGAGCTATGGGTACGGTTTCTAGATCTGTAGCTAATAAATTGAGTATTCCTGTAGATATTGAATTTGCAATATCTTCTTCTAGTATATCTGCTGCAAAAAAGGGATTAAATGTTTTAATTTTAGTTGTTGGGGATATGGCTAAGGGCATTATAAGAAGATTAGAAGACGATAGTATTAAATATAATGTAGTTGATGCTCATAAATAATTTAATTATTTTTAATTATTTTTAATTATTTTTAATTATTTTTAATTATTTTTTAATCTTTTAATTATATTATTCCTATTTAAATCGTTATTTTATTGATTATTTTAATATTTTTTATATTTTTATTTTTATTTTTATTTTAAAAAAAGAAAAAGGGAAAAAGAAAAAAGAAAAAGTTTAAATTTTATAGCTGTTATTGTTTCTTATAATATGTGATACCTATTAGAGTTAATAACACTAGAAGTATTAAGTTTATTGGCAATCCTGTTTTTTTCATACCTGCGCTAGTTTTATTGAGTTCTTTTGGATTTTTAATTGTTTTATTGATTTTTTCTGAATTTTCAGTTGTTTTATCATTATTTTTATCATCACTTTTATCATCATCTTTATTATCATCTTTATCTTCTGGTTTAGGAGTTGGTATTGGTTCTTTTATTAATTTTATAATTTCTGTGTTGGTGCTTGTTAGATAATCTTCATTTTCTATGAATGTCACTGTGAAAGTTAATTTCTCATCGATTAGATCATCTTTATTAATTACGTATTGTACTGTAGCTATTCCATTGTCATCTGTTATAGCTTTAAAAGTTATATTTCCAACATTAAATACTATTTCTTTACCATCTAATAGATTACCATTTTCATCAGTTAGTTTAGCTGTTAAAATTATTGTTTTTCCATTTTTGCTTTTCATGTTATTTGTTGTAATATTTGTTTTTAGAATTTTCTTAGAGCTTATATTACCATTAAAAGATTGTTGTCCATTATCAGTTACAAAAGTATAAAGTATATTTCCAGTATCATTTAATATCACATCAAAGGTTTTGCTAAATTTTGCATCAAAAGAAGTGTAAACACCATCAGTAAGATTTGTGTAAACATTTGTTACAAAATATGGTAATAAACTAGCATTAAAATCACTATTATCGTTTAATTTGAATGTGTATTGGAAGGTAACTACACCATTAGAGTACAATGAGGTTAAATTAACAATATTTATAATAAAATAATTGCTAGGTATTAGGTCGAATAATTGATTTGGAGTGTAAGAACTTCCCCACCAGTTATAATCAGCATTACTATTAATTCCAGTGTTATTTAAATCATAATTTGTATTGTTGAAAATTCTATTATAATTAATTGTAGTATTTGTTGCAGCTATACTTAAAAATATGCCTTGATTGTTATTAAAAACATTACAACCTACTACACTGATATTATTTCCAGTTATATTGATAGCTAACTGATTGTTTGTAAAATTACATCCTATAATGGAATTATTAACACCTCTTAAATTAATAGAAGCATTAACATTATTGCTAAAAGTAGAATTAATCACACTAGTTTCTTCACTATATAAATTGTAAATAGCACTACCTCTCTTAGCTGTGTTGTTTTCGAAGCTACAATTAGCTATCTTTAAAAGATAATTATCATTATCTTCAACTGCACCACCATCTCCAGATACATTGTTTCCTATAAATCGAGAGTTGAGTATTTCAAAATAGGAATCTCCATTAATAGAAAAAGCACCTCCATGTTGTGCAGTATTATTTGTGAAAGTAGAGTTGTTTATAGTAATATATTCATTCCACATATTGTAAATAGCTCCTCCACAAAAATTAGCAGAATTATTAGTGAATACGGTATTATTTATATTTATATATATAGTATTCCTGATGGTTATAGCACCACCACATCCATTATTTCCAAGTGCTGTATTATTGATAAAATTTGAATTGTTAATAGTAAAATTTTCTTCTCCTTCAGTATGGATAGCACCACCTTCACGAGATCTTGCAACATTATTATAAAAATCAGAATCAATTACTTTAAAGTTACTAGCAGTATTATATATTGCTCCACCATAATTTGCATTACTATTATTGAATGTACAATTTATTATTGTTAATGTTCCAGATCCTGTTTTATAAATAGTACCACCATTACCAGAACTATTTCCATTTATAAAATTTATGTTAATAAATTTTATATTTGAATTTCCAGTTATATTGAAGATTCTTCCAAGTTTCTGTGCATTGATTATTACTGAACCTGCTGGCCCACTTCCTTGGATTGTAAGATTTTTGTTGTTAAATGTTATGTTGTTGTTCCTGTCTGTAGTTTTGTTATATGTTCCAGGATTTAGTGTTATAGTGTTAATATCATCACTATTATTATTTACTTTACTTATAGCTTCATTAATGCCTCCATTATCATCTGGATTGAGTGTTATATCTATTGCGTTAGCTGAAGATATTGTAAATAAGAATGAAATTATCATTATTGGTATTAATAATTTTTTATATTTTTTCATACATTTTCACCCCCATTAATATTAATTTTTTGTATTCAACTTTCATTAACATGAGTTCAATACAACATATACGTTAATGAATGATATTATTTAAAGTATATATAAAAAATTTAAACCAAAAGACTTTTCTATAGATAATGAAATATAATTATTGAAATGATTTATTTTTAACAAAAAGTTGTATATTGTTTAAAATATATATAAAAAATTCAAATCAAAAGATTTTTTCATAGATAATGAGATATAATTATTAGAATGATTTGTTTTTAACAAAAAGTTGTATATTGTCTAAAATATATATAAAAAAGATGTATTATTCATTAGATATAAAAAATTCCAGTTTATGATTAAAATAAAAAGTCATGATTATTTATTTGCAAATAAAATTAGGAATATTTATTTTGAAATAAATTTAAGAATGTTCTTGTTATATTTATTATAAATAGATTTAAAAAAGTCAGGATTTTTATGAATATATTTAATAGATATAATTTATCACATAAATATAATCAATTTAAAAATATATAATCAATTTAATAATTATTTATACAATTGAAAGGCATATAATCAATTAAAAAAATTAAAAATTATGAAAATGAATATTTTTATAATATTCATTTATAAAAAAAATTTTATTATATATTATAATTAATTATTAGCTAATTTTTTTATTATTTAATTTATATTAGCTATTTCACGTCCATTCATAAGGATTAAACTCTGATGGAGGGATAAAAAGTATCTTAGCATAACTTTTTTTTAATAATTCCTTATTTAGATTTCCAATATCTTCAACATAAACTATTGCTAATATTCTACCATATCTATCTTTATTTTTAGCATTATCAATATCTAAATATATAGTTTTTCCAAGACACTTACTTTTAACAAAATCTGTTGCATTTTGATATCCTAATTCTCCTCTTTCAGGAGTATTTACCCCTACAAGCCGAATTCTTCCAACACCTCTAACATCTATGGTGTCCCCATCAATGACATGATCACAAAATCCTTTTGCATCATAATATTTTTTATAATTTTCTGAGTTAATTGAAATATTATTATTACTATTATTACTATTATTACTGTTAATATTACTATAACCATTATTATTATTATTTTTTGTATAATTTTGATTGTTTTGATTATTAAAAGAGTAATTAGAATTAATACTGTTTTCAGACCCTATTAAAACTTTTGTTCCAATTGTAAATAATGCAAATATTAATATTATTATCATTATTATTTTTTTGTTTCTTTTTTTCATTTTATCTATTAATTTAATTTATCTATTATTTTTGTTAAATTAGATTTATTAAATATAAATTATATTTATAAAATACTAAAATATATTTATAAAATAAGATAATTATATTTGAATTAAAAACAATATAATTATTTATAATACATTGATTATATTTTTAATAGGATAATATAATAATGTTTAAAAACTTTGAGGAGTTTTTATGAAAAATAAATTGATTAATAATCCAAATATTAAATATGAAGCTATAAAACATCCTAAAATTAATGGTATTCAGATTATTAATGGTAAAAATAATTTTCCTATAAGTTGGCTAAATCAACAAGGTTATTGTGAGTATAGTTTATATCTTCAATATTTTAAAGGAATTAAAACAGCCCCAACTCAGGAAATGACTTTAGGAACAAGGGAACATCAAAAACTTGAAGATAAATTTAAAGAGGATGCTGTTCCAACAACTTTTGATGAAGTTTTAAAAACATCTATGGAGGAAGCAGCTATTTCAAGAGAATTTTTTGTTGTAGCTCCTGAATATGGTATTAGAGGCTTTATTGATGAAATTTGGATGACTCCTGATGAATTTGTTATCATAGATGATAAACCTGGAAAAATACCTTATCCCTCAACTATTAATCAAGTTTTAGCATATTCATTAGCTTTGAAGTCTATGATTAATAAGCTTTCAGAAAATCCCCAAACTACATTATTTTCTCCAAAAAAGGATAAAAGAAAGATAAAAGCAGCTTTACGTGAAAGAGGAACTGATAATATATTTTGGATAGATGAATTTGATGAAAATAATGAGAAAAAAATTAAATTTTTAGTGAACAGAATGCATGGTCTTTTTGAAGGTTCAAAACCATTTTTACCTACAAGAAATACTAATAAATGTAATAAATGTAGATTTCAAAGTTATTGTGAACACTTTTAGTCTTTTGTTCTATTTTTTAATTATTTTGAGGGTTTTTTTTATTCTTTTTATTTTATTATTCTTTTATTTGTTTTTTATTCCTATTTTTATATCTATTTTTATTCTTTATTTTTTATATTTTCTTCTGAGGTATAGCTTATAGATAATATAATACACTATTACAGCGATTATAATATATATCAAAATCCATCCCCAAAATCCAGGATCAAAACCCATGCCTGATCCATAGTTCATGCCATATGCCATTTTTACAACGTCCTTATTTTTATAAATTATTACAATTATATATGTTTTCTATACTCTATAAATTTTTACTATAAAAATTATATTTATTTAAGGATAGAATATTTAAAAATCATACGTCTGAAATCACATATTTAAAAATCTTTTTTATTTTCATTTTTTCCTATTAATATTAAAAACTAATGAAAAGAATACAATTAATAAGAGCATTTAAATACAACTAACAACATACTATATAATGTTATATTTAATTATATTTAATAGAAATAAATCATTAATTTTATATTTATTTTAACAATATTTTTTTAAGCATTTTTTCTATTTTTAATAAATTAATAATTTCTATTAATATCTATTAATTACAGCTATGTAATGGCTATTAATATTTATCAATAATTTCTATTATTAATATTTATAAATAACTTTTTATTAATATTAAATAAATAAAAGCTATTAATATGTGATATTTTACTAGTTTTTAGATTATTAATATTTAATATGAGACACATTCTTAATAGAATCATATGTTAGTTAGTATACTAATAAATATAGTAGTATATTAAATATAATAGTAAATATGCTGATAATATAAACAGAATACTATTAAATATACTTTATACTAAAATACTCTATACTAAAATATATGCTATTAAGTAATAGTATAAATATTATTAATATTTTATACTTAAAATACTAAAATAATAATGTATGAATTAACACTGTATGAAATTATCATATAAATTAATGCAGTATAAAATACTGTATAAAAATGGTTTATTGTGTGTTAATTTATATTTTAATTATATTTATTTAATAAGGAAGATTATATGGAACAATTATCATTTTACAATTTTGATATATCAAAAGAAATTAAGAACGCAGTAAAAGACATGGGTTTTGAAGAACCTACACCAATTCAAGGTTTGACAATACCTGAAGCTTTAGAAGGTAAAGACATTATTGGACAGGCACAAACTGGTACTGGTAAAACAGTAGCTTTTGGAATACCTGTCTTAGAAAAGATTTTTGTTGAGGATAAAGCTCCTCAAGCTATTATTATATGTCCTACTCGTGAGTTAAGCTTACAAGTAGCTAAGGAAATAGGAAAATTATCTTCTTTTATGAAAAAATTACATGTACTTCCTGTATATGGGGGTCAACCTATAGGTAGGCAGATTAGGGCTCTTAAAAAAGGAGTTCATATAATTATTGGAACTCCAGGTCGTATAATTGATCATATTGAAAGAGGAACTTTGGATTTATCTGGAATAGAAACAGTTGTTTTAGATGAAGCTGATGAAATGTTAGATATGGGGTTTCGTGAGGATATTGAAAAAATATTAAAGAGAACTCCTAAAAATAGACAAACTTTACTTTTTTCAGCTACAATGCCAAGAGCTATAAAAAAGTTAACTCATAATTACCAAAAAAACCCTAAGCATTTAAGAGTAGCTCAACATCTTATAACTGCTCCTGAAATTGAACAGATATACTTTGAAGCAAGAGAAAAGATGAAACTTGAATTATTTTCTCGTTTAATGGATATCTACGATTTAAACTTAGTTTTAGTGTTTTGTAATACTAAAAGAAGAGTTGATCGCCTTGTAAGAGATTTAAAAAGTCGTGGATATGATGTTGATGGTATTCATGGAGATATGAGGCAAGCTCAAAGAGATAAGGTAATGAACAAGTTTAGAAAAGGGAAAATTGAAATTTTAGTAGCTACTGATGTTGCTGCAAGAGGTATTGATGTTCCTGATGTTGAAGCTGTTTTTAACTATGATGTACCTAATGACAATGAATATTATGTTCATAGAATTGGTAGAACTGGAAGAGCTGGTAAAACTGGTTATGCATTTACATTTGTAGCAGGTAAAGAAATATATAAACTTAGAGATATTCAAAAATACACAAAATCAAAGATTAAACAACAGAAAGTTCCTTCTTTAGATGATATTAGGGATATTAAAAATAATTTGATTTTAGATAAAATTAAAAAATCTATTGAAGAAAATAATCTTAATAAAGAAATTCATAGTGTTGAATCATTGATAGAAATAGGATATAATTCAATAGATATAGCTGCTGCTCTTTTAAAAATGAATAAAGAAAATTAATCAGTTTGAAAGATTAGTCAGTTTGATATTCTATTTTTATTAATTTTTTTAATTTTTTTTAAATAGAAAAGATAAAGGTAATAATAGAAAAGATAAAGATAAAAAAGGTAAAAATAGAAAAGATAAAAAGAAAAAATAATAGAAAAATAAATAAAAAAAGAATATTTATTTTTATTATATATTATTTATTCTATTACATTATTTTCTTATAAATTCTTTATTTTTATTCTAATCTATTATTTTTCTTATTATTTGTTTCTTATTAGTTGTTTATATTATACAACATTTTAATATATATTACTTATTTTTCTTATATTCTTTCGAATAATAAGTCCATCATATCTTTAACTGTGTATGTATCTGGATATATGGCGTCTATTCCAAAGTTTTTGAGGGTTTTATTTGTAATTGGTCCTATTGCAACTGTTAAAACACTAGTTGATAATTTATTAACTAACTCGGGAATTTGTTCATCATTAGCTATCTTAAAAAGGTTTATCACTGTTAATGGGCTTGTAAATGTTATTGCATCAATTTCAGAGCTTAAAATTTTGCCAATTAAAACTTCAATTCTAACTGTATCGAGAGGAATTATTGATTCATAACTTTCGGCAAGTATGACATCAGCACCCATTTTTTCTAATCCTTCTGGAAGGGTTTCTCGTGCAGCTAATGTTCTTGGAAGTCCAATAAGGCTTTTTGTAATATTAATGTCTTTAAAGGATTCAAGAAGTCCTTCTGCAGTATAATTTTCAGGAACTAGATCTGTACCTAAACCATATTCATTAGCTAATTCTGCTGTTTTTTGTCCAATAGTTGCTATTTGGCAATTTTCATTTATTAATTCTCCAAAATTAGGATAAAATTTAAAAATTGATTCTATTGATGTTGGTGAAGTAAATATTAACCAATCTAAATCATCAGCTAATTCAATTAATGCTTTTAGAGATTCTGTATTGGTTAATTTTAATTCCAATGTTGGAGCTATAAATGGTGTTGCTCCATATGATTCTACAATGGATACGGCTTCATCTAATCTATTAAAAGGTCTTGTGATAGCCACTATTGTTTCTTTTTCACATTTTTTCATTTTTACATCTCCTTAATTTATTGGAAATAATATTATGAGATATCGATATTTGATGATTAATTTTATTTTAATGATTAATCTCATTATTTAATGATAGCCTATATGAAGAGTAATATTAGATTATTTTAGATTATTTAGATTTTAATCTAAATAATTCTATTTTAAATATTATTTTTGTCTTTAAAATCTTTTATTTCTTTGAAAATATTTATAACATTTCCAACAATTAATATTGCAGGAGTATTAATATCTTTTTGAGCTATATTTTCTAATTTTCCAAAAATAATTCTTTCATTAGGAAGTGTTCCATTTTCAATTATACAAGCAGGTGTTTCAGGGCTTTTATACTTCATCATTTCAGCAGTATTCTCTTCTATTTTTCCTATCCCCATTAAAACAATTATAGTATCGGCAGTATAATCCCATTTAACTTGTTTTTTATCTTTTGTAGGATCTTCATGACCAGTGACTACTGTGAATGATGTAGATACTCCTCTATGAGTGATTGGAAGGCCAACTCTTGTTGGAGCTCCGATAGCTGAAGTTACACCTGGAATGATTTCAAAAGAAATATTTTCATTTATAAGTTCTAATATTTCTTCTCCTCCTCTTCCAAATACAAATGGATCTCCTCCTTTGAGTCTAACAATTATCTTATTAGATTCATTTTTTGCTTCTTTAATAATAATATTATTAATTTCTTCTTGAGATTTATAATGCTCTCCAGCTTTTTTCCCAACATAAATTAATTTTGCATTAGGAGAATGTTGTAATATCTCTTCATTAGCTAATCTATCATATATAACAACATCTGCTCTGTTCAATGCTTTTATAGCTTTAAGTGTAATTAGTTCAGGGTCTCCAGGACCTGCTCCAACTAGATAAACAGTCATTTATTCACCTTGATAGTCAAATTTTTAATTTAAAATATTTTTTATAGTATAAACTACTAAGATTATATATTATTGATATTATAATTTACTAAAATTATATGCTATCTAAAATTCCTTTGAAAAAGTTTAATCCATCAGCAGAACCTAAAATTTCTTCTGATGCTCTTTCTGGATGTGGCATAACTGCACATACTAATCCAGATTCATCACAAACTCCAGTAATTCCTTCAATTGAACCATTTGGATTCTTATTAGAAAATTGTAGGACGATCTGATCTTGACTCTTTAGTGTATCAATATCTTGATTAAAATACCTTCCTTCAGCATGAGCTACTGGCATTTTAATAATTTCATTTTTCTTAAAATTATTAGTAAATGGAGTTCTTGTAGTAGATACTTTTAAATCAACCCATTCACAGTTGAACTTTGGATTTTCATTTACAGTAAATACTCCTGGAACAAGACCAATTTCAGCTAAAATCTGGGCCCCATTACATATTCCAAGAACTGGTTTTTCTTCTTTTACTAGAGATTTTATTCCATCTACTACTGGAGTAATAGAAGCTATTGCTCCTGCTCTTAAATAATCTCCATAAGAAAATCCTCCAGGTATTATTACTGCATCTAAGTAACTAAGATCTTTTTTATTCCACCATACATATTCTCCTTCACCACCAGCTAATTCAATTGCATGATAGACATCTCGATCACAGTTAGAACCTGGAAATCTTATTACTCCTATTTTCATTTCTTTTTACTCTCCATTAGCTATTTATAGTTATTTCATAATCATGAATTACAGGATTGCAAAGTAGCCTCTGACACATATCATCAACTTCTTCTAAAACCTTTTCTTCATTTTTTTCCTCTATTTGAAAAGTAATAATATCAATTGTGTCAGTATTTTTTACTTTATATCCAAGTAAATCTAGTGCTCTTTCTATTGTTGAACTTTCTGGATTTAACATTCCTTTTTTTAGTGAGATTTTAACTTCAACATTGAATATCATATTATCATAAATCCTTTATTAATATTCTAAAATTTCATAATAGTTGAGAATTATTGAATTCCCCATTTTTCTATATCTTTTTCATCAACAATCATGCTACAAACTTGGTCATAAATATCCATAACATTATCTTGACCTTGTCTAAATGAATCCTTATCTAAAGTTTCTAAGGTTTCTATATCCCAGTATCTACATGTATCTGGACTAATTTCATCTCCTAAAACAATATTTCCATCTTCATCTTTTCCAAATTCAAGCTTAAAATCTACTAATAATATTCCTTTTTCTTTTAAGAACCCACTTAAAATTTTATTTATTTTAAGAGTAATGCTTTTTATTTCATCTAATTCTTCTTGAGTAGCTATTCCAAGAGCAATAGTTATTTCATCATTTAACATAGGGTCATGATATTCATCATTTTTATAATCCATTTGTATAATGGGAGGATCTAGCTTTTGATTTTCTTCAAATGGAAATCTTTTTAGTAAACTTCCAGTAGCTATATTCCTAGCTATCACTTCAAGAGGAATCATTTCTAATTTTTTAGATAACATTGATCCGGTTTCAATCAATTGGATATATTGGGTTTTTACACTGTTTTCTTCTAATACTTCAAAAAGTTTTGAAGATATTAATGAATTGCAATGTCCTTTTCCTTTTAAATTATCTTTTTTTTCTCCATCTCCAGCTGTAATATCATCTCTAAAAGCAACAATAACTTCATTTTGTTTTTCAGTTTCATAAACATCTTTAGCTTTTCCAGCATAAATTAAATTTTTAGATTCACTCATAATAGACACCAGGAATAAGTATAATTATAATTTAAATTAAATATATTTATTATTAAATTTATATTAACTTCATCATCAATATTATCAATCTTATTATCAACCTTATTATTAATTTTTTTATTAGTTTTATTAAATAATAATTTTATTATATTTATTATTAACTTTATTATTAGTTTTATTATTAATTTTTATATAATTTCTTTTTTATATTATTTCTTACTTTTTCATTATTTTTTATTATAATTTTTTTAATATGATATTAACTATATATATTTAATTTTATTTAATTTTAATTACTTGCTATTAATTAATTATAGTAAGTTAATATAATATTATATTTTTTAATATAAAATTTTTAATATTATAAAATTTTTTAATATTAATCTTTTATTATTAAATTTTTATTATTATACCTACTAATTTTATGTAATAATATTAGTTTATTAAAATATGTTTTCTATGTTCAATAACCTTGATTACAACTAATTTTTAATTATTTTAAAAATTAAATTATGAAATTTAATTTATTAACAAATTGTATTATATATTATTATCAATAAAACAAATAATGATAAATATTAATAATAGAAAATACTATTAATAATAGAAATATAACTATTAATCAAAATTAATTAAATAAATCAATATAATAAACATAAGTTATATTATCTAGTTTAGATATTAGCTAATATTTAAAAATCTTTATAAATTTTTAAAGATATCACTACTATATGCTTTAATTTATATATAATAAATATTATTAGTAAATTAATAAAATAACATTTAGATAAAAATAATATAATCAAAAATATAAAAAATATAACTAAAAAATATAACAAAAATGTAATTAAAAATTAGTTAAAAACATAATTAGAAATGTAGCTAAAAAATGTAGTTAAAAAATATAATAAAGTAAATTATATTAAAAATATCAATTAATAAAAATATTATAAAATATAATAGGATTATTCTATAAAGTTATTTAAAATTATTAAAATATAGTAGATTATAAAATTATAATAAATCATTTAAGATAAATAAATCATTTAAAGTATATATTATTTAAAATAATTTATTATTTTAAATAATAAATTATTTAAAATTTAAATTATAATCTAAAATATTATATCTAAAATCTTCATTAAGTTAAGGATGTTTATAATTATACACAATAAGATTATTACAAAGGGGTTAAAATATGTGCGGAATTGTTGGATGTGTATTAAAAAATAGAAAAGTAGCTCCAATTCTTTTAGAATCTATTGGTAAGCTTGAATATAGAGGTTATGATTCTGTGGGAATTTCAACAGTTGATCAAAATGGTATTCACTTAAAAAAAGGTTCTGGTAAAATTAAAGAGGTGAATGAAAAAATTGATCTTGGAGAACTACCTGGAACTACAGGAATAGCTCATGTTAGATGGGCAACTCATGGAATACCAAGCACAGAAAATTCACATCCCCACACTGATAATGAAGGGAATATATCAGTTGTTCACAATGGAATTATTGAAAATTTTAGTGAGATTAGAGAATCTCTTGAAAAAGAAGGTTATATATTCAAATCTCAAACAGATACTGAAATTATACCAATTTTAATTGAAAAAAATATGAATAAAGGGCTTAATTTAGAAGATGCAGTAAATGAATCTCTTAAAATTATAAAAGGATCTTATGCCATTGGGGTAATATCTAAAGATAATCCTAATGAAATAATAGGTGCAAGAAATGACAGTCCATTGATCATTGGTGTTGGAGACGGGGATTATTTCATTGCTTCTGATGCTACAGCTATTATAAATCATACTAAAAATGTTATTTATGTTGATAATGGGGAATTAGTCATTTTAAATAGTGAAGGTGTTGTTGTTAAAGATTCTAAGGGAAATGTAGTTGATAAGGATATTGATGTAATTGATTGGGATGCAGAAATGGCTCAAAAAGAAGGCTATGACTATTTCATGCTTAAAGAAATTCATGAACAAGATTCTGCTATTAGAGATACACTTTCTGAAAAAGATAAAATTGCTGAAATAATATCTAATTTAGATGGGATTAATAGAATTTGTTTTGTAGCTTGTGGTACTTCTTTTCATGCTTCATTAACTGGAAAATATTTAATTGAATCCATGTCAGGGATTTCTACTGATGTTATTCTTGCTTCAGAGTTTAAATATTCTGCTAATACTTTAGATGAAAATACTCTTGTTATTTTCATTAGCCAATCTGGTGAAACTGCAGATACTCTTAAAGCTTTAAAGGTAGCTAAAAAGACATCAAAAACTCTTGCAATTGTGAATGTACTTGGAAGTTCAGCAACTCGTGAAGCAGATTTTGTTATATATACTAGAGCAGGGCCTGAAATTGGTGTTGCTGCAACAAAAACATATATAAGTCAGTTAGTATGTATATATATGTTTGCAGCTATTTTAGCAGATAATAAAGAGCTTTTGAATACTTTAAACGAAGTTCCTGATTATATTTCTGAAGTTTTATCTAAAGAGGATGTTATAAAAGATATAGCTTCTAAATATAGTGATGTTAATGATTTTTTCTTCATTGGTCGAGGCTTATCCTATCCAACAGCATTAGAAGGGGCTCTTAAACTAAAAGAAATAACTTATATTCATGGAGAAGGATATGCTGCAGGAGAACTTAAACATGGTCCTTTAGCATTAATTGATGATGATGTTCCAGTTGTTGTTGTTTTACCTCCTGGAGATAATTATAAAAAAACTGTTAGCAACTTAGAAGAGGTTAAAGCTCGTGGAGCTCATGTAATAGTTATTGGTTCATGTGAAAACGATTTTATAAAAACAGAAGTTGAAGATTCATTTTGTATTAATGATAAAGTAAAAGAAATTATCGCACCACTTTTATATGTTATTCCTTTACAGTTATTATCTTATTATATTAGTGTAGAAAGAGGCTTAGATCCAGATAAACCTAAAAACTTAGCTAAATGTGTAACTGTTGAATAAAATACTAATATTTATTTTTAATTTTTGAATAAAATAGCTATTAGTAAATAGATTTAGCTTTAAAACTGAATTTAAGATTGTTTATAATTGAATTTAAGAATTCTTTCTTATTTGAATATTTTTTAAATTAAAGTAAGTTAATACTAATTTTATTTATCTTTTTTCATATTTTTACTTTTTTAATATTAAATGGATTAATAGTATTCTTATCATTTTATATACTATTAATAAAATTATTATTAATAAATCAGATGATTTTTATTTTTGTAGGTAATATTTATTTTTATATACTATTACTATTCTTATAGACAAATTAAATTTATAGGCTACTTTATTAAATTCATAGGTTATTTTTATAGATATTATTTATTTTTATAAATTCGAAAATTTAAGTTATGATCTGATATCACAATAAAAAAATATCACAAAAAATAATTTAGCTATTTAGTTCTAATTTTCAGTTGTATTTATATAATATTTTAAATAATAATATAATATAAAATATGAAAATTCATATATTTAATAAATATTGAGGAATTAAAATGCCGAAAACTGCAGGAATGATTCTTTGTGGTGGTTTTGGTAAGCGTCTGAGACCTATTACTGAAAAAATCCCAAAACCACTTGTTGAAATCAAAGAAGATTACACTATCTTAGATAAACAGCTGTTTGATTTTAAAAATGCTGGTGTTGAGGATGTTTATCTTTTAACTGGATTTTTAAATGAAAAAATAAAAGAAAGATTTGGTAATGAGTATGAAGGTGTTAATATTCATTATGTTATTGAGGATGAGCCTCTTGGAACTTTAAATGCAATTCGCCTTGGTATGGATGAAATTAAGAACGATTATGAACAATGTGTTATTCGTAATGGTGATGTTGTAGCTGATTTAAATCTTTCCAAGATGATTGAACAAGGTGAAAAGTCTGATTATCCATTTAACATTTTCATAACTCAAATGCAATCTCCATATGGTATTGTTGAAACAGATGGTGATAGATTAGTTTCATTTAAAGAGAAACCTCTTTTGGATTATTACATCAATGGTGGAGTTTATTTTTCCAAGGGAAAACTTGATTTTGGAGACTTTAAAACAGGTGATATAGAAAAAACACTTTTTCCTTTAATGGCAAAAGAAAACCAAGTTGGATATTATAAAGAAGATGGTTTATTTTGGATGGCGATAGACACTTCTAAAGAACTAGAAACAGTTAGACAAGAATATGAAAATCGTACTGATAAACCTTGGGGATATGAAAAAGTTCTAATCTATACAGAAAAATATTTAACTAAAGAACTCTTTATAAAAGAAGGATTTCAAACCAGTTTCCATTTTCATGAAAAAAAGGATGAAACCATGTATATAATCTCAGGTGCAGGTTATATAGAGTTTAATGATAAAAAAGAATACTTTGGCAAAAACGACACAATAAGAATAGAACCTAATATCGAGCATTCTATTGTAGCTACTGAAAACACAGTACTCCACGAAGTTTCAACACCATACTTAAACGATACCATAAGAATCAATGACTTCTACAATAGATAAA
>NPIE01000175.1_pt1 | contig 75753 bp, 60 predicted proteins | sample 8637661 | NCBI WGS metagenome assembly NPIE01 (sample SAMN07420842, study PRJNA396082) | bioreactor metagenome | isolation source: sample BA12 brine-fed electro-methanogenic bioreactor BA | place: Japan: Kochi | collected 2016-12-09
AGATTGTGTTCCTCAAAAACATCGGGATCGATAGCGATGATCTTACCGACACCGAGCCGGGCCAATTGTTCAATAACGTAGCCTCCGAGACCGCCGCAACCGATTACCGCCACGCAACTGGCAAAAATTTTGTGTTGCTGCTCGGTGCTCAACATGTTGCGATTGCGTTGATAGCGCGCAGGCAACAATCCCGCCGACAGAATCGCCTCCTCGACCTCACCAAGACTCATGGAAAATTTGGCGGCAGCCTCAACCTGGGACTTCCATGAGATCAGGTCTCCACTCACCTTCGCAGCTAAATACTCTTCCAACGTGCTCATCTCAACCTCCTCCCACTAGTGGAAATATGGACAAGGTGTCCCCATCGTGGAGTACTGCATCCTTCTCTACGTGCCGGGAATTCAGCAGAATGGCTCCCAGTTGGTCCTCCGGCAACTCTAGCTGTTCAATAATCTGATCAATGGTCGTCTTTTCCGGATAACTGCGCGGCTCTACCTTGAACCTGCCTTCCCGAAAAGTGGCAAATAATTTAACCGTTACCGTCATGAGCTATCTCCTTTACCTTCCCCTGGAACTATACCTTTCTTTTTCTGCTCCCATTGGACACACACAAAAAAACACAAAAAGCACGGTAATAGTATTTTGGTTTTTTAGTATTTTTGTCAAGTTTTATTTTTCCTTGAACAACCAGCCTTTAAAGCCTTTCGAGCCGGCATATTCTCATAGCGTTATTGTACCCTAAATAAAAGGCATTTGAATCGTACTGCATATTTTTTTGTATAATTTGACCGAGGTCAAGTTTTTTGTTGATTATTTTGGTAGGGTTTTAATGTCCGAAAAAAATACATAACGGCAGACAGCGGTTTTCCTGCCGAGGTCGGCATTCACTTAAACCACAGGAAAGGATGAGATTATGGAGCGGAGCGAAATCCTCAAATGGCTGAAAACCGAGGACGATGAGAGCTTGCAGGAACTTTGGCAAAAAGCGGATCTGGTGCGACAGAAAAATGTCGGCAATGAGGTGCACTTGAGGGGTTTATTGGAGTTTTCCAACACCTGCTCTAGGGACTGCCACTATTGCGGACTACGGGCAGGCAATCGCAAAATCGAGCGCTACCAAATGCCCGAAGAAGAAATCATGGCCTGTGTGCAGGAAGGAGCCGTCTACAAATACGGCACTGTCGTGCTGCAATCAGGGGAAGACCTGTCTCTAGATGTGGAGTGGATGGCAAAGTTAATTCGCCGGATAAAAAAAGAAACCCCTTTGGCCGTTACTCTCAGCCTTGGTGAACGAAGTCGCGAGGAACTGGCTCTGTGGCGAGAAGCAGGGGCGGACCGTTACCTGCTTCGCTTTGAAACGTCCAACGAAACCCTTTACCAGCGCATCCACCCTGCCCGCCCCGGCACCCAAAATAATCGAATGGAGTTATTAAAAGTAATCGGCGAGCTTGGTTACGAGGTTGGCAGCGGGGTCATGGTCGGGATACCAGGACAGACCTATGAGGATCTGGCAAAGGACATCGAAATGTTTCGCTCCCTGAACCTCGACATGGTCGGGGTCGGGCCATTTATCGCCCACCACGATACCATGCTCGGCCAGGAAGCTAAGGAAAAATCGATAATATCGCCCAATCAGGTTCCAAACACGGAACTGATGACCTACAAGGTAATTGCTCTGACCCGTATTGCCTGCCCTCAGGCCAATATTCCGGCCACCTCGGCTTTAGCCACACTTAATACACCGACCGGTCGCGAGCTTGGCCTGTCTCGTGGCGCCAACATTGTAATGCCTAACCTGACGCCCAAAAAATATCGGGCATTATACGAAATATATCCGGCAAAGGCTTGTATCGATGAAACAGCGGCAGATTGCAGAGCTTGCATGCATGGCCGTATCCGTTCCATCGGCAGGGATGTAGGCACTGGCCGCGGCGATTCGGTTAAGAAGAAGGCCAGCTGATCCGAATTGCCGATGCGTTGTTTTTAAGCTTTTATGCTTGGTAAGGTGGTCAATGGGACCGTTATTCGGCGGTCCCATTGACCATTGATATGCACTATAACCGTATAGCTTTAGAGAGAATTGGCGCAGGGATTTTTATTAACCCGATAAGGCAACTGTTGATCAAATGATTGAAATATTGGGTGCTTTATGGTACTTATCAGGTTCAACCAACCCAGAGGAGTCAAGTTGTGAGACTTTCCACCAAAAGCCGTTACGGCCTGCGAGCCCTGTTCGATATGGCCTACAACGCCGGTAATCTCCCTATTCAGGTTAAGGAAATTTCCCGTCGGCAGAACATTTCCCCCCGCTACCTGGAGCAGATATTTCAGAGCTTCAAAAAGGCCGGTATTCTTAAAAGTAAAAAAGGCCCTCAAGGTGGTTATTTTTTGGCAAAACGCCCTGAAGAAATTACCGTTCAGGATATTGTTCAGGCCGCCGAAGGCGACACCCTCCTGGTTAACTGTACCTGCAAAGAAGACAACAGCTCCCCTGTCTGTGAATTCAATGGACAATGTGTCACGCAGACGGTTTGGCACGAAGCCACTTCCCTCCTGAACGAATACTTTTCCAGTTTAACCCTTAAAACTCTCTGTGAGAGAGGTCAGGCCATGGGTCTTAAGCGCGAATCCAACCATAAATTCATGTACTATATTTAAAAACCTTTCGGACAGGCCATGGGTCGTCTGCGCACGTCCCTGGACTGCGCACATTTCCCATTAAGTTTTGTTAACCAGAACTGCTCTTCATTCTCCAATTCTCACAAACCCGGCCTCCGACTATCACTTTTCCACTATAGCCTGTTAAATAGGTTTACTCCTGTCCCCCCCTTTCCCACCAACATTAATATTGTCAGAAACTTTGAGACAGAGTCGCTTCTCCCCAAGCCTATGGCCGCCTCGCCCTTTCTCTTCCTCTTTTCTACAATTTTATTTTTGACCAGCGGATTCTTTCCGTTAATCTATAGTAACGTCTATTATACTGTGTTCTTATCGCCGGAGATTTCGGCCTTTCTCTAGCAACAATATATATATCCTTGGAGGTTTGTCCCCGATGAGCGACTGGAAACGTTTTCTTGCCGACCCGGTCATCGCCTATTTTTCGATGGAAATAGGCCTAAGTGCCGATATCCCGACCTATAGCGGCGGGCTCGGCATCCTTGCAGGCGACACCATCAAGGCTGCTGCCGATTTACAGTTGCCCATGGTCGCCGTTACTCTGGCCAGCCGTAAGGGCTATTTCCGTCAATCTATCGACAACCAGGGCTGGCAACAGGAATCACCCAACGAATGGTCTCCAGAGGAAGTCCTGGAATTGATGCCGGTTAAAGCCCTGATCTCTATTGAGAATCGCGATGTAAAAGTTCAAGCCTGGCTTAAACGGGTTAAAAGCCCTACGGGCGGCGAAGTCCCGGTTTTTTATCTCGATACCGATATCGAAGGGAATGAGGAGCAGGACCGTACCATCACGGACCACCTCTATGGCGGGGACAACGAATACCGCCTCAAACAAGAGGTCGTCTTGGGCATGGGAGGTGCCCGCATCCTTGCAGGCCTGGGCTTTAGAGTCCGCAAATACCACATGAACGAGGGTCATGCCAGCCTGCTTACCTTGGAACTGCTCAACCGCACCCGGCGTCCTATAGAGGACACCTGGGACGAACGCAACTCCTGGGATCCACGCAAAGTCCAGCAACAATGCGTCTTTACTACTCACACCCCCGTTACAGCCGGACATGACCGCTTTCCCTACGACCTGGTACAGCGGGTACTGGGAGACGACGTTCCCCTCTTCCTGCTGCAGGAACTAGGCGGAAAGGACGAGCTCAATATGACCATGCTGGCATTGAATCTCAGTCGCTATGTCAATGGGGTGGCAAAAAAACATGGAGAGGTCTCCCAGGCCATGTTCCCCGGATTCGAAATTCACGCCATCACCAACGGTATTCACCCCTTTACCTGGGCCTCTCCCTTTATGGTTAAGCTGTTTTCCCATTATTTCCCGAGCTGGGGTACCGAACCGGAATTGTTGGTAAGAGTCAACACCATCCCCGACCAGGAACTCTGGGAAGCCCATACCGGTGCCAAGGCTATACTCTTTCAGTATATCGCCGAGACGACAGGCGTTCAGCTCGACCCTGAACTGCTAACCATCGGTTTCGCACGGCGGGTCGCTACCTACAAAAGGGGCAATCTGATCTTTTCCGATATCGAGCGCCTGTTAAAGATCGGCCGCGGAAAAATCCAGCTCCTGTTTGCTGGCAAGGCCCATCCCCATGATCAACCGGGCAAGGAGATCATTCACAACATCGTCGGGGAAATCGAAAAGCTCCGAGGTGAGGTTGATATCATCTACCTGGAAAATTACGACATGCAATTGGCCAGCCTTCTGATCCCCGGTGTCGATCTATGGCTTAACAACCCCATTCGCCCTCTTGAGGCTTCCGGAACCAGCGGCATGAAAGCCGCCCTCAATGGCGTCCCCAACTTCAGCGTTTTGGACGGCTGGTGGATCGAAGGCCATATTGAAGGCATTACCGGCTGGTCTATCGGTCCTCCGCCACAGGGCAACTCGATTGATCAAAACCATACCGACGAGGACGTCCGCGACCTCTATGACAAATTGGAAAATATCATCATACCCCTCTACTACGAAGATCGGCCCGGCTGGATCCGGGTCATGAAAAATGCCATTGGGAAAAACGCCTATTACTTCAACACTCAATCGATGATGCGCCGTTACGTCAGTGAGGCCTACTTCCGCTAATTTAAACAGGCCGCCCTTCTTGCGGCCTCGTTACGCAACATTACTATTTGTTGTGCAGTTTCAGGTCTTCTAAAGGAGGCATTACCAAAATCCGCCTCCGTAAACTCTTACGCCATCCCCCTTTAGTCAAAGGGAAGCACCTGCCCAGGAAGCGTATTAATTCATCTGTGTATTTCGACCGCAAACGGCTGAAATCTGCACATGGCTACCATCCAGACACGATTGCGCTGAGCTGAAATGAAACGGTTGACGCCTTTCCAATCTGCCGATAAAATGCCTGTCATCTCTTATCCGCAGCAAAGGAAAGTCATGCATATACTCGATATTTTTGATGCCAACCCGACTACATTTTCTTTTGAGTTCTTTCCGCCCAAAACGGATAAGGCAGCAAACCGGCTCTATGAAACCATCCGCCAACTGGAACCCCTGATGCCGCATTTCACCTCGGTGACCTATGGCGCCGGGGGAACAACCCGCGAGCGCACCCACGAGCTGGTAATGCGAATTCACGAGCAAACCAAACTCGACCCCATTCCTCATCTGACCTGTGTTGGCAGTCCGGCAGAAGAAATCGAACAGATCCTTACCTGTTATGCCGAGGCGGGGGTAAGTAATATTCTTGCCCTGGCAGGTGACCCTCCCCCGGACCAACCGAACTACGACCGTTCGCAGGATGCCTTCCCACAGGCTGCCGATCTGGTGCGCTACATTCGCAAATTCAACGAACGAGGTCTGCATCCCGACAAACGGGGGTTCGGTATCGGTGTGGCAGGTTTTCCTGAAGGACATCCCGGAACTCCTAATCGACTATTGGAGATGGACTACCTTAAAGCTAAGGTTGATGAAGGGGCGAATTACATCTGCACCCAGCTCTTTTTCGAAAACCGGGATTTTTATGATTTTCGCGAGCGTTGCCTGCTCGCCGGAATTACTGTACCCATCATCGCCGGGGTAATGCCGATTGCTTCTGTTGAAGGCATGAAGCGCATGGCTGACCTGGCCGGGGGCACCCGTTTTCCGGCCGCCCTGCTACGCTCGGTACAGCGTTGCCAGGATGACCCAGAAGCCGTACGCAATATCGGCATTCACTGGGCTACCGAACAGTGCCGCGACCTTCTGGACAATCAGGTTCGGGGCATTCACTTCTACACCCTTAACAACTCCGACGCCACCAAGCTGATCTTCCTTCGTCTTGGTCTGAAAACTCAACAGAAGACGGCCTGAGAAAAATTCCCAAGCGGGATATATTATCCGACCGCACGAGGAAAACCCACTTGTTCCGCCAAGCAGCATCCTTGAAATGTCGAATGCTTGAAGGGAAAGGCGCCCCACTTTCCAACGGGCTTTTTCCAATTTTTGCGTACTTTTTGGCCTTACCAGCCATATATTGGAAACTAGGTTGGGCCATTCAATAATCGGTTTTCCGTCATTTTTGTTACAATTGGGTTATGAAACCCAAACGATGCAGGAAAAATCCCTCCCTCAGTCTTCAACAAAACCGCGCCAGGGCAGCGCTTGCGTCATTGTTTGTGGGCGATTCCCTGGCGATGCCTGTGCACTGGTTCTATAACCCAGACGACATTGAGCGTGCATTTCCTGGCGGCATACGACAGCTCGAAGCCGCCCCCGAATTTCATCCTTCATCCATTATGTCACTCCATTCTACCCGCCGGGGTGGGCGGTCAGGACGAGGTCATCAACAAGGCGCTGAATCCCGGGAAATTGTCGGCGAGGTGATTCTCAAAGGCCGTCGGCATCTGTGGGGTCAGGTTAACCGACATTACCATCATGCTATGCAGGCTGGCGACAACACCCTGAATACGCACTGCACACGGGTCTTGATGCGATCCATCATAGCCAACAATGGTTGCTACAACCAGGAACACTTCTTAAACTCCTACATCGATTTCATGACCGCCGATCCTCCCAGGCATCGGGACACCTATGCCGAATCCTACCACCGGGGCTTTTTTGCCAACCTGATTGCCGGCAAGCCGCCCAATCAATGCGGCGCACATACCCACGATACCCCGTCCATGGGAGGACTGGTCACCATAGGCCCTCTGGCTTTCCACGAACTGCTGCAGGGCTGTGAATTGGAGCAGGTCCAAACGGTTTGTAGAAACCATCTGTTTCTGACCCACCCGGACGAGTCACTTGGCCGTATTTGTGATGCCTACGTGGCGCTTATCTCCGGTCTTTTGATGCGAATACCCGAGGATCCTCCTCAAAAGTATCTGCAGGCTGCGGCTCAAACCACTCTGGGCATCGAACTCGAAGGGCTAGTAGTTCGCGCGCGATCGGATCGGGACGTTGTTGGGGGCAAATATTCCACTGCCTGCTATATTAATGATTCCTGGCCCAGCCTGCTTTACCTGGCCTATAAGTACCTTGGTTCTCCGCGGGCGGCGCTATTGGCCAACACCAACCTTGGTGGAGAAAATGCACACCGTGGCGCTGTGCTGGGAGGGATTGTCAGTCTGGCATGCAGCCGAACGGTCGATGAATGGTTTGAGCAATTATTGGAGCATCGAGCCATCGTGTCAGAAATAGATGCGTTAATAACGCCTGCCTGAGATCATCTGGAAAAGTCGGGGCAGGACACGTTCTTTTTTTTAAAAAGCGAAGGGGGCAACATGGAGGAGTTAAAAGTAATCTGCCAACTCATCATAGCCTTAGGCATTTTCAACGTGTGGGTGTTGCGGTTTGGCAAAGAGACTGTATGGCGGGGCGGAACGGCTAAGAACATGAGGGAAGAGTTCGAGGCTTACGGCTTGCCTTTTGGTTTTATGATAACGATCGGCTTGCTGAAAATTATGTTGGCGATGCTCCTGGTTGTGGGTATCTGGGTTCCGGCTGTAAGCCGCTTCGCTGCGTTCGGTCTGGCCATTCTGATGTCGGGAGCCGTAGGAATGCATTTGAGGATCAACGATCCCATAAAAAAATCTTTACCGGCGATGTTCATGCTGGCTCTGTCCCTCATTGTTGCCCTCGGATGACTGAATGATAAAATAATTCCAGCCGGTAACGGCATATAGGGCCATTTACATCACTGTAATGTTGTCCAATTCTGTTAGATAAAGATAATCTTCTGAAAGTTGACAGGCTGGCGACGACTGGTAGGTTGTAAAAAAGGCTCTATAAATCAAGGAAGTCGAGGAGGTGTCTAATGAAAGTTCAAATCAAGTGTTTCGCCACCCTGTCCAAAGACGATGTTTGTGACTACCATGATGCAACCACCTATGAACTGGCAAGCGGCGCCACCGTAGCCGACCTGGCGAAAAAAGTTGAGGTCGATGCCGAAGAAGTTAAAATCATCTTTGTGAACAACAAACAGGCAAGCATGGATCATGTTTTAAACGACGGCGACCAGGTTGCTTTAGCACCCAAGTCTGGCGGTATGTAAGGGATAAAACAGGCAGTCTGCCGCGCTATATCTGAGCGAGCAGTTCTTCGCCCGGTTCCCCATACAACCATTTGAGGAAAAAGCCTGCCACTCATTGGCAGGCTTTTTTTGGTCCGTTCTCGGTTAGGATTTGCAGTACCGCAGCATCAGTCCAAAATTGCCGACAACCCCTCGTCAAGCAGAGGCCAAAGATGGTCGAGGCATTCGTATTCAAGAGTCGTAATATGGGGGTTTCCTGAAATCATCGCGGAAATAGATTTGTCTGCGTCTAAACAATAAAGTGCCAGGATCGGCTTGCCAGCCGCTTCTGCATAGGCGATTTCATAGCCGACACCAATGGATGGTTGAGTGATCTCTGCAATCAGCACATCGGACTCGCGAATCCACTGGACATCACGGGCATAGATATCCCCATCGCTGTTTGATCCGGCCTTTGCGACCTTCGTTTTCTTATCCAGATGTTCTGAAGCAACCTCGCCATAATTCTTCAAATAATTAAGGATTTTTTGGTAGTTGGCAGCATATTTGTCGCCGCCGCGAATGGACCCGGCGAAGAAAAATTTGCTCTGTTTTGGATTTTCGACCTTCATCTGTTGATTCCCCATTCCTTTTTTGACTATTCCTTCATGAATAACTAAAAACACCTACAACAGCGTGTGTTGTCATGTATGTGACCTTAACCATGAAACACTCTAGTAAGAGCTCTTATCGGGATCGACCTGTCCGCGAAAAGTCCAATAAATGGCAACAGTGTAGGCCAGAACAAAGGGCATGCCGATAATAGCGATCAACAACATGGTCTGAAGGGTTTTTTCGCTCGAGGCGGCGCGCCAGATCGTCAGGCTCAGAGCAGGGTCGTTGCCTGCAATAACCAGGTTGGGAAACAGGGCCGTGGCGGTAATGGCGATCAGGGTGACGATGGTGACACAGGAGGAGACAAAGGCCTGCCCGGCTCTGTTGGTATAAATAGCCCTTGGAATGTTGGCGATAGCCAGCACGCTGACAACGGCAAGCAGGCCCACCCAGGGAAATTGCTGGAAATTGGGCACGGCTGTCGGCACCGCGAGCAGGGTGTACATGGTCGCCAGCATGTAAAGGACCAGGAAGATTCCCCAGGTATGCCACATCCAGTTTCGCAAACGAATCCTGAAGTCACCCTCGGGGGTCTTCAAATAAAGGAACAGGCAACCGTGCATGGCAAAAAGGGCCACGGTAAGCAGGCCTGTGAGCAAGGCATAAGGGTTGAGTAGACTGAAAAAGCCGCCCAAATAGAGGCCCCGCTCGTCGAGCGGGATACCCATCAACCCGTTGCCGACGGCAACGCCGAACAAGAGGGAGGCGAGCAGGCTGGAGCCGAAAAACCCCCAATCCCAAGTGCGCCGCCAGCGATTGGAGTCGACCTTGCTGCGGAACTCGATGGAAACCGCCCGAAAGATCAGCGCCAGCAATACCAGCATGAAAGGGATGTATAATCCGGAGAAGACCGTGGCGTAGGCCTCGGGAAAAGCGGCAAACAGAGCGCCACCGAAGGTTACCAGCCAGACTTCATTGCCGTCCCAGATCGGCGCGATGGCGCTGATGGCGATTTGCCGCTCCTGCTCGCTGCGCGCCAGGGGATGCAGGATGCCGACGCCGAAATCGAATCCATCGAGTATGGCATAACCGGCCAGAAGAAAAGCCAGCAGAACGTACCAGATTACCGGCAATAACTCGCTCATGATTCGTCCTCCTCTTGGCGCCCTAACCCCTCGCGGCCGAGTCTCTGGGTAGCTGAGTCTAAAAGTCCGTGGGCTTTGGATGTCGCGCGCGCTGCAACCGGAATCGGACCTTTGCGAATCTTCCGATCCAGGACGAAGACCCACAGTGCGCCCAGCAAAAGGTAGATCAGACCGAACATCACCATCGAAGCCAGTACTTCGGCAGAACCGACCGTCTCGGAAACGGCGTCTCTGGTGCGCAACCCGGCAATGGATAAGGCACCCTCCGCCGCTGGAAATTCAGAGCTGCGATAAAGCACAAATCCATCAGCGTCGAGAAGCGGCATGCCGGCCGAATCACGCTCGACAACCGGATATACCACCCAGGGCTGGCGGCCGATCTCGGCAGCAATCCAGCCGAGTTGGTTGGCTGCCACGGCACCCAGCACGGCCACCACAAAGATTTTTAGCAGCCAGCGTTGGCTGAACAGCTTACCTCGCCAGAGCAGAAACAGGGCAATCAAGGTCAATGCGATAAAAGTCATGCCCAGCCCGACCATCAGGCGGTAGCTGAAATAGGTAGCCAAAAGCGGTGGCCGGTCTTCCGGACGGAAACGATCCAGCCCCGTCACCGGCTTTTCCGAGTCGCCGTGAACCAACACGCTAAGCAGTCCCGGCACAGCCAGGTTCATGGCGATGCGCTCTTCGTCCTCGACCGGCCAGCCGATAAGGCTAAGATCGCCCTGGCCCGTTTTGAAATGCCCTTCGTAGGCAGCCAGTTTTGCCGGTTGATTTTTGCTGACCATCAAGGCGTTGGAATGGCCCGAGACAAGCTGCACAAGGCAGAAGAATGAGGCCAAAAACAGTGCCCCGGTAAAGGAGCGTTTCGCAAAATCAAGGTGCCGGTTTTTGAGCAGGTAGTAGGCCGAAATGCTCATGATAAAAAATGCCCCCATGATGAAGGCGCCGATCAGGGTGTGGCTCAATCGTTCGAGGGTTGACGGGTTGAAGACCACGTCCCAAAAGCTGACAATCTCAGCCCGAACGATGGGCTTGCCGTCGACCACCCACGGTTGGCCATCGCGCATCATTTGGACAAAATGGTGACCTGCCGGGGTTTGCTGCCAACTGTTGGCGACCACGATCCAGATGGCCGAAAACATGGAACCAAGGGCCACCATCAAAGTCGCAAAAAAGTGAAAACCGGCGCTGACCTTGTCCCAGCCAAAAACAAGCACCGCCAAAAATCCCGATTCCAGAAAAAAGGCAAAGATGCCCTCCGCAGCCAGGGCCGAACCGAATACGTCGCCGACAAAGCGGGAATACACTGCCCAGTTGGTGCCGAACTGAAACTCCATAACGATGCCACTGGCGACACCCACGGCGAAGGTAACGGCAAAGAGCTGGGTCCAGAAACGCGCCGCCGTTTCGTAGATCAACTCCCTTTTCCAGAGGTACATACCCTCAAGGTAGACCAGAACCACGCCCATCCCGATGGTAAGGGGCGGGAAGATGTAATGGAACATAATCGTCAGCGCGAACTGAACCCTCGACAGAAGCACAACGTCCATGATAATCCCTTTGGGTTTGAGGTAATATCAGTCTGAAAAAGATGCCAAAACGATACGGAGATTCTTTTGAAATCTACCCGCGGTAAATTTGCAGTTCTATGCGCCAGCGTACTTGTAAAGGCCCTTCGACCAAGGTTTAGAGACTCCCATATCAATACGCTGCCTGCCATTGGGGCAACCCCAGTTCTTTCTGCAGTTTGACCACCGCCAGCTCTTTTGCCTTAGCCTCGACATCGATGGTCGCGTCGAGCTGCACCCATTCTCTCGGAAAATCATCGATATCAATATAGTCGGCATGGGGCCTCGGTTTTCCGTTCCAACCGTGTTTTGGCGATGAAATATGGAAAAACGGCTCGCGATTGAGCTGCCGCCAACTCTGCAGGCAGGCTTCGGTCGCTTCGGCCAAAGACAGACCGTCGGGGTTGCAGCGATGGTGATGCACGTCGTAAACCAGTGGGATAGAAAGCTGTTCGCAGAGCGGAAAAAGATCTTGAACCGTATAGGTGTGATCGTCATTTTCCAAGGTCAGGCGACTGCGGACAGCTTCGGGCAGCGATGATACCTGTTCCGCAAGTCTGGCCAGTGCACTGCTCTTGTCACCGTAAGCTCCTCCGCCGTGGATGTTGATCGCATCGGCACCGATAAGGGAAGCCAGCATCGCCTGGTATTCGAGGTCTTTGAGGGAGGCAGAGGTGACCTCTGGGCGAGGGCTGGAAAGGAGGGTGAACTGGTCGGGGTGAAAACTGAGTCGTAGACCATATCTATCTTTGATCGTTTTTACCGAAGCCAGCCAGGCATAGATCTCTTCCCCGTTCGGTAGTTCTTCGACGCTATAGCCGACCTCGGGGTGAGTATAGAGAGGAAACAGATTGGAGCAGACCCGAAAAGCGCCAATTCCGAGCCGGTGGACTTCCTCTGTTGCAGCGACCAAAGACTGCGCGTTCTCGAGGCAGAGCGTACTGAGGCGAGTCAACTGCTCGACACGGTCAAGCTTCTTCAGGGCCTTGGCGGTGGTCCTTTTAAAATGGATGGGGGCCTGTCTGAACTGGCAGCAAAGTCCCAAACGTATCATTGGCGGGTAGTCCGATCTGGTCAGATTGAATCGCCCCCGGTTTCTGGACAAACCTGACAATTTAATGTTAATGCAGCAAGGCTTCCAATATCCCTGCTAAAGCGGTAAATACATTGTAACTTGGCAAAACTCCTTCCCGGATTCCATCCAACAATTGACGATAGCTCGCCAGGCGGTTTGGCCGGGCACCGAAAAATGCGCTCAGATCTCCTGCACTTTTGTTCCAGATGGCCAGAGGCAGAGAAAAGCCCAACTCGGCAGCTTTATCCAGAAGCGTACGCCGGGCCAAGCGGTCCCAGGAGCTACTGACCGGCACCTGAAGAAGGCGTTGTTCTAAGGTCGCCAGTTCAAGGAAGTTATTTAAATCGGCATAAAGCCTGGCGGCATCGGCCAGGCTCTGACCGGATTCGTACATAAGGGAAACCACGGGCAGGAAATGACGAAGTCGAGGCAGCAGAACCAACCGCCACGCATGGTCTTCATTAATCCCCACATCACTCAATCGTTTTTGTTCCCCTTCTACCTCAAGCCGTGTTGCTTCCGGCAACACCTGTTTTTGAATGGCGATAAAACTATCTAAATCTTTGCCCATGCGGCTCAGCAAAGGGTCTTCTGGCGTAGTCTCCATACCTTGTAGCAAACTCCAGCGACTCAAAGCTTCAAGACAAGACTCCAACCGATGCAGCAATCCGTATTGTTCAACAGGCGGCAAACGGTTGTCGAGAGCAGCGATTTGCCGCCTCAATGCCCCACCATCCAACAACAGATCGAAGGTCAGGTAGGCCGAAACAATTTCAACAGTGGACGCCCCTGTCTCTGCGGTCAGGCGATGGATAAAGGTACAACCGGCCTGATTGATCATGACATTGGTTAAGACAGTTGCTGCGATTTCAGAGGCCAGTGGATGCTTGACCAAATGGTCGGCAAAACGGTCCTGCAGCAGTTGCGGGAAATAGTTAACAAGATACTGCCGGCCAACCGACTGCTCCGGCAGCGGGCTGTGCAGCAGACTCTGCATTAAATATATCTTGCTGTAGGCCAGCACCACAGACAGTTCGGGACGTGTTAGAGACTTGAATCCACGGAGCTGCAATTTCTCTATGGTCGGCAAAGATTCGTTCTCTCGATCGAGAAGACCGCTGTTCACCAGGTGCTCTATCAAAGCCATAAAAGGCGCAGGGTCGTCATCGCAGCGATGTTTATCGAGGCTCAAGCACAAACTCTGGCCGTAACAATCTGTCAGTACCGCCTCGCTTACCGCATCGGTAAGATCTTCCAGCAACTTATCCCGTTCTTCGCAACAACCAAGAGCCCCCTGCTCCTGCAGTTGAAGCAAAAGTATCTTGATATTAACCTCACGATCCGAACAGACGACGCCACCGGCATTGTCTATGCCGTCGGTATTAATTCGCCCCCCGGCCAACGCATAATCGATCCTGGCCTGTTGAGTAAATCCGAGATTTCCTCCCTCTCCTACCACAGGGACTTGCAGTTGCTGGGCATCGACCCGCACGTGGTCGTTTATTCGGTCACTGACTTGCTGATGCGTTTCGTTATTACTTTTGACATAAGTACCGATGCCACCGTTCCATAACAAATCGGCAGGGGCTGTCAGCAACAAGCGGATCAAACCGGGGCCATCTGTTGAAGCCTGGGAGACCCCAAGCCATGTTCGCATTTCATCGGAAAGAGGAATGTCTTTCGCATCACGGGAAAAAACTCCCCCCCCTTGAGAAATAAGGTCCGGGTTGTATCCATCCCACCCCAGACGCAAATTGTAGAGTCGTTGACGCTCGGCAAAGGAACGAGCGACATCGGGGTCAGGATCGATAAAGATATGTCGATGATTGAACGCCCCGAGCAAACGGATTTGTTGAGAGCGCAACATACCGTTGCCGAACACATCCCCGCCCATATCGCCAATACCTATAACCGTTATCGGCTGCTGTTGAACATCGACACCTATTTCCCTGAAGTGCCGTTGCACACTGACCCAGGCACCTCGTGCGGTAATACCCAGTTTCTTATGGTCATAGCCGTGGGACCCACCGCTGGCAAAAGCATCACCGAGCCAATAACCATAGTTTTCGGCTATGGCATTGGCCGTATCCGGCAAATGAGACGTCCCTTTGTCAGCGGCCACCACCAGATATGGGTCTTCACCGTCATAGACAACCACGCCCGGGGGATGCACCACCTCCCCGCCGATTCGATTATCCGTCACATCGAGAAGCGCCTTCATAAAATCGCGATAGGCAATTTCGGCCAGGGCTGCTCCCTCTGAACGATCAAGGAAGGGGGTTTTGACCCGGAACCCGCCTTTGGATCCTGTTGGAACAATAAGCGCGTTCTTGGTCATCTGAGTTTTCATCAGGCCAAGGATTTCATTACGAAGATCGAGACGATCGGACCAGCGAATACCACCGCGGGCTATCTTTCCGCCGCGCAGATGAATACCTTCCATAGTGGCGCTATGAACATAAATCTCAAATCGTGACCGTGGATTTTCCAAATCCAGAATTCCCAGGGTGTCCAGCTTAATAGCCAGCGGGTGTCGCTCAGACCCGGAACAGAAGAAATTGGTTCGAACAGTTGCATCGATAAGGTTGAATAAGGAACGCAGAATACGATCCTGATTGATATCCTTCACCTGCTTCAGCGCCACCGTCAGTTCATGCCGCAGTGGCGGTAAAAGAAGCTCCTCCTTTTCTAAGGCCACTCCGGTATCTTCCCCGTTGGAAAATCGGGCCGTAAAGTATCGATTGAGCAGCAAAACAACTTGAGGGTTTTCAACCAGTGCCGCCATCAACCGGGCCTGACCATAGGGCCCGCCCAACTGGATGTAATAATGAATGTAACAGCGGAATACATCGATCTGCCGCCAGGAAAGTCCGCAGCTCAGTAGCAGGCGATGCAATTGATCATTGGCCACCAACTGCATGCGCACTGCCTGAAGCGCAGAAAGAAGTAATTCTCTAACTTCCTGGCTCAGAGGCATCTGGTTCTCATGGTACCGGCGCACGGTAAAACTTTTGATAAAAACCACCCGGCCTTCGGTTGCCACCTCAAAGTCCATTTCTTCGACCACCGCCAAACCGAAATTTTCCAGTATCGGCATCAGTTCGTTGAGATAGGTTTCCTCTAGACTGTAAAACTGAAGTCGGCAAACCCCCTTCAAAGCAACAAAAGGTCCCCACAGGGCAAAATGTTCCCGCCCGTCTGTTAACAGCTTCTCTATAGCCTTTAGATCTCGTAAAGCAAAACGGGGATGAACAAAAGTCAGATATTCGCGACAAAAGGCCGCTTGATACCTTCGCCAAAGCTTGCTTCCCTCCGACAACCCATAATCTCTTTCCAATAACTGGCGTAACTTGCTGTGCCAGGGTTGACCTATGCGGCTCAACCCTCTCTGCAACCTGAACAGATCGAGACATACCTCTGTCTGGGGGGGAGCCAGAGAGACATGCAGGGTTACATAATCGGAGAGAATCTGCATCACCCGAACATTGACGGCATCGCTGTGACAGCAGCGCCGCAAATATTTTTCCATCCGGCTCATGTTGTCACGGCTATAAAATTCACGGGGCATCATCACAACCAGCGTCAGGCCTTCGACAGCAAGGCTCGGCACTGCAACGACTCGAACCGTTTCATATCGATAGAGGATAGTGAAAGAACGAGCCACCTGTTGCAATTCGGCCTGGCTCATAAAAAACAGCTCAACTTTAGGAAAAGAATCAAGCAGTTCAAAGGTTTTTCGATAATCGTGGCTATCGGTTCGAATTGACAGATCGTGCAAGGCACTGGCAATTCGGCGCCGCAAAGCCGGCACATCACTACTCTGCTGCAAACTGGCCTGTCGCGTAAATACGCCAAGAAAGGCGTGCTCGCACCAGCTGTTGGACCCCGGCTCCCGTAGTCCGATATAAAAAAGTTTTTCATCCCAGTGAAAAGGACTCGGTCGCTCGGTGTGAGCGACTACTACCGGCCCGCTGCGCAGCAGTTGTTCACCAAACCGAAAGTTGGCATCGATGGCCTCCCGGTCCTCACAACAGGCCAGTTCCCTCCAATGCGAGGTCATTCCGAGGGCAGATCCCGGCTCCTGACAGATCCATACCGTCCCCTGGTCGTCACGCCGAACTTCAATAGCACGATAGGATACGGGCTGAAAGTTACCCTCGTGCAACCATTTCCAGAAATGATGAAACTGTTGTTTAGAGGCAATATTGCTAAGGTGGGACAACTGCTTTTCCATCACACCGCGATCTTCTTCAAGCAGTTGCATGGCGTACAGCTGTTCCTGGACCCTCGCCAACAAATTGCCGAGCTGTTTTTCAACGACCCCCTTGAGGGCAATGAGGATAAAAGAGTCGGCCTGCGAATTATGTCCTCTCCCGGCGGTAAGGCGTCTGCCTTTGCCCCCCACTCTGGTAAGCAGGACGGGGTGGGCGAAAACCCGAAAACGAACTTCACGGCGCTTGAGAAAGGTCAGGATGGAATCGTACAAAAAAGGAACGTCAGGAGCACAGACCAAAAGCAGAATCTGACCGGCTACCCCTGAAGGAAGAATTCGAGCCTCCCCTCGCTCGGGACGGGTCTCTATAAAATGCAGAAACTGTTTAAGCAGATCGGCTAATTCAGATGGGGACAACCCTTCAACCAAGGCTGGAGAAGCATGGTCTTTAAAGGCTTTTATCAGATGTTTAAGACGGCGAAGGGTATCGCGAGTTGCTTCCTGGTCAAGCAGGTTAAAAGCAAGATCAAGTTGTTCAGCCAGTTGCGCCCTAAGATTGACGCCGGTCTCCACCCGTATCTTCATCACATTTCACTTTCGACGGACATCAGGAAAATAAGAACCGAAAAAATTCCCCGAACAGGTCATTCAGGACCCTAATAAAGACGTCTTCATGCCTTAAGGAAAGCATATCAGACAATAGAATACCGGCCAATAGGCAGGTACCTGTTTGAAGAATTTAAAATACAGGAAGCGACTCAGGAACGACGACTCTGAAAAGTCTTCATGGCGGCTTGGCGCCAAAAGGTAATTTCCTTAGCGGGAATTCCGGCCATCTCGCCAAAAGTGCGTGCGACCTTTGCATCAAATCGCCATAGGGGATAAGTCAAACCACCGATGACCCGATTAAAGAAGAGTGCGGCCAGCAACAGAAGAACTACTGCGGCAGCTATCCCTATCACGTGTTCCGGACCTTCCGAATATCACAGGGCAGCAATCAGTGCGGAAGCAGCAGCCGGAGGATGAACGCACTTGAAAATGACCATAAGAAGTCAGGCCAGGCCCATGGGGCAGGTCACGACAAGTTCCCTCTGGCTATTAATTCGTTTGACTGTCTATTAAAGAACCGGATAATATGCCTCGTTTGATATTTAAGCCATTGAAACAACGAAAGAAACTGCATGAAGTTAGCCTTGGTTGCCATCCACCTTGATCGTTCTTTGAGAGCCGTCCCTTTAGGAACGGCCATGCTTGCTGCTGCTGTTGAACAACATCTTGGAGAACAGATCAACACTTGCCTGGTCGATTGTACCCTGCAGCAGCCTGTTGCGGATTGCATAAAAGAGATCCAAAGTCATCAACCGGACATCGTAGGGCTCTCTTTAACGGTTTGGAACCGTGAACTGGCCCTGGATATCGCTCACCAGTTGAAAAATTCTGACCCGAACCTGATCCTATTTGCCGGCGGCCCTGAGGTTACAGCCAACCCTTTTTCTCTGGAAGAGATTGGAGTTTTCGATTTTATTGTGACCGGAGAGGGAGAACAGAAGGTTACCGCATTGCTGGGCAACCTGATACAAGGGCAAACACCAAAACCTTCAGAGCTTCTGGCAGTTGAGAGTATTCATAACCTGGGTGACCTTCCCTCTCCTTATCTGACGGGGATGTTGCGGCCAACTCCGGATGGCGGGGTATTGTGGGAGCTTTCCAGGGGCTGCCCCTATCGCTGCGATTTCTGTTTTGAATCGAGGGGTAGCTCTATGGTGCGCCGTTTCCCCCTGGAAAGGGTCCGCGCTGAACTTCAACTCTTTGTTTCCCTGGGTGTCAGGGAGGTTTTTGTCCTTGATCCGACCTTTAATTACCATAAACAAACGGCCAAAGATCTTTTAAGCATTATGGCTAAAGAGGGCCAGGGACTCCATTTTAGCCTGGAAATACGTGCCGAACTCGTTGATCAAGAGTTAGCTGAACTGTTTGCCGGCATCGATTGTTCCCTACAGATAGGCCTGCAGAGTGCCGACAAGGACGTTCTTCGGTTGATTAATCGAGATTTCGACCGGGAAGAATTCATGGAAAAGGTGTTTCTGCTGCATCAGGCGGGAGTAAGCTACGGCTTCGACCTTATCTATGGTTTGCCCGGCGACAGTTTGGCAGGATTTCTTGCCAGTCTCGACTTTGCCATGAGCCTGGCCCCAAACCACCTCGACATCTTCCCTCTGGCCGTTTTACCGGGAACCCGGTTGGCCGACACCGCAACCGGACTTGGTCTGAGATATCAACAGCAAGCACCTTATAAGGTACAGTTTTCCAACACATTCAGCAGTTCTGAAATGAAACAGGCGGCCCGAATAGGTACCGCCTGTGACTTCTTTTATAATCGTGGACGGGCCGTCCCCTGGTTCGCCATGGTCCTTGATGGACTGGAGCTGCTGCCGTCTGAATTTTTTTCACGCCTCGCAACAGCGCTGCCCGAGAAACTGCCGGATGATCCATTGCCCTTACAGCAGAGTTTCATCAGCCATCAGTTCAAGCAGCGGCAGCAACCGGAGGTTGCCGCTCTGGCTGTCGATCTAATCTCCTATTTCGGTATCGTTGAACCTTTACTTTGCGCCCCGGTGCCGAAACGACCGTCTGGCTTGAAAGCGGGAGGACTCTATTTGAACCCAGACTCCGTATTTGTCACCTTTAACTACGATCCGCAACAACTGCTGCAACATCTGACAGATGGCATTACCGACCTGGAAGAACTGGCCTTTTTTGTAAGGCGGGTCAACAGCGACTATTGCTGTTATCTTTCCCAAGACGAACTGCAGATTTACCCCCTGTCCCCTGGCCAGGTTACTTATTTAACGAGCCTCAGCTCCCCCACTCCCGTCGATCCTCCCTCAGCAAACTTCGTAGTCGATGCCCTGGAAGCCGGCATACTATTTTATTCCAATTAATTATCCGGGCCGGGAAAGACTTTTCGTCCTTACAACCCCCCTATCTCAACGGCCAAACCACTTCTTTTTACCGCTATAAACCACCACCTGGTTTCGGCCTTTTTTCTTCGCCTGAAACATCGCCTGATCGGAAAAACTGATCATTTCGTTTTTTGTATAGGGTTCCGTGGCCGGGCTCATGGCAAAAACACCGAAACTGGCCGTGATCCGAATGTTTTCATGGTTATGCTCAAAGGTGTGGCGGGCAATAGCCAGGCGCAGCTTCTCCGCGACTGTTTCAGCCTCTTCGATACCTGTCTCAGGAAGCACCAGGGCAAACTCCTCGCCACCATAGCGGGAAAAAAGATCGTATTCCCTTAAATCGGCCCGACAGACATCGCAAAACTGGCGGAGCACCTCGTCCCCAATCTGGTGGCCAAAGGTATCGTTAAGTTTTTTAAAATGATCTATATCGGCTAACACCAGGGCGAGCGAGCGGTTGTAACGCTTGGATCGATTAATCTCCTGATCAAGAAAATTCTGGAAGTATCGATGGTTGTAGGCCTCGGTCAGTCCATCAATGTTAGCCAGAAGTTCCAGTTGATGGTTTTTCCGTTCCAACTCAGCGGTTAGAAGTTCAAGCTTGACTGTCTTTTCTACCAGAGCTCGATTCATCTCCTCGTAACTGAGATTGAGGACGCTCAACTCTGCATTGGCGATCTGAAGGATTTCAGCGATGGATTTCTGCTCGTTAATTCTGAATTCGAAATAATCGGCAGTCTGGTTCACCTCGGCATGTACATTATCAAGAAAATCCTTCAAGACACGCTCTTCCAGGCCGAGAAATTTCTGCGCATGCGCATGAAAACGCGCCACAATCGTATCCGGAGCGCCGCTGCGGTAGACCTTGGATATCAATCCGGCCAAATTGACAACCTGACAGAGGCGCTTGATAGTTTCATCGCCTTCGCTACAAGCCGTTGGATCGGAATGATAGCGCAAAGGCAAGACCAGGGCGTCGGGGAAACCCCAGCTACGGGCTACCTCACTGCCGATAAAGGCATGATCTGCCCCGATCAGATCCTGTTCAACCTGGCATCGGAGGCCTCCCTCTTTTTCGACAATCTGTTCGACCTGCTGGTATTGATCGGGAAAAGCACGGGCCAATATCAAAACCCCAAGATTCTGCAACAGGCCGGCCACAAAAGCCTCTTCAGCTAAATCCTTGTCGATGGCGGCCATCAAGCGACGGGCCGCGACCGCCTCGGTCAAAGACTGCTCCCAGAAATGGGCATAATCAAAACTACCCTCAACACTGCGACTGGGCTGTAGAAAAGAAAATGACAATACCAGGCTGCGAACCGCGTTGGTACCGAGAATAGAAGCGGCCTGTTGAATAGTCACGATGGACTGGGGAAAACTGTAGAAGGCCGAATTGACTACCTTGAGAATCTTGGCGGACAGGGAAATATCTTTGGACACCAAATCGGCAATATCGCTGATGGTCGTATCTTCCTTTGCGGTGATGGTAATCAGCCTGGATGCCACTGGAGAAAGGGTCGGCAACACATCAGATTGCAATACCGACTCCAGGACTTCTTCTCTGCTCATAAATTCAATGCCCCCTATAAACCGATCAGCCATTGATTAGGCCGCTAAGAAATTTTGCACAATTATGCCATTAGTTCATAAAAGCCGCAATATTTCAACTGCTTTATGGCGTGTACAAGTTAGTCAAGAGGTATGAAAAAATCCAAACTGCCCAGAAGCCCGGAAGATTTACGGTAATATATTACCAAACAAAAAGTAACCAGTGCACAAAAACCCTTTCCCGGAGACTCAATGAAGACTTTTCTGTTAGATCTGCTGATTTGTCCAGCCTGCTTACCCGAAGAGCGCTTTTTGCAGCCTGTCGACCTCCAGGCAGAACGCCGGGATATTATATCTGGCCACCTGGCCTGTAAAACCTGCAACCGCAATTATCCGATCCGTGAGGGAGTCGCATTCTTGTCAGCTGAGAACCGTTGTCAGGGATTTACACCGTCCAAATATGAAACGGCCACAGTCCTGTCTTCTTACCTCTGGAGTCATTACGGTGACCTGCTAAATGATCCTGATGCCTCAGACGCCTATCATCAATGGGCTGAATTAATTAATCCCGGAGACGGCCTGGCCATCGATATCGGCGCCGCAGTCGGCCGGTTTTCTTTCGAGCTGGGCCGTAAATGCGGCCAGGTAATCGGAGTGGACAACTCCTATGCTTTTGTTAAGGCTGCCCGAACTCTTTTGCTCACCGGAAAAACAAAAGTCAAACTTGCGGTGGAAGGGGTATTGACTCGGGAAGAAACGATTACCCTCCCCAGAGATTGGCCTACTGAAAATATTGATTTTATCGTCGCAGACGCTCTCGCCCTGCCTTTCCGGAAAGGAAGTTTTTCTACGTTGGCCTCCCTGAACCTGATAGACAAGGTACCCAAACCATTGCGACACCTGACCGAACTCAACCGCATTGCCCACATCGACAGAGCCCAGCTGCTGTTTTCCGATCCGTTTTCCTGGTCAACCGAAGTGGCCGAGGAACATGATTGGCTGGGAGGAACTTCTGAGGGAAACCATGCCGGACGGGGTATGGATAATCTAAAAGCCCTTTTGCAGGAGGACGGAAATATTCTAAAACCTGCCTGGGAAATTAATCAACAAGGTCAGGTCTGGTGGAAAATTCGCACCCACTGCAACCATTTCGAGCTGATTCGCAGCTGCTACATCAAGGCGGATCGTAATTCTTGCCAATAAATCTAAGCCAAATAGTCCTGCTTATTGGTTTTAACTATTCGGAAGCCAGGCCACGAACAGCCCTTTTTTTCAGGCCCGTCGAGTCCGACAGACTCCTAAGGAATTGATGCCATGCAAGTAGATACTGTATGCAGACTCTGTTCCTCCTGTTGCCCGATTACGGCTCATGTTGAGCATGGCCGGTTGTCAGGCGCCAAACGAAAAAGCCCTCTCCCCACCGAAAAAGCATGGCCTTGCCCAAAACTGGCGGCGTCGGCTGACATCGTCTATTCACCCGAAAGACTACGGACTCCCCTGATCCGCAGAACAGACAACAGCTTCCGACAGGCATCCTGGGACGAAGTCCTCGACCTGGTGGCCGACCGCCTGCTCCAATGCCGACAAAAGCATGGAGCTCAGGCTGTAGCCTGGTTACGGGGCATGGCGGCAGACTGGGGAGCCCCCTGGGACTATGTCAACAGGCTGATGAATGCCTTCGGTTCGCCAAATAGCATCGGCAACGGCTCTGTCTGCCATGTCGCCCGGGAGATGGCTCACAACTATACCTATGGCGCCATGACCATTCCTCAGATCCAAAAAAGCGACTGCATCGTAGTCTGGGGAAAGAACGACCAGCACACCAACCCACCGGCCTACGATGCCATACTGCAGGCACGGGACCAGGGCGCTCGACTGATCGTGGTCGACCCGGTCCGCACCGGACTGGCCGCTATGGCCGACATTTGGCTGCAGATCAAACCGGCCCACGACGGACCGTTGGCCATGGCCATGATCGATCAGATAATTCGCTGCGGTTGGTACAACAGCGATTTTGTCGCCCGATGGACCACCGGTTTTGAAGACCTGCGCCGGGCAGCCGCACTCTATCGTGCCGAAGACATCGGCGAACGTTTATCCTTGAAATCCGAGGATATTCAAGAGGCCGCCCGGATCTATGCCCAGAGCGAAACGGCCTGCATTATCGACGGCAACGGCCTGGATATGCAACTTGAAGTTTTCGATGCCACCCGCGCAGTGGCCATGCTTAGAGCCCTGAGCGGAAACCTCGACCAACCAGGGGGCGACTTAATCCCTCAACCGGTGCCGGCTCATAACATTCAACTGAAAGAGCGTCTCCCGGAAGACCATGGTCCTGTTACCCGCGCCTACCCTCTGTTTAACAATTTTCACCACAACTGGGGCCTGCATGCCCAATCTTGTTTGGTGGACGCCATTCTGGAAGACCAGCCCTACCCTATCAAATCTTTAGTGGTTCAATCCGGGAACCCGGCGGTCACCATGACCGATTCCAACCGCGTCAACCAGGCTCTGTCCCAACTCGACTTTCTGGTGGTCATTGATCTGTTTATGACCCGCACCGCCAAATATGCCGACGTTATCTTGCCCGCCAGCAGCTGTTTTGAAAAAACTCAACTCAACCGAGCCGCCCTGCGAAACAGCCTGGTGGTTTTGCAAAATCAGGTCATTGACCCGCTTTACGATAGTTGGCCGGATTGGAAAATCATCTTTGAACTAGGCCGCAGGCTTGGACTGAAGGAAGAGTTCCCCTGGCAAAGCGTCGAGGAGGCCATCGATTACCAACTCGAACCTTCCGGACTAACCGTCGCCGCCCTGCGTGAGCAACCGGGAGGCGTTCGCACCGGTCCGATCATGTACCAGAAATATGAAGAAAAGGGGTTTGCAACGCCTTCGGGGAAGGTCGAATTCGCCTCCGCGCGTTTACAACAAGCCGGATTTTCGGCGGTCCCCTTTGCCGATGGTCGACTCGACAATCCAATAAGCTTCGCCGGACAGGCTGAGGACTATCCGCTGATCGGAATCAGCGGGGCACGCAGCAGCTATTTTACCCATTCCCAATTCCACGAGGTAGCGATGCTGCGTCAGCAAGAGCCGTGCCCCACCGTCGACATTCATCCTGAAGACGCAATTCCGCTCGATATCGGCAACGACGATCGGGTCGAAGTAACCAGCCCCCGGGGGAAAATAACTCTGGCGGGGCGAATCTGTCAGGACATAAAGCCGGGCACGGTGCGCATCGCCTGGGGATGGGGAGAAAGCGAGCCAACTGCAAACCTTAACGACCTGACCGACGATCATCGTCGTAATCCCATTACCGGCACGCCAAGTAATCGGAGCTTCATGTGCCGGATAAGAAAGCTAGACAGTGACGTTTAGCATGCTCGAAGTACTGCTAATCTAACAACCGTAAGAGCGGTGCCGGCATCCGGAAAGGAAACAACAGCCGAAGAAAATGGTTCAGGTCAAATGATAGTGCAATACCGAGGTACCACGTTGCATATCGGCTTCAGGGAAATCTTCATCAGAAGTATGACGATCCACAAGGCGGGCAGTAGGCAGCAAATCGTTAAACATCTGTTGCAGCTGCGTAATGGTCATGGTCGGGGTGCTCAAGCACGCCAGCACCTCACCCTTTGGAGCAAGGAGTTCCGGCAGGCGGCGAATCAGCTTCGGCCAGTGGCGCTCGGCGGTAAAACTCTTTCCCTGGCTGGCCGGTGGGTCGCAAACAATTAAATCAAAGGGTCCACAGCGCCTTAAGCGACCAAAGCTGCGAAACAGCTCCATGGGCAGAAAGCTCGTCCGACGCAGGTCGATATTGTTAATGCGATGATTGAGCCGACCCAATTCCAAAGCGCCCCGGTTCATGTCAAGATTGACCACATGTTCCGCACCGCCCACCAAAGCCGCAACAGAGAATGAACAACTGTAAGCAAACAGGTTGAGTATCCGTTTATCCTTTGCCTTTTGCCGCAGCAACCGCCTTCCCACCGCCATATCGGGGAAAAATCCGACATTCTGCGCATCCCCCAGACGCAGACGATAGCGCAAACCATCTTCTAGCGCCTCGACTTCATCGGGAAGAACCCCATGCAGAAGCCGGCTCGGGGCTCCCGGCCGAAAACGTTCTTGCAGCAAGATGCCTTGTGGGGCAGCAGGCAACAATCTCAGCAACAATTCAACCAGTTTCTTCAACCAGTCCTGCGGCCTCTCCCGATAGAGGATTACCAACACCATCGGCGGATAATAGTCGATAACCAGGTCGTCGAAACCTGCGAAGCAATGGCCGCGACCGTGGAACAGGCGGCGACTCTCTCCAGCCTCTGGCAGGTGACGGAGTATTTCCTGAGCAATAATATCCATAAGCTTGCTTTTTATCAGACCAGCTGCAACAAAGGTTCGTTCAGGGCGGCAATCTGCTCCCGCAACTCAAGGATGTGATCGCCCCAGTAGCGAGGGGTGTTGAACCATGAAAAATGGTGGGGAAAAGTCGGATCTTTCCAGCGCCTTGCCAACCAGGCGGAGAAATGCAGGATCCGCAGGGACCGCAGTGCCTCGATCAAGCGCAATTCGCGAGGGTGAAATTCAAAAAACTCGTTATAACCCTCCACCAGTTCTGCCAACTGGGCGTGCTGACGAGCCCGGTCCCCGGAAAGCATCATCCATAGATCCTGAATAGCGGGAGCCATGCGGGCATCGTCAAAATCGACGAAATGGGGAGCCTCATCGCGCCACAGGATATTTCCGCTGTGACAGTCACCGTGAGCACGGATGTAGCGCAGGTCTGCTGTGTCTGCAAAAATAGTCTCGATGGCCTGAAGCAAGTCTGCGGTAAGAGCGTCGTAATTGGCCTTGGTTTTCGGGGGAACGAAGGTTTCACTGATCAAGGCAACACTATCGTGTCCAAAGCTTCGGCTGTCGAGTCTGGGACGGTGCTGAAAAGGACGGAGAGCACCGATGCCGTGAATTCGGCCCAGCAGACGTCCGAGAATCAGCAGATTGTCAAGGTTGTCCAGCTCCGGAGCATGGCCACCCTGTCGCGGATAAAGGGCAAAGCGAAATGCCCCATGGGTAAACAGGCTTTCCCCCAGGTCGTTTTTCAAGGGGGCAACCACCGGAAGTTCATGATCCATCAGTTCAAAACAAAACTGGTGTTCCTCAAGAACCTGCTCATCAGTCCACCGTCCGGGGCGATAAAACTTGGCAATTATGGGCGGCCCCTCTTCGATGCCAACCTGGTAGACCCGGTTTTCGTAGCTGTTCAAGGTTAAGGTGCGACAATCGCAAATAAAGCCGCAACTTTCCACGGCATCCATGATAAATGAAGGCGAAAGAGCCTGAAAGGGATGTTGCTTATCGGTCATGGAAATATAATCCGTTGTTTCACAGGAAATCAAAGACCACAGATACTAAACCTGTGGTCTTTGGAAAAACGATTTTAGAAAAATTCGGTTGAGTTTCCACTGCCGTCATCCTCAACGGCTTTTTGGCCGGAAGTCCATAGATGGCTAAGCAAAACTTTGTCCTTAAAGACCTGATGGGTTTTCAGGGAAGAATGAAGACCACCTTCCAAATTTCGAAGTCCTGGAAAAAACCATAGCACAGCAAGACGAACTTTTTTCGACGCAACCGGCATAGATCAATCGGTACGACTTAGCACCTGAATGAGATGATAACCGAACTCGGACTTCACCGGGCCATGAACAGTACGAACCTCACCATTGAATACCACTTCATCCACTTCAGAAATCAACTGCCCCGGTTTGACGATTCCTAAATTACCGCCACGGCGCCCGGTGGGGCACTTGGAATGCTTGGTGGCGCAAGCCGCAAAATCCTCACCGGCTTCGATCTTGGCCTTTAACTCAAGGCAGGCTTCTTCAGTAGCGACCATAATATGACGGGCATGAGCGTTTGCCATGTAGTTTCTCCCTGGTTATTTGTTTATCGGTTTTGCCTTAATGTAAACCGAGACTCGAAAGCTATGTACCGCAGAGATCGCCGAGGTCGCAAAGATAGTCAAAACGCGATGCAAGGAATTTTCTCAGCGTTCTCTGCGTTCTTGAGTGAGCTTAGCGACCGGCGGTAAAAAAACTTTCGGATTATCGGCTCTTTTATTCAATCTCTGCTGCATGCCGCCGCAGATACGCATCCACCTGGTTTTTCCTGACCCCGGTTAACCCCTGTAGCACAAAGAAGGGAACAGGACCACAACCATAAGTCGAAGATATATCATACCCCATTTTCCTCCACAGATGGGCAGTCATTTCTGCATCGGCCAGTGCCCGGTGAAATGTACCGTTCTGCGGCAGATCGTGATATTGAACCAGGGTTTGTAATTTATGGTTGGGAGCCTCGGGGTAGAGCCTCCTGGCCACCAGCAGGGAGCAAGCCATGTCCTGTTGACGCCTCAAACCGATCAGGGCCAGCTCGGCATCGAGAAACCGGCGGTCAAAAGCGGCATTGTGCGCTACCAGGGGCGAGTCACCGATAAAGTGAAAAAATCGGGACATAACCTTCGCTGCCGGTGGTGCCTCCTGCACCATGGCATTGCTTATGCCGGTCAAATTTTCAATGAAAGAGTTTATAAACCGGCCGGGATTCATCAGGCTTTGAAATCGGTCGACGATGCGATCGCCAACCAATCTTACCGCACCGATCTCAATAGCCCGGTCGCCACGTTCGGGAGACATGCCGCTTGTTTCAAAGTCGAAGACCACAACATCGCCGTCGTTTTGCAGGCAATTCAATTCTCCCACTCCCCTTCCCTTTAAACACTTTTTTCGATGCCCTCAGGCCTTGACAGCACAACCTGTTATGCCTTTAACTGCCATTGTCATTTTGATTGTTTTTACCGCCCCAACAAGGAACAGTTTTTTTGCCTGCTGCCGACACCAGTGTTATCGATTCCCCTCTGCCCTGGCGAAGGGAAACCAAGCCTTTGATGCTGGCCCCGATGCAGGGCCTCACCAACCGCGATCTGCGGAGCCTTTTTATCGACTGGGTGCGTCCCGATGTGGTGTTCAGCGAATTTATTCGCGTGGGCGGGGGCAAACGGCGAAACCTGCGTCCGGCCCAGCTTCAGGATCTCGCCCCTCATCAGGGCGGCGTCCCTTTGATTGCTCAGTTGATAGGCAATCAGCCGAAACTGCTCGCGGAGGCCGCCCAAACCCTGCAGAACAACGGGATCAGACACATCAATCTGAACCTGGGATGCCCGTTTGGCCGCACCACCAGTAGTGCCATCGGCGGCGAACTTTTGAATCACCCGCAACAGATTCCGCCTCTTCTCAACGCCTTGCGCCAAGTGGTCTCCGGCAGTTTATCCGTTAAGCTGCGTACGGGCTACGATCGACCACGACAAATCTTCGACCTGCTGCCCCTCTTTGAAGCTGCCGGGGTCGATTTTCTGGTTTTGCATCCCCGAACCGTGGCTCAGCAATATTCAGGCGCCGCCGATCATAACATAACCGCCGATGCAGTACAGCACACTCGGCTGCCCATTATCGCCAACGGCGATATCACTACCGCCGCCCAAGGCCGACAACTATTGAAAAATACCGGCGTGGCCGGCTTGATGCTCGGTCGTGGGGCCCTGGCGGATCCATTACTGTTTTCAAGGTTGCGGGAGGGAGACTTAAAAAATCCCACCGCAATTGAATTGCGCCAAAACGCGTTGTATCTACTAGGCCAACTGCTGCCCAACTATCGCCAGCGTTACTGTGGGCAAGCCCAGGTTCTTGCCAAGCTGCGCTGCCTGTTGCCCTATCTGCAAAAAGGCGGTTGTGAATCGCTGTTCGCCCCATTACGCAGCGCAAAAACCCTCGAAGCCTTTGAGGCTCAACTCAAACGTCTGGAGAACCCTTGAGCGAACTTGTCTCTATCGATTCGGCATTATTGCTTGAACTGGCGAACATGCGTATGCCCTTTGGCAAATATTGCGGACAGCGTCTCATCGATCTGCCCGAACCTTATGTTGTCTGGTTCTCTCAGCAAGGCTTTCCCCAAGGAAAACTCGGTCGCATGCTGCAGACGGTTTATGAAATAAAGGTCAATGGGCTGGAGTATCTTTTCGACCCCTTACGCTGAATCTGTTCATCTTTAACCAACGCCTTTTAAAAGGCATTCAACCCAGGCCCGTTGTAAGCCTTTCTACGCCTTTGATTAAATTCAACCTGCCGCTCAGCACAAACCATGATTTTAAGCGACCGATATGCTAAAATTGCAACCTTGACTGCAGCAACCATTTTTACCTGGATGTAATAAAGGACGAATCATGGCACGTGACGTATATGTAGCAAATATTTCTTTTGAAGCCACAGAAGAAGACCTCCGGAATCTTTTCTCCGTATCGGGAACGGTTAAATCGGTACGCCTGCTCAAGGACCCGCGAACCGGTATGTTCAGGGGGACAGCCTTTGTGCAGATGGCCAATGCCGCCCAGGCCAAGGATGCCATCGTCACCCTTGACGGCGCCTTACTGATCGACCGGATTATCAGCGTTGTTGAAGCACTGCCCAAAAAGCCCAGGGAGTCCACAACAGAGACCGAACAGAACCGTTCGCGTCGCAAGGGTACCGGGAACAACCGTCGTAAACCAGACCGCAAAGGGCCACGATAATAACCACGCCTCAGGGCACGCTCCGACAATGGAAGTTTCATTTCTTTCCTTAAGAACCAGCCCAACCGTACCCTTTGTTCTGCACGTACACCCCGCCTAAAAAATCCCATTACCGTACTTACGGTTAATAAGCCGCTCTCCGGAGCGGCTCAATTCATTACGCAGTAAGAATATCTTATCGGTATAGGGGCGTCGCCCTGCAAATAATGTGTGGGTTGGGACAATTTTCGCAACAGTGGGAGAGACTCTTTGAACTGCTTGATATCAGAATCTTGGGGCTAGATAATACAAAATTGTAATTATTCTCTAAACTGAGGTGAAAAGAAAATGCCTCAAGCCCCCTTCTTATCCATAAAAAACACGGAACGCACAGAAAAAAACTCCGACCATTCTGTGCATTCCATGTTTTGCGTGGACCGAGGCCATTGGTTAGTTTGCTTGTTGGCGGGGCTAAGTTTTCCGAGTTCTCTGAGAGCTCCGTGGTAAAAATAATTGGTATTAAAATTCTCAACTTACCCAAAGTGGCTGACCAGACACAAAAGTGGTGAGCACCTTTATCAGATGCCCACCACTTTGATCAAAAAACTTCTTGAAGAGAATTAAAAGTTCCAGAATTCGTCGATTTCTTCGCCAGTAAAGTCCCAAACCGCGTTGTGGGGCGGTACCGGCTCGTATTCGAAAAACTCGGGCAGGCGGTCGTGGGCGTTGGTGAAACCGGCTGCGTCGTTGAAGGCCTTTTCGGTCTTCAGGATGTACTTACCAAGCTCAACTACGTCGTCACCGGTCAGGTGGATGCCGTAGCGGGCGTTGATCATGTCGATCAGGGCCGGCAGACACTCGGGAATATCCAGCGCCGGGAAGGCGATGAAGATACACATGCCGGTGCTGTCAACGGCGGCGGTGGCGATGGACAGATTACGGGACAGCTCCACCTGCCCTTCCTTCTTCAGCGGATCGACATGGCCGCCGACCTGCAGAATGTTGGTGGCGATGGAGTATCCGGCGGTGTGGTCCGCCCCCATGGTTGAGGTAGCGTAGGTAACGCCGATACCTTTGACCGAACGGGGGTCGTATGCCGGGATACCCTGGCCCTTCACAACCGGTACGCGGGTCAAACCGTAAGCGTCGCCAACCGACTTGGTGCCGTTACCGAGAATACGACCCAGAGGAGTGGCCTTGCCGATTTCTTCGTTCATCACGCGCAGGGTTTCTTTGCCGTCGCCCCAGGGGATAACGCCGGCTTCCATGGCTACGGCGATCAGTACGGCGCCTTCGATGGAGTCGATACCGATGTTGTCCATGGCGTTGTCGATGCGGGCACAGTCGTCGAGGCTTTCGATCATGCAGTTGATGCCGAGGCCCCATACGGTCTCATATTCGAAACCGGAGGTGATGTACTCGCCTTTGTCGTCAACGTAAACCTGGGAGCACTGGATGATGCAACCAGCGTGGCAACCGTGCTTGGTGTGGCCGTTGGGGCGGCCGGCGATCACGTCGTGCATGGTCTCACCGGAAACCTTGTCGTGGTGCTCGCAAGAACCGTACATGAAGTTCTTGGTGGGCAGACCACCGGCTTCGTTCAGGATGTTGATCAGAACGTTGGTGCCGTAGATGGGCAGACCTTCGCCGGTAACCGGGTGGTCGAGCATAGCCTTGGCGAAAACCTTGGCAGCTGCGCGGAACTTGTCCTTGTCGGCGATTTCAACGCGCTTGCCTTCGGAATCGTCGATGGTGATTACTTTAACGCCCTTGGAACCCATAACGGCGCCGAGGCCGCCACGGCCGTGGCTACGAATCTTGTGATCGGGGTCTTTGACAGAGATGTTGGCTGCCTTCAGACGCTCTTCACCGGGGATGCCGATGGAGCAGACACCGATCTTGTCGTTGTACTTCTCTTCCATCTTGGCGATGACGTCGAAGTTCTGCAGGCCTTTAAGGGCCGAAGCGTCGTGGAAGGTAACGCCGTCGTTGTTGACGTGCAACTCATACCACTTGCCTGCTTCAGGCTGACCTTCGATGATCATGGCCTTGATGCCGAGCTTAGCGAACTGCTGAGCGCTGGTACCACCGGCGTTGGATTCCTTGATGGTGTTGGTCAGGGGGCTCTTGGCGCCAGCGGACATACGGCCGGACTGGGCAGCCGGGGTGCCGGTCAGCAGACCGGGAGCGAATACCAGCTTGTTGTTGGGGCCGAGGGGGTGGCAGGTGGGGGGTACTTCAGCTGCAACGATGGTGGAAGTCAGGCCACGGCCGCCGAGGCCGGCCCAGGCTTCAGGAACTTCTTCGATCTTGCAGGTGAGGTCCTTCATGTTTACGCGGAAAATTCTGTTCATGATCTTCTTTTCCTCCCAAGTGTTGCTTTTGGAACGGTTCCGGGAAAAATCTCCTTTCCAAAGGTGGGAGGCACCGTTGTTTCCAACGGAACCCGTCGGCTTGGCAACCATAAGGACCTTCCTCGTAGGTTGTCATGCTCGGAGATTGAGAGTACAAAACCAACGCGCCTGAAAAGCGCGCTGAGAAATTGTAGAACTGCGTTATATCAAAGATCGTTTAAAAGTTCAATACCCATAGTATCGCCCTTTTTAATAACAAGAATCGCGCCACAATTGAGAGAGTCCTTGTTGTGTGCCGCGTGCCCCCAAAACTTCTTTTGAAATTAAAGGGTTGCTTCAAAAGGAGGTAGAATTAAACATAAGTAGTTAATGTGGTGCAATGTTTTTGCTGTTCCAAAATGGAACAAAAGGGGGTTAAAGAAGACGGTTGGCGATGCAGAGTCCCAGGCCGATTACGACCAGAAATGGGCTCCAGTCTCTCAGTCTGCGGCTGCGGGGTCCATCTTTTGCCAGCTCGGTCGATTGGGGGATCAGTGAAAGGAGTTTGCGGGCTAATGTCCGTGGTTCTGCATCGCTAAGAGAAAAATAGGTTCCACCGCTGGCTGTTGAAATGGAACGCAGGATGGAAGTTTGCAGACTCGTTCGCAGGGGGCTGTCAGCTGCGTCGGTATAGAAACCTGCGATGCCCGTTGCACCTGGCCGGCGAATTGGGATGTATACCTCTTCGGGCCGACCGACTCCGATGGTATAGACAGGCAATTGTATACGGTTCATTTCTTTGGCCTGGACCATCAACTGGTCCGGGCTGTTCTCCGTATCTTCTCCGTCTGAAATTAATATAACGGCGCCAGCAGTTTTGTCCGTGTGGTTCCCCAGAAGCCCGGCTGCCGTGGTCATAGCTGTTTTCAGGTCGCTACCCGATTCGGTGAGTTCACCCAGGCGGGTGTGTTGTACCATATATCGCAAAAAGCCCTGGTCTCTGGTTGGTGCCACGACTTCAATACCGTTACGGGTAAAAAAGAATAATCCAGCCTGTTCACCGTCCAACTCCTCGAACAAGCGAAGGGCGAACAAACTGGCCGAGTTCAGCCGGTTGGCAATCTTCGATGGATCAGCAGAGGGCGTAGAGTCGAACAGCACATCTTCGGCCAGCATCGATTTACTGACATCGATGCCTATGGCCAATTTTAGATGTTTTCGTGGGTTATCCTTTAACAACGCCCATGATTGCGGCCCGCTCAGAGCCATGATAAGAGCGACTAAGGCAAGGCCTGCGGTGATTATACGGGCGGTTCCGCGCCATTGTCGGCAGGTGGAGGATGGTAGGGAAAAAGCCTGCTGGGTTTGGCGTACAAAACGCTCGTTGGCTGACAGCCAATAAAGAACGATCGGCAGCAGGATGAACAACCAAATGGCCCATGGTTGGGAAAACAGCATGGTTTCGGCCTACTTTTCGACGCGGGTTTCGGCCGGAACGCCCGGTGAGAATCCTGGCGCTTCGGGGATAAAGGTTTGTAATTGCTCCTGTATCCGGCCCATATCCGCCGGGGGAATCTCCGTCAAGCCGAGGCGGCGATATTCACCCACCGCGACAATCAGTTCCAGGTTCCATCGAGGCAGGGCTCTTTCGAAAGAGGACAAACTTGCCTTGTCCACCTGTTGGATCGCTATTTTATAATCATTTAAAGCGTCGGTGAGGAGTTTCGCCGCCTTGCGGCCGTCTTTTTCATGGTAGAGCACACTATATGCCAGCAGTACGGCCGTGTTTCCCCTGAGATTATAAAGTTTCCATTGCCAGTCGATGGACAGGTCGGGATTGCTGTCCAGGCTATCTGTGACTATGTCTCTCAGGTGCAGCAGGCGTGTGTGGAAGTCAGCGGCAGAATCACGGGCGCCGCTTGCAAGGTACGGATTATTCTGGATGCTTTGCAGCTCTTCAAAATGGCCTACCGTTCGTTGCCACTGATGGTGGAGCAGGGAATATTCCACCCCCGGTAGAAAATAGCCTTGTTGACCGGCATCCTCGGCGAGGGACTTCAGTTGCTGGGGGCTGCTGTTTTCAACTCCTGCCCGGTTGATCTTCTCAATTTGATTATTAAACTCAGCGGTTCGCTGTTGTTGCCGTACTGTTTGCTGCCAGAGAAAGCCTCCGGCTGCCAACAGGCATAAGCCGCCTGCGCCCAACAACAGTGCGAGTTGCCTCAGGTTTTTAGTGTTGTTGCGAAACATATTTTAATTCCTATGTCTATAAAGAGCTGAAAGGGATATGGCTCGCTTCAAAAATTAAAGTTTCCGGTGCCCCGGCAGGGTACGAAGTCCCATGCCGAGGAGCATAAACCCCAGTGCCGCGGTGATAAACCAGGGGCGGGTCCAGCGAGGCCGGATCGTAGCGCGGATCAAATTCCGATTTGCTTCTAAAGCGTCAATTTCGCTGTAAACTTCCTGAATCTGTTGCCGGTCAAGGCCTCTGGCCAATGGAAATATTCTTCCCACCGCAGGTTGGCCGGCCACCGGTTCCATCGCTTCTACGACAGTTTCATCGACTTGGCCGCCTATGGCAATGATGTAGAGGCGCATGTCAAGAGCCTTCATCAAGGTTATGACATTCACCAGGTTCGGTAATTGGCCACGCCTTACATGAGCCCGCAAGCGAGGCTCAATGCGGCCATCGGTGAAGAGAATAACCGCCATACCGGCGCCCAGCCCGCTGCGGCGCAGTTTGAGCGGTATGTCCAGTAAGGTGCCGGGCTCCCCCAGAAGAAACTGACGCAGACCTTCAATCTCTCCGGTGGTCAAGCGCCGGTCTTCCGGCAGCATGGAGAAGAAAACGGACAGAGCCAGCCATACCGCCTCAGAGGCATTGGTTCCGCCGCCTGCGCCCAGTTCCCGATAGATCCTCGATCGGTTTTGGCTGCGTACCAGGTCGAGCTTTCGTTTTAAGAGTGCCCGGTCTGAAGTTAATGGTGCCAGTAGCCGGGCAAAACTGGAAAAAGCCACCAGGCCGATATAGTCTCCTTCCCGGCGCAGATCGACAAAGGATTCAAGGCCATCGAGAGCAATATCGCCGACGGTCAGCCGGGAGAAACGATCGATCTGTCTTCGCATGGATCCGGACAGGTCAAGGGTCAGGATGATCCATTTCGCTTCGATGTACTCTTCTACGCTATGGCGGGCATATCCCGGGTTGACCAGGGCCAGAATGAGACAGATAAATACGGCCGAAAAAATAATGTTGTCATATTGCCGTTTCCACCAGCCAGGCCGCAGTCCCCGCAGGTGGATGCCGATGGACGGAAAGGGGATCCTGGAGCGAGTGCGCTGTCGCAGCCACAGGATCAGGGGCAGCAGCAACAACGCCAGCAAGGCTAGAGGATATTCCAGTTCCAGGTCCGACATGACTGTTAACGGGCCTCCGTATTCGGTCGCCGTCCTGACGGTTGGTTTGCCAGTTCGGTGAGCAGTTTTTCGGCCTGCACCAGCAGATTGCGACGCTGTTCGGTATCGAGGCTCTCGGATGCCAGCAGATGTTCAATGCCCTTGAGTATGGTTTTCGCCTGCCGGATTGTTTCGTCCGAGAACCTTCCCGTCATCCGGGAGATAAATGAACGATGACTGCCCCCGGAAGTTGCGGCCGGCAGTCCTGCATATTCGGCCAGAAGCTTTTGTAGTGTTTTGCCCAGTTCCGCCCAATCAGCCATTTGCAGGGAAGAAGGGTCTGTTTTCAGCTTTTCGGCAAGGGTTGCATGAAGTTTCTCTAGCCGGGCCCGATCCGTTTGCTCCGCTTCATTCTCCGGGTTAGGCGGGGAGCGAAGCCAGACGATGATTCCGGCGCCCAGCAAGAAGAGGCCGGCAATGCTCACGGATAGGACCTTTCTCCGGCGGCGGCTCTGTTCTGTATCAACGATCTTCTTGAGGGGGCCGGGGGCTGCAACCTGCAAGCGATAATCTTCTTCCCCCTCGGGAATCATGGAGGCAATGCGGATCGGTACAAAGGCAGTGCGAAGAGTAGCGGGCCTTGCCTCATCCGTTCTGTGGTCGGTGAAATAAACCGGCAGGGCCGGGAGTTGATAATCGCCATTGGCGTAGATCCGCAGGGATCCGCTTATCCGAATAGGGCTATGGGAAAGATCGATGGCACTGAGAGGTCGATCGTAGCTGATTTCGTAAAGGTTAGGAAAGATGCCCCTTGGATTGAGGTTAAGATTGGCAATGGTGGCCGCGTCGATCTTGATCCCTTCAGCAAAGCGTATCTCCAGGCTGAAAGGTATAGGCATGCCAGCCATCGCCCCCGGCCGGTCGAGATGGAAATGAATCGCAACTGGTGGTGTCAAGGGCTTTATAAGCGGAACGGCGCTGGCGACATACAGGTCTTCGCCAAGCAACGCGGCGGTTTGCCAGGCCAGACGTCGACAGGGATCGATCGTAACGATATCGGTATTGGACCCTTTGGTGAGCAGTTCCGGCAGGACTTCGGCTTTTTCAAGCAATCGTTGCCTGCTTTGCTGGCCGGCGGTCGCCTTCCATTTAATCTGAATCTTGTCGAGGGGGGCGTACAGTTGTTGTTCGACCCTCCAGGCCGGCTGGATGCTGTGTACTTGCGGGTCCTTTTGCCAACGGCGCAACAAGGCATCAAAAAGTCCGTAGGGGAGTCCCTGCCGTAATTTGTAAGCGGCTGTCGATTCCCTTGAATCCGGGGTTTCCATCAGGTCATCGAAGGCTTCCCGGTAGCGATTGTAAAACTCGTTGACTTGTCGGGATGTTGCTCCGGGTTCGCGGAATCTTACGATTAACCAGTCCCGAGTGACCTCGGGGACGATTTGCCGGCCCGCCGTATCGAGATACCATGGGTGGTCATTGGCCATTTGCCAGATGTTGTCAAAGCAGGTGGTTTGTTCGGATCCTGGATCTTCGGTAGTGATCGGGGTGTCCGCAATGGTTTGACCAAGGCAGGCGTTTGGCATCAGGAAAAGCCATAGGGCGCTTAGGCAGAGATATCGGTAAAGGTCCCGATACCAGGCTCGGGCAGAGCAGTGGTTGTTGACTTTGGCGGAAGGTGACATCATCTATCCGTTTCGGTTGTTGAGTATCGTGACACGATTAAACTCTTGCTGCCAGCCTTCTGGCGAAAAGGGCATTGATCTTTTCCTGAACATTGTCCCGGCCGCTGACAATGACTGTCGAGTCGACACCCGCTGCGGCGAGCTGTTTAATTCGATGCTGCCGCCAACGGTGAACAGCAACACGGTAGCGTTGCTGCTGCGCCAGGTCCAGGGACAATTCTTCGCCCGTTTCCAGATCCTGCAACGGCACCTGACCCGGCAGTTCCGGCAATTGCCATTCCACCTCTTCAAGGAGATGCAGGGCCAGTATTTCGTGAGAGGGAGACCGCCCTCCGGCGGCGCTGCTGTGCAGGGCGTTCAAGGATCCTGGGGATCCGTGGAAGTCGGACAGAATGATCCCCAGGCAGGATGGCAGCAATGTTGTCAGGTGATCCACTGCGGGTTGCAACCTGGTCTCCTGGCAGTTTACGGGTCGGGATTTTTGCAACATGTCGAGCAGGCGTTGATATTGGCGGGCCGAAGCGTTGGGTGCCTGGTAGTCGATGACCCGATCGGCAAACAGCAGCAGGCCGCAGGGATTGCTGTTTTGCAGGGCGCTGTAGGCCAGGCTGGCAGCGATATCCTGAGCGAGGGAACGTTTTTGTCCAAACCCCATCGAAGCGCTGACGTCGACCAGCAGCATAAGCGTGTACGCCGTGTCCCGCAGAAATTCCCGTACGTAAAGCTCGCCGCTTCGGGCCCGGGCCTTCCAGTCGATATGACCACAATGATCTCCCGGAAGGTACTTGCGCAACCCCCAGAATTCGTATCCTGTTCCTTTTTCGACACCGGTCCAATCACCGGCAAGAGGCTGGTGAAGTGGATATTTGGGCTGGATATTGAAGCGGTAGCGGGGTTTCATGGTCGGATTATTTCCCCCAGTAGTTCCTCGTGGGTCTCTTGACCCAGGCCAAAACAGTCTCAAGCCAAGCTTTTGTCGCAGAGAGCACAGAGAAAAGAAATCCCTATGAAAAAAGGGTGTGGGTCTTCTCTGTGTCCTCTGCGATGAATCATTTAAGGTGTTTGACTCCAATCGGGCTCTGGTTAGGCCGATCAATAGGGGGCGATACCGCTGATAATTTCTTTGAGCAGTTCGGTTGGCCGGACCCCCTCAAGAAAAGCTGCGTCGCTCAAAATCAGGCGATGGCCGAGTACTTCGACGGCGCAGGCATCGATATCTTCAAAAGAGACAAAATTCCGCCCCTGCAAAAAAGCGTGTCCCTTGCAAAAAGCAATCAGATGTTCGCCGCCACGGGGCGAAACGCCGACCGTGATGTACTTGCGGACCGTGCTGTTGGCGTGGATCGAGTGGGGACGGGTGCGCAGGCAGATTTCCAGAAGGTAGGCAATCACCCGATCGGAGATGCCGACCTGGTCGGCCACGTGGTTTTGCATGGTCAGGGTCTGCGCCGCTGTCAGCAGCTGCGGTACGGCCTTTTGCAGGGCTTCGAAGTTGCGGCTTTTTTTGTGCAATAACTGCGCTTCGTCCGCCTTGTCGGGGTAGGTGAGTTCGACCTTGGCAATAAAACGATCGAGCTGGGCTTCGGACAGAGGGTACGTACCGAGTTGTTCCACGGGGTTCATGGTGGCCAGCACCATGAACAGGTCCGGCAAGGGGTGTTGGTCGCGATCGATACTGACCACTTTTTCCTGCATAGCCTCCAGCAAGGCCGACTGGACCTTGGGGGCCGCCCGGTTGATTTCGTCGGCCAATAGAATGTTGCAGAAAACCGGTCCCTGGTTGAAGGAAAAGGTCGAAGTCGCCTGGTTGTAAACAGTGGTTCCCGTGATGTCGCTGGGTAGTTTGTCGGGAGTAAATTGAATGCGTTTAAAAGTGCCGCCGATCAGGCGGGCAAAGGTTGCTACGGTGAGACTTTTGGCCAGGCCCGGGACCCCTTCGAGAAGAACGTGGCCTTTGGCCAGCAAGGCGCAGAAAATAGTTTGGATCATCCGCTGTTGACCGATGATCACCTTGCTGATTTCCGTTTCGGCCTGCTGCAATTGCCGGCGGAATACTTCGCGTTCAGAGCGAATTTCGGCTTCCGGGCTTTGTGTGGCAGGGAGCATAGTTTTTTGCCTCAGGGGTTCATAGGTCTCATGGGTCCCATGGGACCTGTTTGGCAATTGGGTCCAGGAGGCTGTGCCCCCCAAACAAGCAACCTCCTAAAAGTATACAAATTTTTTGCGGTCCCGAATGATCAGGTGGAGAAAAAACGGACCGCCGAGCAGAGCGGTCAGCACGCCGATACGCAGTCCGCCACCGCCCCAGAGGCGAACTACGCAGTCTGAATAGACTACCAGTGCGGCGCCGAGCATGCCGGCTGCAGGTATCAGCATGCGATTGTCCGAGCCGATGAAACTGCGCATGATGTGAGGGGCGACAAGACCGACGAAGCCGATCGCTCCGGCCACGGCAATAGCCCCGCCGGTAAGCATGGCGGCGAGGAACAACAGTACGCTGCGCGACCAGAAGACGTTGACGCCGAGGTTGGCGGCGATCTCCTCGCTGAGCATGATGATATTGAGATCGCGGGCATAGAGGAGGGAAAGCAGCGACCCGGCAAGGGCGATAATCAGTACGATCTGCACATGCTCCCAGGAGCGGTTGGTCAAATCGCCCATCAACCAGCCGACGATCTTGCGGGCCATGTCGAATTGGTCCGTCGATAGAACAATAAGCAACGAGGTCATCGCGCTGAAAATAGCATTGAAGGCGATGCCGGCCAACAGCAGTGTGTAGCGGGAAGTCAGGCCGCCGGTGGTGGCGATGAGCAGCACGATGAGCATGGAAAGAAAGGCGAACAGTACGGCGCAGGCCGGTACCGCATAGATATTGCCGGCGGCCACTCCGAAATAGATGGCGGTGACGGCCCCCAGGGCGGCGCCGGAACTGGTACCGATCACTCCCGGACTGGCCATGGGGTTCTTAAAAATTCCCTGCATGATGGTGCCGGCACAGCCGAGGGCAAAACCGACCAGGGCGCCGGTCAGAGTTCGGGGCACCCGGCCATACCAGATGATCGCTTCGGTGGCCGGGTCAGGAGTGGAGCCAAGACCCAGGAGCTTGGCCGCAAGTACCTGGGTGATATCGCCCAGGCCGATATCCCAGGGGCCGAGCCGCACCGAGAGAAACAGCCCCGCCAGCAGGATCAGCGCAGTAATGATGAAAACGATGATGGCGGCAGGATGCCGGCGGCGGGAGGAATGGTCAGTCATAGATCAGTCCGGCCAGATAGTTAGTGCTCGCCACCAGGTATTGGGAGGCACTGAGCAGATAGACGCTTGGTATTTTGCGGATGTTACGCTGTCGGATCGCCTTGGCCGAAGTCAGGATCGGGGTGTCGTAGAGCTGCCGGTCGAAGGTGCTTTCTGCGGGGACGATGATCATGTCGGGATTCCATTGCAGCAGCATCTCATAGTCGACTTGTTTAAAGTAGTCGATGCCGTTGGCGGCGGCGACATTGACCACGCCGAGCAAGCCGCACATGGCGTCGAAGGTGCTGTTGCGGCCGGCGACGTAGCCCATGTTGTCGTAGTAGAGCACCGTCAGAGGGGGGCGGTCGCCGCGACGGCTCTCGGCATATGCCTGGATAGCTTTGATTTTATCCGCCATGGTTTCGGTCAGTTGCCGGGCGCTGCGTTCTTCGCCGATCAGTTGCCCGATGAGCAGAATCTGTTCTTCAATCTGCTCCAGATTGCCGAAAAAACCGAGTTGGACGCTCGGTACCCTGGCCTGCTGCAGTTGGTGGATAAAGTTGGCGTCGGAGTAGTAGGTGGTCAATACCAGGTCAGGCCGATGGCCGATGACGATTTCGGCATCATTGGTGCCGTAAGTCGGCAGGGTCTCCGGCAGTTGGCCGGCAATAAATGAAAAACGCCGGTCCCTGCAGCTCTCATGAACGGCGATGATGCGCTGCCGCGGGCAGATGGCCCAGAGAATTTCCGTGATGCCGATAGCTTGAGGGATGATGCGCTCCGGCCGCCGGGAGATAAGCGTGCTGCGTCGTTCTTCCTGCACACTGTCGTGGGCGATGTCATAGGCCAGGTAGCGGTAGCCGACGGTTCGCGGAAAGGCTTTGGAATCTGCTGCGCCCGGCCTATAAGCATTGGTCAGGGCACCCATCAGGGCGTCCATCTCCAGCGGGAAGCTCCGGATGGCAGTGCCCTGCTCTGCCGCTGCAGGGCCGGCGGCCAGGACCAGCAAAAGAAGTCCCGCCAGAATGCCGCTAATAAAACAGCAGCGAGATTCCGCGGTCGCTGGGCATCTCCTCCACATCGACATGAAAAACCTCCTTGATCCTTTCCTGAGCAAAGGCCTCCAGGGTTGGGCCGTGAAAATAGACTTCACCCTGGTGCAACATAGTGACCGTATCGCAATAGCGTCTGGCCAGTTCCAGATCATGAATGCTGATGAGAATCGTCTTGCCGCCACTGCGCAGGGCGGTCAATAGCTTCATGATGTCGAGCTTGTGACGAATATCCAGGGCGCTGGTCGGTTCGTCCAGTAAAATCAACGGCGCTTCGGTGGCCAGGGCCCGGGCGATATTGATCAGCTGACCTTCCCCGCCGGAGAGTTCGTTGACCCAGCGATCACGTAATTGAACGGTTTCGGTGAGCCTCAGGGCGTCCTCAACGATATCCATATCTCTCTGGCGCAATCCCTGCAGCCTCTGCAGATGGGGATGGCGGCCCATGGCAATGAAGTCCGTTACGGAAATAGAAAAATCGACACGGGTATCCTGCTGCACCAGGGTAACCAGCCGGCTGAGGGCCTTGCGTCCGATGGTTTGGTAGTCTTGGCCATCGATGAGCACCCGGCCGGATTGGGGTTGCCAGATGCGGCAGAGATTTTTCAGCAGGGTCGATTTGCCCGAGCCGTTAGGACCGATGATGCCATGGATGCCCCCGGAGGCAAAGCTGGCGCAGATATCCCGCAGAATCGGCTGGCGGCCGATGGAAAAATCAAGGTGCTCGATCTGCAACAGGGGCGAACGGTTCATAAAGACGCTTTCGGTTCGGTCCATTTCAGTTTCCAGGCCAGGGGCAATGCAAATTTAGCCAGGGCCGTCAGCATCATGCCGCCCATGACAATACCCCACATAACGCCTGCATCCAGCCGGTCTCGAAACAGGCCGGTGACCAGGGTGGTTCCCCACAACAGGGTCAGTCCCAGAATCAGCTGGATGTTCTGAGACATGGCGTGAATGCCCCAGAAATTATCCGATATCCGGCTCAAACGGCCGTGGCGGATCTTGATTTCGATCAGCTTGAACCAGACCCGCCCTTCGGCCACCTGGGCCGAGCCGTCGCAGATATGGTGCAGCAGGTAGAGCAGTATCAGCAGGTATTTGCTGTACCCTGCGGAGTCGAACAGGCCGCTGAAAAAGGGCGGATAACAGAGTACCAGCATGACCGCCCCCAGAGCCTGCCCGCCTCCGATCAGGGCCATCGCCCGAATCAGTTTGGCCAGTTGCCGGCGCTGGTCGTGCAGGCTCTCCAGATAATCGACGAAGACCGATACTTTAACACTGCTGACGAAGGTAATGCCAGGGTAGATGTATTTGGTGAGGACGCCGAGGATGGCAGCGACCTTATATTCCCCCTCGGCCATGGAGAACATGGTGTAAAGGACTGCCCCTTCAAGGATGCTCTTGCCGACGGTGTACATCAGGTTGCCGATTTCACCAAACAGGTAAAAGCGGCTCAAGGTTAATGCGCGTCCCCAGAGACTGGTTTTATGCAACACATCTCTGATTAATCCATAGGAGCGGTTTTCAGGAGGATGTTGAGTCATAAGGTCTCTATCAATGCAAAGACAATAAGGGAAAAAATAAGGGGCCCAAAGGACCCCTTATTTTATTCATGCATATTGTTCATGAAGGTTACATCGCCTTCAGCAGTTTGACGGTTTCTTGCGCCGCTTTGGCTGGAGGCAGCCCGGTATCCGAAATTCCGGAGATGACCTTGGTGACGTCGTGGTCCACGGCGCCGGCTTTTTGCCAGGTGGCTGGAGCGACCCGGGTGATGTAGGCGGAGAAGGCGTGATGGCCGCTGCCCGGACGTTCACCGATGATGTGAATGATGGCTTTGGGCGCTTTTTCGGCACTCTTGTTGTACAGCACTTCACCGCATTTGTAGCCGGCGCGGACCCGGCCGTTGGTGACCACAACATATTCTTTGCTCGAGGTCATGCCGGCCTTCTGCAATTCGGCGCGAAGTTCCTGGATAAAGGGCATCAGATGACCTTCGTCCATGATCGCCTTGGAGTTCAGGCCGTCGGAAATCACGATCTGCACATCGGGGGCTTTCTGACCATCCCAGCTGTTTCGCAGTTTTTCCAGGGTGGCCACGGCGGCTTCGTTCAGCTCTTCGCCGCTGCTTGGATGAGCGACATAATCTTCCCGATCAGCGGACTTGGTGGCAATGCTGACCGCATTGGGAATAGTGGCGATGAATTCGGGGGTAAATTCTGCCCACAGACTGACTTTAGCGTCGTCATAGAGCGCATGGATCTGCTTGTTGAGTTCCGGTTCGAGATCCCAGATGTTTTCCCCGTAGCCGAGGGCCAAGGGCACACTGCGGGCCAGAACCTGGTCGATTTTCTGCTGACCTTCGGCATAGATTTCCTTCATCGGCCGCTCATCACCCTTGGCCAAACGGTATTGGTAGTAGACCCAGAGAGTATCGCCGAAATGTTTGGTCGGTTTGCCGTCCTGGTCGATAATCTCGATCTTTTTGAAAAAGTCCCACATGGCGTCGTCGATCTTGAAACCGAACTTCTCACGTAGGCGGACATGGTCCTGGTAGGCGGTCGTCAGGTAGCTGAGCATCGGGTCGTTCTTGGTCGGCAGGGCCATCAAGTAGCCCGGATTGGCTGGGGCAATCTGGTTCTGGCACCAGTCGAGGTCGTCAAGGGTCACGGGCATGTGCAGAGTGGAGCAGATGTCGAGACCGATGATCAGGCCGTGCAATTTGCCCATGGCGATGTCTTCGAGGCAACAGCGCACCAATTGTTCGCGAGTCTTGAAGACCTCAGGGCCGATGAAGCCGGCTACGTCGTTAAGATGGACCCAAGCGCCCTGACCGTCGATCTGGGCTGCGGCTACCTGCTGTTTGAGGGCGCGGGCAAAGCCGTATTTACGTGATTCATGGACCACCATGTCGAAACCTTTGCCATGGCCGTTGGTAAAATCGGCGCCCTGACCAGTTTCAAAGTAGAGGCCGTATTTGCCGGTACGCATTCGCGCGTAGTCCATCATTTTTTCCAAAGTCAGGTCGAAGGTTTTGTTGGCGTCGACCACGCCGGCCAGGCTCTGGAACCAGATGGCGGTGGAGCCGGGGTTGTTCTTTTCCACCTCGGCTTGAACATCGATGTGGGACAGCACGCACCAGGGGTTGTTTTTATCGACTCCGAAAGTTTGCATGACGTCCCGCAAGGCCAATTCAACGGCCTCGACGTTGTGCGGCTGGCTGTCGACCGGGTTGGTGCCGACGATCAGATCGCCGACTGCGAAGGAGTAGGCGTTAAAAACCTGCCAGACGATGTCGTCGACATTGTCCGTTGGGGAGTTGGGCTGTATGCGGGCGCTGAGATAGCCTTTGGCGCCGATTTTGGAGCCGGGCAGAGGGTTGAAGACGGTTTGGCCGATGTGAATCAATTCATCGTTGGACATGAGTTTGACCACGTTGCCGATGATATCGCTGTGCAGACCGTACATGATCCCTTTGATCTCGGCTTCGGACTTGGTCAGCAAGAAGGTTTTCAGTTCTCCCATGGTCCAGTTTTTGACCTTGGCGTACTGGGCCGGATCGGTGGTGTCCATGATCAGCTTGTCCTGCGCGTCGACGAATAAAGATTTAGCCAGCAGGTCTTTGATCTTGGTATTGGCCAATAACTTTCGGGCATTTTCCCGGCTGGCTTCGTCGTCGGCAGCTACGCCGATGGCCTCATCCCCTTCCTTGAAGGCATTGGCGGCTCCGATAACTTGTTGATAGAGAGTTTGGTCGAAACCCTCTTTCGTTCTTTCTATATAGCTGAAGACGTCTTCATCCGGTTGAATGTTGCGGATTGTTACTGCGCCGACGGTAGAGGCGAGAAAGGCTACGGCTATTCCGCAGGCGAGAGCGATGAGCACCTTACTTCTTTTTCGCATGGCGTTCCTCCGTTTTACGCTGTGAACATATGGTCTGAAGATACCGGTGGATTAATATTTCCGGCGTTCAGCTCCGGTCTAATTGGCAGCAGGTGTCGGTTGTGGCCGGTTGCTTTTCGCTTCCTGCCACATAGCGTCAAAAGCCTGTTCAGTTTCTTCGGTCATGACCCGCCACAAGGCGACGGTTTTGAAATAGTCGTTGTTCCCGACGTGGAACATGGACTTTTCCTTGTCGTTCAAAGCTGCGCCTACATCCGCAACAACTGGCGAGACGCCCTGCGCTTTGACTACGTCGGCCTGTTGCTTCTCGGCGAGCATGAAATTGATCCATTCTTCGGCCAGCTGTTTGGTCAGGCCTTTGGCACCGGCACCGATATACCAGGCGTCAATCCAGGCGGTTCCGCCTTCTTTCGGTGCGGCCAGCAACCAGTTGCCTCCCTGGTTATTGGCCTGCTGGGCGGCGAATCCCCAGGTGGTGGCCAGGGCCAGTTCGGGAAACTCCGCTGGATCGGCGGCCCCATCCCAGAGGCTCTTTGCGTTTTTAGCCAACAGGTCCAGTTGTTTTTGGATCCTGGCGCGGTCCAATTTATCAATGTCGAAAATATCGTCGTAGGAATAGCCGAGGGCCAGGGCGGTGATCCAGATATTTACCTTGGGAAAGTTATTGTTGACCGTATATTTACCGGCGAACGCCGGATCCCAAAGGATGTTCCAGCTGTCGGGTGTCGTTTTGACTTTGTCGGTATTGTAGGCCAGTCCGTAAGGACCGCAATTATAAGGAACCCCGTAGCGGCGGCCATTATAAATAGGGGTCATATCATTGCGGAATACCGGCAGCATCTTTTTCAGGTTGGGAATGTTGTTTATGTCCACCGGCTGGAGATAGGGACGACTTTCATCATAGCCATAGAAACGGGGAGTTTTGGGGAGCTCGATAGGGGGCGAGATGAGGTCGGCCGTATCGTTTTGCACCGCAAGGAAGAATTCATCCTGGTCCGTTGGGTTGTGGACGCTCAGCTCGACATCGACCTGGTACTTGTCCTTGACCATGGCCTTAAAGGCGGCTTCATAGGGTTTGGCATAGCCGGCCCAGCAGGTGATGCGTAAGGTGGGCTTTTCCGCTTCAGCCTGTTTCTTTTTGCAGCCCGGTGTCATCATCAGGGTCATGGTGGCCAGCACGCATGCCGTGGCGATGATCGCTTTCCAGAGAACTTTTTCCATGTGTTCCTCCCGTCTTGTTTGCCTTTGATGCCGTGGTTTGCGGTCCGGCTGCGAAACAGGCCTTTTCGGATTTTTTGGAACCGTTCTGGTTTGGCGGCTTACAGCGCAAGGAGTTGCGGAGAGGAGAAGCTGACTCCTCTCCGACTCACCAGAAAATTGCGGACAGTTCTTTTTCCATCAGGAGACAATGTGCGACTCCGGATTTAGAAGGTGAAGGTCAGGTTCAGGCCTCCTGCCGATTCGGTGTCGAGAATCTCTTTGGCGGCACTGCTGATACCCGAAGAGAAAATGAATATCGGGCTGATGGTCAGTTGATCGGTGAGGGCGTAATCGAGGCTGGCGCTCAGTTCGTAGTTATGCCAGCCGGCGTAATCGGCCACGGTTCCGTCAGCATGTTGGTTGTAGGACACCAGGGCGCCGAGGTTCAGGGTGGTTTTATCCATCCATTGGCCAAGGTCGAAGCTGTGGCTGATGTCCAGGCTGTAGAATAGCCCGTCTTCTTCAGCAGCATCCCAGTCCCAGGATACCTTCAGGTTGGGGGACAGCAGAGTATTGAGTGTGGCGGTGACAAACAGTTCATTGGTGTCTTCGGTAACGCCGTATTGATCGTTGTCAAGGGAGTACCAGATGTCGCCGATGCTCATCGAAATCATGTCCCCCAGATCAAAGGCATAGGTCAAGATAACGTCCGTTTCGTTCAGCTCGCCGGAATCGAAATTTGGACCGCTTTTCAATTGCCAGTTGTGCCAGGTGCTCAGGGTCCAGCCACTGGCAATACTCAGGTCGATACCGGCCTGGATGGTGGGACGGCTGTCGCTCAGGTTGAAGCCACGCCACATGTACTTGTCCCAGATACCGGCATAGACGTCCCCTTCAACTTCGATCGCAGCTTGCGAACTGACGGTAAAGGTACTCCCGAGCAGCAGGACGGCGATCAGCGTAAGTGCCAACTTTTTCATCTCTTTACCTCCATAAAATTTTGACCCGACCCGACCTGGCGCAGGACCTTCCTGCGCAGGTTTGGCCGTTGAGAGATGTGATTGTTTGCGTTTTGCAAACGGCCACATCTACAAACCTAACGTAAAATAAGGATTTTTAAAGGCAATGTTTAAATTAATTTTCAGGTGGTTGAACGGGATGGTTCGTTTGGAGAGAGAGCGATTTTAAGTGTTGTTCCGGAGAACAATTTTAGAGAAGGAGTTGGCGGATTTGAATGGGGCTCCCGGGCCGGGTGAAATAGAGAAAGAGGATAAGGCTGCCTTCGGGAATCTGGGGTTGGTGATGAAAACGGGCGGCCAAATGTTGAACCTTGACGCCCCGGCCTTTCAAAGCGGCAAGGATGCGCTGTATTTTCGTGCGAACACGCAGCCGGTCCGATTCGGACAGCTGAGTATCGAGAAAATCAGGAGCTTTTTCCTGGGGGATGCGTTCGCTGGCTGCCAGATCCCAGCCAAGACACTCGCCGAGTCGGCCACGAATCTCACCGCTGAAACGGGTGTGAACGAAGGACCATAATTGGTTAAAGAGATCTCTTTGGGAGAGGGGGCGGCGAAACAGTCCCTGGCGCCGCCAGAACGACTCCAATTGTTCCAGACCGCTGCTTAAAGAACCGCATGTTTCACTCAGAGCCTCCAGAAAATGATGACCGCGATCCGCGTTGATGGTCAGGTCGAGCAGACGGCCGATTCCCTGCAGGCGTTCCAGTTCGGCGAAACTGAGTTCCTTTGTGGCCAGTACGCTGTAGGGCGGATAGGGGTCGAAGCTGATGCCGTGCCGTTTTGCGTCCTGCCGAAGGGGGGCGCCGGGCAGCAGCTTGACCGGTTCGAGTTGCAGATGATGGGGGCGCAGAGCGGCGACCCGGTCGATGGAGGCGAGGAAGTCGCGATAGCCTTCTCCCGGCAGACCGGCAATAAGGTCGAGATGGAGGTGGATATTTCCCATCTGGCGCAGGCGCCGAACGTTTTGTTCCAACAATTCCAGGGCCGCAGGCCGGTCGATGGTGTGCAGAGTCTCAGGTAAGGTCGACTGGACGCCGATTTCGAACTGGAAGGTGTCTTTGGGCACTTTTGCAAGAAGTTCGAGGGTTTTTTCATCGAGCAGGTGGCCGCCGATTTCAAAATGAAAGTGACTGCCGCGGTTGTGCTTCAGGATGAAAGCAAAGATGCGGCGAGCCCTTTCCGGGTCGTAATTGAAAGTGCGGTCGACCAGCTTGATCTTGGCCACCCGTTTGTCCATGAGCAGCTTCAGGTCCTGTTCGATACGGGATATGGAATAGGAACGAACCGTTTGGTCGAGGGCGCTCATGCAAAAGGCACAGCGATAGGGGCAGCCGCGACTGGTTTCCAGGTAGACAAAACCGCGCCCAAGGTCGATCAGGCCCAATTGCAGTGGCGAGGGGATATCGTCCAGGTTGGCCAGTAATGGGCCGTCGGGATTTTCGCAAACACGGTCGCCGTCGCGCCAGGTCAGCCGCGGCACCTGGGTTGGTGCCAGGCCTTGCTGCCAGGCTTCAAGCAAACCGTGCAAGGGAAGTTCGCCTTCTCCGCGAATCAAGGCACTGATGCCGAAGTGCTTCTCTAATAAATCCGGCCCGTCGAAGCTCACTTCCGGTCCGCCCACGACGATCTTCAGTTCCGGCCGGGCCGTGGCCAGAGCGTCGGCCAGTTCCAGGGTCTGGCGCCGATTCCAGAGGTAGACGGAAAAGGCGATCACCTCAGGTTCTTCGGCCAGCAGGGCGCCGAGCACCTGTTCTTTCGGTTCGTGAACGGTGAACTCGCGGATCCGTAAATCGTTGCAGATGTTGTGGCAGTAAGCCCCGAGCAGTGGCAAGGCCAGGCTGGCATGGATATATTTACTGTGCAGGGTGGTGAGTACGATACGCATGGCCACAGCATAACCAAGCTGCTCCGGCAAACAAAGAGCTATTTTGCCTTCTTTAGCGGCGATTGCTCTGTACAAGACCCTGTGCTATGCTGGCATCCGGCGCAACACACGAATAAATAAACAAAAAAGGTTTTTTTTATATGGCTCAGAATAAAACTATTCTTGCAGTAGTTGCGGATCAGGACGGTCAGGTGTTCGAGCATCCCGAACTGCTCATGGTCGGTATGAACGGTCTACACAGTCGCCAGCCCCGTTTGTCGGAGTTGATTCCGCTGCCCGAGGGCAGTCGTTTGTTTACCGTTCCTGATACGCCACCGATGGGCTTTGATTTGAGCCAGGGCAAGGCCGTGACCTTGCGTAAACTTCCCCGATCTCTTGGCGGTGGGCGAGTGCAGGCGGTATCGGCCTTTCTCACCCCCGGATTTATGCGGACTCTGCTTCCCGCCGCCGATTATGGGCAGAAGCGTGTACAATTGCCCCTGTGGTCTTACACTGCGGTCGGCTGGTGTGTTGAGGAAGAGCGTTTTTACGCTGCCGCTGTGCGGGTCGACCGCAATACCCAGTGGCAGCCCGATCACTTTGATGATCGCAAACTCGATCCCCTGGTGCGGCAGATGCTCAAGGAGCAGCCCGGCAACCGGCTGCTTGAGCAGTTGGCCCGCTGTGCCCTCGACTATCACTGTTTCGCTGCCAAAAACCTGTTCTTTCGCCGATGGGAGGCCCCGTTGCCGACCTCGCCCCAATGCAATGCCCGCTGTCTCGGTTGCATTTCTCTGCAGGAGGCGCCCGAGTGTTGTCCATCGAGCCAGGAACGAATCACCTTTGTGCCGACCGTCGAAGAGTTGACCGGCATCGCCGTGCCCCATCTGGAACAGGCTGAAAATGCCATTGTCTCATTTGGTCAGGGCTGCGAGGGGGACCCAATTCTGCAAGCGGACACCATTTGTGCGGCGGTGAAGGAGATGCGGGCCCGTACTGCGCGGGGCACCATCAACTTTAATTCCAATGCGTCCGATCCTGCGGCCGTCGAACGTTTGGCCGAAGCGGGCATCGATTCGCTGCGGGTGTCGATGAATTCGGTGCAGGAACGTTTTTACAATGCGTATCACAGGCCCTGTGGCTATTCCTTCGCCGATGTGCGCGAATCGATTCGCCGCGCTAAACAGGCGGGGCTTTTTACCATGCTCAATTACCTGGTTTTCCCCGGCATCACCGACCGGGAGGATGAAGTCGAGCAGCTGATCGAGCTGGTGGAAGAGACAGGCGTCGACCTGATACAGATGCGCAATCTGAGCATCGATCCGGACCTCTACTGGAAAACGTTGGGTGCCAGCGGCCAAGGCATGGGGATGGCCAGGATGCTGGACCGGGTCAAAACGCAGATTCCCCGGCTACAATACGGCTATTTTAATCGTACCCGGGATAATTTATATCCCCCCGGCTTTGAGAGCGACTGGCCCCTGACCCCTTAAGCGGTTTTATCCAAGGATATTATGCGTTTTTATCGGCCGAAATCTTTTCTGGCGTTGGTGTTGATCGGTTTTGCCGTGGTGGCTTTGCCCCTGTTGCTGGCATTGATCAATGCCGAACTTTTTATGTCACGCCTTGCTGAACGGAGCAGTCAGGCCATTCACCGCTCGGTGGCGGTGATTCAGAATAGCCGCAGTTTGCTCGACGAATTGCTGTTCCTGGAGCGTCGGGCCCGCCAATATCAAGTGCTCGGTGAGCCCGAGTTGCTGCAGGATATTACCGAAAAACACCGCCAGTTCGGGCGAACCATCGACCAGTTGTTAACCTTGGCCCAGGAAGAAGCTCAAAAAAAGCGGCTTAGGGTGCTTAAGTCTGAAGAAAAGGCTTTGTACCAACTCTGGCTCAGCGGTTCGCCCGACGATGCGCCCGCCGGCCAATCTCTGGTGGAACGATTTGCCTTGTTGACCAGTCGGGCCAAATTGATTTATGAGGAAAGTCAGGAACTGATCGTAGAGGAAGCCAACGCCATGCAGGAGGCGACCCATCAGGCTCGCAAGGTTCTGGCCTGGTTGCCCCTGATCCTGGTCCTGCTGACAACCCTTATTATGTCCCTGTTCGCATCTTTGATTGCCAAGCCGATTCGGCAGATCGCTCAGTGTATCAATAGGCTGGGAGAAGGGGATTTTCAGCAACCGATTCGGGTCGGAGGTCCGCGGGATCTGGAGTTTCTCGGCTGCCGCCTTGATTGGCTGCGGGTGCGCCTCGGGGAGGTGGAGAAGGATAAGAGTAAATTTGTGGCCCATGTCTCCCATGAACTGAAAACGCCCCTGTCTTCTATTCGCGAGGGCTCGGAACTCCTTGCTGAAGAAGCAGTCGGTCCCCTCAGCGAACAGCAGCGGGAGGTGGTCGGTATCTTGCGCCGCAATGGTCTGCAGTTGCAGAAGCTTATCGACAATTTGCTCGGATACAGCAAAGCTCAGGCCAAGGTCCTGCCTTATCGCCGTAGACAACTCGATCTCAATCAACTGGTCGAGTCCGTTGTTGCCGATCATCGCGCCATGATCTTAAAAAAAGAGATTCAGCTGCAACTCGACCTGGCGGCTCTGCGAATTTGGGGCGACTCGGAGCGGTTGGGTGTTATTGTCGATAATCTGTTGTCCAACGCCGTGAAATTCACTCCTCCCGGAGGTGATATTCTGATAAGGATCGCCGAACACGGTGACCAGGTTTTGCTGGAAGTAAGTGATAGCGGACCTGGGGTTCCCGAGGCAGAACGGACGAAAATATACCGGCCATTTTATCAGGGGGATACGCCCTATGTGGGGGCGGTAAAAGGAACGGGTCTCGGGTTGTCTATCGTCAAGGAATATGTGCAGGATCACGGTGGGCGTCTTGAACTGACAAGTGGTTCTTTAGGCGGTGCCTGCTTTCAAATATTATTGCCAAGAGGGGAAAGAGAGAACAGACCATGATACGGTATTTAAGAAAGGTCACTGTTTTGTTGCTGGTCGGTCTTGGGCTGCTGTTGAGCGGTTGTGCCGGATTGGGGCAGTGGGTCGATTCAACCTGGTCTGCCAATATCGGTTGCAATGCTTCACAGGTGGTTAGCGACAGCCGCCATATTGCTATTTTGCCGGAGGCCGAACAGCGCCGGCAGGTTCAAAAGCTGCAGGCGGCTTTCGACAAGTCCGGTGGCGACCGGGAGCGATTCTTGCTGGCTTGTCTGGCGGTACATCCAAAAAGCCGCTACCAGAACCATGGCAGGGCCCTGCAGTTGTTGCAGGAATATCGGCGTCGCACTGACCCCCGTGAGGATCTGCTTGCGTTAGCCGAGTTGCTTGAGACACTGTTGCATCAAAAACAGCAAGCCGAGCAGGACCTGTTTGCTGAACGGGAGCGGTCCGATTCTTTGGCCAGTAAGCTCAAGGCCTTGGAAGACATCGAAAAAATTATCCAGGAGAGGGAGAAGAGGGCTTTGCCTTCACCCTGAAAAAGCATGGAAGAGCAAGATAAATATCGTTTATTGCTGGTCGATGACGACGTCGATCTGCTCCGGCTGTTGTCCATTCGTTTAAGTGCTGCCGGTTATCAGGTGACCGTGGCTGAAAGCGGCGAACAGGCCCTTGGCCTGTTGCCGGTAGTTCGGCCTCATCTGGTGCTCAGCGATATGCGTATGGAAGGTATGGACGGCATGGCGCTATTTGATGCCATTCGGAAAAATCATAGCGCTCTTCCGGTAATTATCATGACAGCTCACGGTTCGATTCCCGATGCCGTTGCCGCAACCCGCCGGGGCGTATTCGGCTTCCTGGCCAAACCTCTCGATAAGCAGGAACTTTTACAAGAGATAGAGCGGGCCTTGAGTATGTGCGGCCCCCCTCTCGACGTTGAAGCCGGGGCTGCCGGCGAGGACCAGTGGCGTCGCGAGATCATCACCCAGTCTCCAACTATGCTCGATTTGTTGTCCAAGGCCAAACTGGCCGCTGAAAGCGGGTCGGCGGTACTGATTCGCGGAGAGAGCGGATCCGGCAAGGAGATGCTCGCAAGGGCGATTCATTGGGCCAGCAGCCGTGCTGCCGAACCTTTTGTGGCGGTCAATTGCGGTGCTATTCCCGATACCTTGCTTGAGTCAGAGCTTTTCGGTCATAGCAAGGGCGCTTTTACCGGCGCAGTTAAGGACTATCCCGGGCTGTTCCGCTCGGCTCAGGGGGGAACTCTGTTTCTGGATGAAATCGGTGATATGCCTCTCGCCCTGCAGGTAAAGCTGCTGCGTGTTCTGCAGGAGAGGCGTATGCGCCCAGTCGGTTCGGTGGAGTCGCTGGATATCGATGTTCGCATTGTATCGGCTACCCATCGCCAGCTCGAATCGGAGATTGCCGATGGCAATTTCCGTGAAGATCTTTACTATAGGCTCAATGTGGTTTCCCTGGAGCTGCCGAACCTGGCCGGACGCCGGGAGGATATTCCCCTTTTAGCGCAACACTTTTTGCAGGAACTGGTTAGCAGGTCCGGTAAAAAGGTCACCGGTTTTGCTCCCGAAGCCATGGAGCTTTTGCTCACCGCTGCCTGGCCGGGAAACGTGCGCCAGTTGTACAATGTGGTAGAGCAGGCAGTGGCATTGTCGACCAGTCCGGTGATTCCCGAAGAACTGGTTAGCAACGCCATTAAAGAGAATCGGGAACATATTCTGCCTTTTAGCGAAGCGCGCCGGGAATTTGAACAGCAATACCTTGTACGCCTGATGCAAATTACCGAGGGCAATGTCTCCCATGCGGCTCGCATTGCCGGTCGCAATCGCACCGAATTTTATAAGCTGCTGGGGCGACATCACATCGTTCCTTCCTTGTTCAAATCCTGATACGAAAAGTCTTGTCGCTATCTGGAGACAGGTTTGTTTTGCGCTTTTTATCAAATATTTCAATGTTTTAGTGCGTTTTTTTTGTTAAAACTTGCTTCTGGCAGGGACTTGTTTCAGAGTGCTCCGGCCTTACCGCCTGTTCACAGGCGCCTTTGTCGCCAAATGGTGACATTTTTCGGTCATTTAAGACTTAATCTCCCCGTTTTTATTGTCCCGGCTGAAGCTAAATTGTGAAATCGGTGCGGTAACTACGTCTTGGTCCGAGGTTTGCTAACAAGCATTTAGTTGATCCGTCCTTTTGTATAAAATTTTGCCGAGGAGTTCTGTCTGCATGCAGCCTTTGACCCATCACGAATCTTCAGGTATCCGGGACCCATATCGTTCGTTGCTGATTTTGCTCGGGGGGGTATTGCTGGCTCTGGCACTACTTGCGGGGCAGACCGGTTATCGGGATGACCTGCCTTTGCCCAGGCATGACACTGTTCGGAATCCTGCGGCCACAGATTTGCAATTAAGCTGATGGCTTCTCCGTAAAATTAATGGTACTTTTGCAGGGTTTAAGCTATACAAGGTTTGTATGCAGTTAACAGTCGGCTAGATTGGTCCATTGCCCCCTGCCCTGGGTGGCGATGGATTGTTGCACTTTTTTGTCAAAAGGAGTCCTTCATGCGGATTGCCCTCTTCTGCTGTATTGTTCTCGTGGCTTCGGTGCTTGGAGTTGTTACCGCCGAAGCTGAAACACGCTACGTTTCCGATCAGATTTCCGTTACTTTGCGGCGCGGTCCGGGAACGGAATACAAAATCCTGAGATCTTTGGCGACGGGCGCAGCATTAGAGCTTCTGGAGGAAGATGAAAAGTATCTTAAGGTGCGCACCAAAGACGGTACAGAAGGATATGTGCTGAAGCAATATATCAGCGCCCAGCTGCCCAAGGCTTATGTCATCGCTCGGTTACAGAAGCAGCTTGACCAGTCGAAAGCGCGCCAGGCCACCATGGGCAAGGAGGCTGAGGGATGGAATGCTGAGAAAAGCGAGTTGCAACAACAACTTGCTGAGGTGCAGAAATCTTTGAAGATTGAAAAGGGCCAGCACGACAGGCTGACAAAACAGCATCAGGCCCTGCAGGATGGTGCCAAAAATGTCACCGATTTGCTTAATGAACGGGATCGGCTCAAGGCTGAGAATGAAAAGTACATCGCCGATCTTGCTCAATTGCGGCAGGATAATGACGATCTTTTGCGTAAGGCAATCATTAAGTGGTTTTTGGCCGGGGCCGGGGTGCTGTTCGTTGGCTGGTTGATGGGTAAGCGTTCCCGCGCCAGAAAACGCGCCTTTTAAATTCATCTGGTCAATAACCATAATCCAGGATAATAAGGGCCTCCAAGTTATGAAGACTAGGAGGCCTTTTTCTATTTATTTCCCGTCTTTTGTTTGAAATCAACCGCCTATGAAAACCGTTCGGAAGGCCTGGAAGCTTTGTGTCATCTTGTCAAAAAAAGCTGATTTTTCTCTGTTTTGGACTGGTCCCGAAGTTCTGTTTTTGCGGAAGTTTTTCCAGGTATGGATGTCGTTATCGGTAAAAATATCCTGACCAAACCCCTATAAACTTTTCGCCTGCCAGGCAAGATCGTTAAAGATTTTAACAGGTGGCGACCGTTCCGGAATTGTACAGAAAATTGACGCAGGCCAGTAACGCCTTCTGCCATACCGCAGGGGCGTTTTTGTTTTTACTTAGTGCCTTGCGGTATCAGCATGCTTGTCGTTTACGGCTAGTAAGTGGTATCCTGTCGCCTTGTTTACATTATTGCGTGATCGGCACTGGCAAACGCCATGGGCCTATGCGCGGCGGTCGCCCGCACTCTGTTTGTAAAAGGATGAAATTCACAATGACGCCCTGGCTTTCCCGCTATTTTTCCCGATTGCCGCTGCGCTGGAAGCTGCAGATGGTGGTCTTGCCGTTGGTTTTACTGCCCTTTATCGTTGTCGGGGTTGTTACCGGTTATGTGGCCTACCAGCAGGCCTATCAGGGAATTACCCAGGCAAGCAAAGACGATCTCGATCATCTGTGTCGTTTTGCCATCGACCTTCTCGATGCCCACTACAAACAGTTTCAGGTTTACAAGGAAGATAAAAAGGCGACCGTTCAAGAGGAAATGCGAACGATTACCGACCTGGCCTATAGCCTGGTCGAAACCGAACATCGGCTATATCAGAACGGTCAGCTCAATTTACGGGCGGCAAAGCAGGCGGCGACCAAAGCCCTCAAAAGAGTCAACATCGGTGAGACAGGCTACATTTACGCCATGAACAGCAAAGGCCAGTTGTTGGCCCATATTGCTCGCGAAGGCGAAAATATTTACAACGAGCAGGACGAGGACGGGCGATACTTTATTCGCGATATCTGCCAGGCTGCAGTCGCCTCTGCGCCTGGAGAAGTTCTCTATGCCGTATATCCCTGGCGCAATGCCATACTGGGCGACAAGAAGCCCCGCCGTAAATTGGTTGCCTACCGTTATTTTAAAGAATGGGACTGGATCATCGCTACCGGCGGCTACCTGGAGGAAACGTACGAAGATAGCGAGTTTGAACAACGCTCCTTTGCAGAGCTTAAAAATAAAATCAATTCCAAGCGCGTTGGTAAAACCGGCTATATCTATTGCCTCGATACCCAGGGAACCTTGACCCTGCATCCTGAAAGCGCCGGTCAGAACATCCTGGAAATGAAGGATGCCGAAGGGCAGTTTGTCGTCAAGCGGATGCTGGCGAGTAAGAATGGCTGGGCCCGTTATGCCTGGCAGAATATCGGCGATGCCGAACCGCGAATGAAGATTGTTCGCTATCTCTACTATAAGCCATGGGACTGGATTGTGGCTGTCGGTTCTTATGAAGATGAGTTTTATCACAACGCCGAGGAGATAAAGCGGCATCTCTGGTCGAGCCTATCGATTTTGGGCCTGACCGTAGGTCTGATTTCGGTCGGTCTGGTTTTTACCGCCGCTTCCGCGCTCACAGAACCGATCCATTCCATGATCAGTGTCATCCGGCGGGTGAAAGCCGGTCGACTGGAATTGCGTATGCAGGTTAATACCAAGGATGAACTGGGCGAGTTGGCGGCCCACTTCAACCGGATGACCGATATGATCAAGCAACACCGGGAAATGGAGAGTAATCTTGCCCAGCAGGGTAAAATGGCCTCGTTGGGGGTGCTGGCTTCCGGTGTTGCCCATGAGATCAACAACCCCCTTGGCGTCATTCTCGGTTACGCGGCCTATCTGGAAGGGAAGCTGGACGAAGAAGACCCCATGTATCGTATGGTTCACGATATCAAGCGCGAGAGTAAGCGCTGTAAAAAAATTGTGCAGGATCTTCTCAGCTATGCACGGACCCCCAAGCCGGCTTTGGAGAAAACCGATATCAACACTTTACTCAAACAGATCGTCGATTTTGCAGCCAATCACACCTCCATGCACAACGTCGTGATCAATACGGATTTTGCACCAGATTTACCCTCCCTGCTGGTAGATGGTGACCAGATGCGGCAGGTGGCGATCAATATCATGCTCAACGCGGGGTCTGCAATGTCGAATGGGGGAGTGTTGACGGTCCGTTCCGAACGGGTGGGAGAGAAGGTCGTGTTGAGTTTTGCCGATACTGGCGAGGGTATTGAGAGCGAAAATCTCGATAAGATTTTTGAGCCGTTCTTCACCACAAAGAAGAAAGGTACCGGCTTGGGTTTAGCGATTACCCGTCAGATTGTTCGCCATCACCAGGGCAATATGGAGGTTGACAGCCAGCCGGGCCAGGGGACCACAATGCGAGTATGGCTTCCGGTGCCGAAGGAGGAAGAAGGACAAGATGGATAAAAAGCGGATATTGCTCATCGATGACGAAGAAGGCATGTGCCGAATGATGGAAGCGGTCCTGCTCGATAGCGGTTACGCGGTCAAGTCGTATACCCGCTCCGTCGAAGCTGTGGACGATTTTATAGCCGGTCAGTTCGATCTCGCCGTGACGGACATCAAGATGCCTGAAATGGATGGCTTGACGGTGTTGCAGCGGCTCAAGGACAAAGATCCCGGCCTGCCGGTTATCGTCATCTCTGCCTTTGCTACCCTGGATACTTCTATTCAGGCCTTGAGGCGTGGTGCTCACGATATGGTGACCAAGCCCTTTGAGCCGGACGAACTCCTCTACCGGGTCAAAAACGCCCTGCACCATAATCAACTGCTGGCTGAAAATCGTGAGCTTCGTGAAGAGCTGGCCGGCCGTTTTGATTTTTCACAAATCGTCGGCAGCTCCAAGGCTTTGATGAATGTGCTCGAGACGGTGAAAAAAATCGCCATCCGGGATACCTCGGTACTGATCACGGGGGACTCGGGAACAGGCAAAGAACTTATCGCCCAGGCTCTTCATTATAATTCACCCCGTAAGGATAAGAAATATCTGGCCATCAATTGCGGGGCTCTTCCGGAATCGGTGCTGGAGGGCGAACTGTTCGGGTATAAAAAAGGTGCCTTCACCGGTGCCAACGAGAGTCGCAAGGGATTGCTTGAAGAGGCCGACGGCGGCACTTTGTTTCTCGACGAGGTCGGCAACCTGCCTCTCAATGTACAAAAATTGTTGTTGCGCTTTTTGCAGGAACAGGAATTCCGGCGTATTGGCGATAATACCTCAATCAAGGTCAATGTGCGCATCGTTTCAGCCACCAATGCCGACTTGCTGGAAGGATGCCGGACCGGTGAGTTTCGAGAAGATCTCTATTATCGGCTGAACGTACTCAATATCCATCTGCCGCCTTTGTGCGAACGCCCCGAAGATATCTCTTTGCTGGCGGCCCATTTTATTAAGCTCCAAAATGACAAGTTCGGCACTCATATCAAGGGCCTGACCCCCGAGGCGGCCCAGGCACTGGCAAATTACGAATGGCCTGGAAATATTCGTCAGTTGCGCAATGTTATCGAGGCTTCCATGGCGATGGAAGACAGTGATTACCTGACATTGCCGGTACTGGGACAGTTTATCGATGTTCAATCGGGGGCATCGGATCAAGCCCCTGCGCCGGTCGCTGCGGTTCCCTGGGCGGAAGATTACGCGGAGTCTCTGGCGCGTTTTGAAATGGAATATCTCAAGCAGCTTTTGCAAAAAGCCAAAGGAAATATAGAGGCGGCTGCAAAATCGGCCGGTATGAACATGGCGACGATTTACCGAAAAATAAAAAAATACGATCTCAACAAAGAAGATTACTGATTCGCTAAGTCTTTTTTGCATGATTGCAAAAAAAAGCTGAGTCTTTGCATCCGTGCAAATGAGTTTCACGGTTGTTGCGAGGCGCGGCAGTTGACGATCAAAGATGAGCAAGGGCCCAAAAACAGGGCCGTAGGCGGGCTCCCGGCAACGGGTAGCCCGTTTTTTTATAGCTTTCAGAGCTTTTGCAGCCATGCAAAAGAATCGCCCGGAGCTTTTGGGTTGAGACGCTTGCTTTTTTTGTAAAGTACTGAAAATAAACGATTTTTAGTGTTGTTGTTGAGGTCTGAAACGTCTTGGTACGGGCTTTGCTCAAACCCTGTCCTAAACGCACCAACCTTTCTGGCATAGGGCCATGAGGATTCTAGTAGAAGGACAGGAGGTTTTCGCTTCATGATGCTTTTAAACTTTGGTTTTTTTGGAAGTGTGACATCCCTGCTCCTTCTGTTTGCCGTTTGGATGAGGTCCTGAGTGCCTCGCGATACCCGTTTGGCTGCTTGCCTTCGAAATGATCGGAATATCTGATTCTCGGTCGTACCGGCGAGTGGTCTGATGATCAAATTGGCTGCGGATTGCCCAGTCATAACAGACACTGAAGGAAGAGGAGAGAACTGTCATGCAACCCGAAACGAAAACACTGAAAAACAAAGGCATGCAGGTTGTTGTTGCTGGCCTGGGGATCAACCTGGCGCTGGGAATTATCTACGCTTACAGCATGCTCAAAGGTGAAATCGCCCAACTGTTTGCCGGTGCCGGCGACCCCTATGCGACAGCTTGTCTCGTATTCGCCCTGTCGATGACCCTCGGCGGCAAAATGCAGGATAAGGTCGGCCCGCGCCTGACCGCTATTATGGGCGGCCTGCTGGTGGGCGCCGGCTTCCTGGTCTGTTCCCAGACCTCAGACTACTGGGGATGGATTCTGGGCTTCGGCGTTCTGGCCGGCTGCGGTATCGGCTTCGCCTATGCCTCTGCTACGCCTCCGGCACTGAAATGGTTCCCGCCCGCGAAGACCGGTCTGATCGTCGGTATCGTGGTCTCCGGTTTCGGCATCGCTCCCGTCTACCTGGCTCCGGTCGCCAAGCACCTCCTCGCTCAATACGGTCTGCACAGCACCATGATGATCCTGGGCATCGCCTTTATCGCGATTGTCTGCGGAATGGCCATGCTGTTGACCAATCCTCCCGCGGATTTTTCTCCGGCGGCAAAAGCTTCTGCCGGCCCCGCTAAGGCCAAATCCAAAGATGTCGGTCCTCTGCAGATGCTCAAGGATGGACGCTTCTACACCCTGTGGCTGTGCTTCTTCATCGGTGCCGGTGCCGGCCTGATGGTAATCGGCAGCATCAAAGGCATCGCCAAAGAGAGCTTGGGTGAGATGGCGTTTGTGGCTGTTGCGGTAATGGCCGTGGGTAATGCTTCGGGACGGATTGTTGCCGGTATCCTGTCAGACAAGATTGGCCGCGTTGCAACCCTGACCGCTATGCTGCTCTTCCAGGCGGGCCTGATGTTTACCGCCATGAAGGTTGTGGGCAGCCCGGCCGCCGGCCCTGTCCTGATCACCCTGCTGGCTGCCTTCATGGGCTTCAACTACGGTTCCAACCTGTCTCTTTTCCCTGCTTTTTCCAAAGACTTCTGGGGTGCTAAAAATTACGGCACCAACTTTGGCCTGCTGTTCTCGTCCTGGGGCGTTGGCGCCTTCGTTCTGGTAAAGGTTTCGGCTGCGCTTAGCGCCAAGTACGGCGGCATGCAAACCTCCTTCATGGTGGCCGGTGTTATGCTGCTGGTCGGTGCCATGATGGGTCTGTCCCTGCGTCCGAAAAAAGTTGCCGTACCGGTTTCCGAACCTGTTCTCGCCGAAGAAGAGGATCTGGTTCTGCAGGAAGTCAGCGAATAATCTTAAGTGCTTCCGTTGTTTCTTTAATCCCTGTCAGCCCGCCAGTGGCGGGTTGACAGGGATGTTCCTGGAGGTCCCATGACTGGTTCTTCATCCTCCGTCTCTTCACTGGAACTACCCAGTCCTGCTCTTATAGCTCTCGCACTTTCCCTCACCATTTACCTTCTCAGTCTGTTGAGCGTCACCCGGCCTCCGGCTCTTTTGACAGGCATCATTCTTGTGTTTAGCGCAGTAGTGCAGCTTGCCTACGCCCTTTTCAGTCAGCAGAGGGGGGATTCGCGTACGGCTGCGACTTTGCTTCCTTTCGGAATCTTCTGGTTGTCGCTGGTCAGCTTTAATGTGTTTCCTGAGCTTGGTCTCGGCCGCCATCCCAACGCTATCACGATGTTTTCTTATCTGAGCCTTTGGGGATTCTTTGTCGCCATTCTATTTCTCGGAAGTTTCAGAAGGTGTCTGGCGGTACAGATTTTCTTCGGCTCGCTGGTTTTTTCTCTCTTGTCGGTGTCGATGAATTACCTCCGTGAAGATCAGGTGTTTCTGTTCATCGGTTGTGCCAGCGGCTTTATCTCCTCGATGGCGGCGGTCTATATCGCAGTGGCCCAGGCGTTCAACCAGCGTATGCAACGTTATATCATTCCCCTTGGTCGCCGATTCGGAATGGTTGAAGAGAGTAATGATTGACAGGCTTGTCAAAGGGAAGGTTTTCAGCTACGTTTCAAGGAGTGTCGACCGGTTTGTGCAAATTTCCCCGCCGGCAGAGTTGGCGACCTTTTAGAGGGGACGGAGAAGGATGAGTCCTGGTCAACAGATGACAATTTTAGGGTTGGCAGCCCTATGTTATTACGCTGTTTTGCTGGCGGCAGGTGTTGTCGATACCGATGTTATGCCCCAGTTTGTGGTTACGGCGATTATTTTTCTCTCTTCCGGGAGACTGTTGCGAGGTGCGAGCCGCAGCAGCCGAGCCAAAAAAAAGGGAGAATCTGAAAAGCCGCAGAAGGAGCCCGACTGGGAATTTCGTGCTCAGGTTTTGAACTGGGTGATGGCGTTGCTGATTATGGGCGCCCTCGGTTTGTGGGTTATGAAGCCGGTTGGTGTCTCCTTTTTAGAAATGTTCGGTCTTAAGTAGGGCTGACTGCAAACTCCGGCAGGCCGAGCTTGTCCTTCCCTGATAGATTCCCATCAAATTCACTCAAGTCTGTAAGGCCGTTTCCTCAGTCTTTGCTCCCATCATTTCTTTCCTGTTTTCCTTCCCGGGGTTGAAGCGCATAACCCACCTGAAATGAGAAGTTTGCCGCAGGGTCTGACCCTATAAAGATAATCCTCTGCCGGATCCGTTTCACCCCAGACTTCCAAACACTTATCCAACCTCCCGAGAACACGATGGAATTTCGATAAAGACCTGGTGGCTTCTTTACTCCATTGCGCCATAGGTTTTGCAAAATTGCAAAAACGAGCCTCTCCGTTTGCATAATTGCAAATAGTGTTTACGGGAACATCGAGGCATTGCCGGTGGTTTTGTGGAGTGAAGAAACGCGTTGTTTCAGCGTGTTGGATGGGTTTTTGCCGAATGCAGGTCTTTGTTTTTATACACCGGCGGGTTTTTGCATTGCTGCAAAAAAGACTTTGCTGCGAGTAGGGTGCCAGCGCTGTAGTTTACCGTAACTATCTGAATAAACAAGGTAGATAAATATTTATTTAGCTTTGGTACAAGCCTTGCTTATACCCATGGCCGAAAGTTACTCCTTTCAGGCATGGAGTTGCGGCAGACATTGTTGAGGGACAAGGACTTCTTCGCTCCATGCCACTTTTAAACCTTCCGTTTTTTGGCCCTTGAGGGCTAAGACTTCATTGCATACCAGTAAACAAGAGAGCGGCAGGCAGGAGATGTGGCTTCTTACCCCCGTGCCAGCTGAACCGCCGGCTCGCTCAACGACATTCAAACCCGGATTAATAGGAGAAAGCTATGGCAGATCAACGCACCCTGGTAGACAATACCGCTAATCCCGCTCCTCTTGGCTTGCTCGGTTTCGGCATGACCACTGTACTGCTTAACCTGCATAATGCCGGTTTCTTTCCTCTCGACACCATGATCCTCGCTATGGGTATTTTTTACGGTGGCGCGGCGCAGATCCTGGCGGGTCTCATGGAATGGCGTAAAGGCAACACCTTCGCTACTACGGCGTTTATCAGCTACGGTTCTTTCTGGCTGACTCTGGTGGCTCTGATTTTGATCCCCAAGGCCAATCTCGCTGGTATTGCCGGCCCCGATAAGGCCACCGCTATGGCCGCTTATCTGACCATGTGGGGTTTCTTTACCGCCATTATGTTCCTCGGTACCTTCCGTCTCAGCCGTGCGCTGCAGGTCGTTTTCGGTTCCTTGACCCTGCTCTTTTTCCTGTTGGCTGCAGGCGATTTTACCGGTAACCACACTCTTACCGTTATTGCTGGTTACGAAGGTATTTTCTGCGGCTTCTCTGCTATCTACACCGCACTGGCCCAGGTACTGAATGAAGTCAATGGCCGCAATGTTCTGCCTCTGGGCGCTATGGCCTAAGCTTCGCCTACTCGCATAAATTAAAACTCTAATGGCGGGACCAGACGGTCCCGCCATTTTTGTATCAAAAGAGAATGAAGCCTCATGAAGTGGGTGATTTTGCATAATTGCAAAAACGGCTTGTTGCTTTGCATCATTGCAAACAGGTGATTGTTTTCTTGTGTGTCTTTGTAACTTGTTGAATATAAATAGAAAGTTGCAGATTATGGAGGGTTCTGCCCGGTGAGTGGCAATTTTGCCTGTTTTTTTTCTTCCTTTGCTTCTTGCATAGCTGCGAAATCGGGGTTCGATGTCTTGGGGAAGGGCTGTTAGCGACATTTTGTAACATACTGAAAATATTGTAGATTTTGACATTTCTGGTGAGGTGGAAAGTGTTGGTATGCCGCTTGCTATTTAAGCAGTGTAAGTAACTGTCGGAATTGAGTCCTGCAGGGCGAGCAGCCGGAATATGCAGCCTTCGCGATCGAATAATACTCCAACCCGCAAAGAAAGGAACTGGTCATGAACGACGGAATTCTCTGTTCCTTTTACGGTAAGGACGACGACTGTTGTGATGTGGGCTGCGATTATATTTCATCGTCAGACGTGCCGACTATAATCCGCTACTGCAGTGCCGATTATCGTTCTTGCCAACGGTACCAGGAATTAGCCCATCGTTTTTCGATCAGTCACCAACCCACAGCGCCTGTTGCGGGCGAGACCCCCGGCCTCCGCACATCGCGTCCATCTGTTCAGTTCGAAGAACCTCTGATCAAGCCTTTCAGGGTCAAATGGTCATTGCCTTCCCTGTGGCATCAGGTGGCTACCCGATCTGTTCTTGAGTCGGCACCTCTGGTTCGCCAGAGGCGTATTTCCCGGCCCGTCGTATCTGGAAGAATCCGCCAAATTTCAACCGCTCCGGTATCAGGGCCAGCCCAGAGCTCTGCCTCTATAGGCTTTTTGGGCTTTGGTGTTGCGACAGTGCTGCTCAGTGCGCAGGTCTCGGGTTTTTTGCCTCTGGCACCCCTGTTGGCAACGATGAGTATCTTTTATGCCGGACTTGCCCAGGTCATTAGCGGCGCGCTGGAATGGCGCAGGAATAATGTCTTCGGTGCTACCGCATTTATGTCTTTCGGCCTGTTTTGTCTCGCCTCCGTATGGGTTGCGGTCATGACCCACACCGGTATGGCGCCTGCGCCTTCCGGTGCTGCCACGGCGGCCTGTCTCGGCCTGCTGAGTCTGGTGTCGGGGACCCTGTTTTTCGGGGCCTTGCGTATTGAGAAAATCTGGCGTCTGTTTTCCGCTTTGTTGACCCTCTCCCTGGTCCTGCTGACTTTTGGCTATGGCATGGATGTGCCTGGCATCAAGCCGGTAGCAGGCTTTGGAGGAATAGTTACCGGTACTCTCGCGGTTGGTACTGGTTTGGTGCAATTTTATAAATCCATGTACAGCCGTCGTGGCCTCGTGCCGGTTCCTTCTTTGCAGGAATTGGCCAAGTCATCGATGGTGTAATCTTTAACCACTTTTGCCTGAATGTTGTGACCCTATGAAACTATCATCACGTGTTCGACTTACCCCCCAGGACCGCCAGGAAATCTGGCAGATCTATCAGGCCGGCGGAACAAACATTACCGATCTTGCAGAGAGGTTCAATGTTTCGCGGCCGACTATTTACAAGGTGATTGAGCGGGCCAGAAAACATGAATTTGCGCCGCGCAAAAGCACCAACCTGCGCTATCGTAACCTGAAGTATGGGCTCAAGCGGCTGGCCAAGGTTGAGCGCCGTCTGGAAGGTGGCTGCTAGCGCAGTCTTTCTTTATGTCATTTTGAACCGTCCGTCCCGGCGATGGTTTTACGGCTTGCTCCCCTGCAAAAGCACGTTAGGCTTTGTCGCCTTGCGCCGATCTGTATTTGGCGTGATCCGGTTGCCAAGTGTCTCGTTATCCCTTAAGATTAGGCCATGGGGCGTTGGCTCTAATATGGTATCGGCCGCCAGGAATCTTGACTATTTGGCAAAGGAGTCGGCAATGAAAGATCTGAAGATCTCTCATAAGATCTTCCTGCTGAGCGGGGCTATCCTGATTGTTTTTTCGTTGGTGGTCGCCTGGATGTATCTGGACGCCAAGCGTAATTACGTGCAGGCCCGTCGCAATGAGATTCAACATGTTGTCGAATCGGCTTGGGGGGTTCTCGATTATTACGCCGGTTTGGCCGAAAACAAGCAGCTTGATACCGAAACAGCCAAAAGTCAGGCGATTGAGGTAATCCGTTCTCTGCGTTTTGATGCAGATAACTATTACTGGATCAACGATTTTCAGCCTCGCATGGTCATGCACCCTTTCAACCAGGAGTTGGTGGGGCAGGACCTGAGTGAATATCGGGATCCGCAAGGCAAGGCCCTGTTTGTTGAAATGGCCGAGCTGTGCCGTCGTCAGGGACAGGGCTTTATCGAGTATGTCTGGCACAAGCCGGACAGCACTATGCCGGTCGGCAAGGTGTCTTTTGTCAAGCAGCTGCCCCAGTGGAACTGGATTGTCGGAGCCGGAGTTTACACCGATGATATTGACCGCAACCTGGCCAAGGTTTTTTATACGACCCTCGGCATTTTCTGTGCCTTGTTGTTAGGTGTGATTGTAGCGACCCTGGTAGTATCCCGGCAGATAGCGCTTCCTCTGGGACAAGCGGTTGAGGCGATGGAAAGGCTCGGAAACGGAAACTTCGATGTTCATCTCGGCATGGTACGTAAGGATGAAATCGGTCGAATGGCCAACGCCATTGATGCTTGTGTCGGTAATCTGAGAAAGTTGTTTGATACCATTCGCTCCATGTAAGCTTCAGGAAGCGTTGGGATTCTCTGAGTTTAAAAAAGCCCCGCCTTAAAGGTGGGGCTTTTTGTTTTGTGATTCATGCAGACTTTCGGTTGTTAATAAATATCGAGATGGGCAAAGGGCGCTTTCATGGAGGCTTCCATGGCTTGCTCAAGGGTGTGTACCCCTTTTGCCGCCAGCAGGGGGATCAGCTTGCACAACACTTCCGCGGTAACCATGGCGTCCCCAAGAGCCGTATGTCGACCGACAATGGGGACCCCGAGCCTGCTGGCCACTTCTTCAAGTTGGTGGCTCTGCTGGTTGGGGTGGACAAACCAGGACAAGAGCAAGGTGTCGAGCACCGGTTGGTCGAAGCGGACCCCGCTCGATTGTTCCTTGAGTTTGAGGAATTTCATGTCGAAAGCTGCGTTGTGAGCCACCAGTACAGATCCTTCGGTGAATTGGTGCAGTTGGGGCAAGGCCTGGTCGATGGTCGGCTGGCCCAGAAGCAGTTCGGGAGATATTCCATGAATTTGGACGGATTCCTCAGGTACCGGTCGCCGTGGGTCGATGAGTTGGTCCAGGGTTTCATCATAGAGAATCCGGCCGTTGACAATACGGACCGCGCCGATCTGGATGATCTCATCCCCCTGCGACGGTTTGAGGCCGGTGGTTTCCGTATCGAATACGGCGTAAGTCAGCTGGGAAAGGGGCAGTTGGCAAATGTCTTCCTTGCAGACCTGGTGCAGCAGGCCGAATTCATAGTGGATGGGACAGTATTCACCGACTGAGCTCTTGCTGAAATGCTCATCCGTTTCGGCTATGGGCAGGAGAATGCGCAGATGATCAATGTGCTGGTCCTTATCCCCGATCAGGTCAAAAATTCCACCGATACGCTGAATCAAATCTCCAAAGGAAACAAGGCGGTCATTAGCGTCTCGAATTAGGGGGCGGTTTTGCCAGGTGTCCAACTCGTCTTTGCTGACCGTGCAGCCTGGCCAGGCAATATCGAACGCCGCCCTGTCGGTATCGGTGCGGTGAAGTTCAAGGGTCAGGGCCGAGAAGTTTTCGGCCTGGTGCAATGCGTTAACCAGGTGAGCCAGGCACTGCACCATGGCATAGCTGTCTACCTGCAGCCAGAGATCTTTGTCGGCGCAATGGGTTACGGCGATGCCGGCATGATGTCGCAGGTGGTGTTCAACGATGGTCAGCAGGTGGTCGCTGAGAATATTTTCGCGGTGGCCGATATCGACCATCTGCTGTTTGTAGGATTCTTCCGCCTGGCTCAATTCTTTTGTCAGGCAGTTGACCGCCTGCTCAATATCCTGTAGCGGTCCTTGCCGCTCAGCTTGCCCGGTTGACGGCGTCTGGGACAGGGTTTTCAGGGCCTGGCCGATCTTCTCGATGGGAGGATGCAGCGCGGTGGTCAGGCCGTAAAAGATCTGTTCCCGCTGCAGGCCGTTTTCTATCTGTTGGCTTAAATCCTCCATAGCCAGGACAAACCCGGAAATATTCTGGTCGCTCTCACCTGTTTTGAACACGGGGGCCATATGAATCCGGAGAATAAGAGATTCTCCGACGGTCATGACAAAGTTGGAGGTGGGAGATTTCTGTCCCCGGCTGGTGGCGTGATGGAGCATGTCGATGGCGTGGACGATGGGCTCGCGATCTAGAATGCTGAACAGCGAACGACCCAGGCCGATGAGCTTGCGGGGTTGTCGCAGTAATTTCTGTGCCGCCTGATTGTAGAGCAATATTTGGCCGCTGGCGTTGCAGGCCAAAACTCCGGTGGGCAAGTCAGACATCAAGGCTGCCAGCAGATTCCGTTCCTGTTGAAGGTCCGAGCGGGCCTGGTTGATCTTTTCCTTGACTTCGGCCTGCAGGGTTTCAAAGGCGTCGGCCGATTCATTGATGATGCCGGCCAGATTGACCAGCTCGGGAGCGCCTTTGGGCTGAATGCGGTGACTGGGATTGACGGCCGAAATGAGTTTGGTTTCTTCGCCGAGCCGCAGGATCGGCACGACATAAAAGTAAAACAGCAGACTGACCAGGCCGCCGATAATAAGAAACAGAAAGGTTGCGCCGATCAGTGGAAAAGGAATCAGCCGGTGGGCGATGCGGGCGATGAAATCCTGCTCTGCCAGGGTAATCTGATGCCAGGCGGCAGCCAGGCTCCCGAAGATGACGCCGAACACGGCGAACAGGATGATGAGCAGGAAGACCCAGTATTTGACAGTAGGACGCATTGTTGCCCTCGGATTGGACTTGGCGGCCGCTTGAGCGACGCAGTGTTACCCGAACGATATGATACACAAGATAAGCCTTCGTGACAATCAAGAGCCCCGTAAGAAGTTGTCTTTTCCTTGCTGAAAAGTCCCTGCGCTTTGTTGACTAAAAGGATAGGACTTGTCAGCCGGGTAGAGAGTCGATAACATGCAAGCAATCGGTTGGGCTTAAGCAGCCAGTCTTTCGTCTCGCCCTGTCAAGTATGTCAAACTCCTGGACCATTCTCCTGTAGAATGGTGTGACAGGGTCGGGTTCAATGTCGCGACTGCGATGAACGGTTTTTACGTTGTCTGAGTAAAGGGAAGGCACCATGAGTTTATCAAAACATTTGCGAGACGTTGAACCTTTCAACCAGTTGCCGGAAGCTGTGGTGCAGGACCTCCTCGCAGCGGCCCGGATCAATGCCTATCCTGCCGGAACCATCATCTTTGCCCAGAACGACCCTCCCAGCGGTTCTCTCTTTGTGGTTAAAGAGGGCTTGATCGAGATAACAGTGCTTGCTTCCTCGGGCGAGGATATGGTCGTCGATTATCTGCAGGAAGGGCAGTTTCTGGGGGATGCGGCCCTTTTCGGGGACGATCCCTATTCGGTCGGCGCCCGGGCTGCCAACGATGTGCAATGCTACTTGCTCCCCTTTGAGTTATTGCACCAGCTTGAAAGGCGCTATCCGCAATTGCGGGACTATTTTGCCGGTGTGCTGGTTTCAAGGATCCGGCAGCTCTACAGCGAAATGGTCGCCGATCATACTCTGAGCGCTCTGGGACAGATGGAAGCCTATCCCTTTAAAAAGCGGCTTTCCGAGATCATGAGTTCGCCCATCGAGATGTGCGACACAGAGGCGACCGCACGCCAGGTCGCCCGCCGTATGGCCGAAAAGCGCATCAGTTCGGTGCTGGTTGCCGGCCAAGACGGGGTGCCTGCCGGTCTGATTACCGAAAAGGATCTGGTGAACAAGGTAATTGCCGCCGAGGTTGACGATCCGCAAACCGTTTCCGCCGGGCAGTTGATGACTCCCCATCCCCATGTCATGCCCCCCGATACCTACATGTATGAGGCCATGGCCTATATGCTCGGTCACCAGATCAGGCATATGCCTGTTCTCGATCGTGGCGAGCCGGTTGGTATGGTGACGTTGCGTGATCTGATGCGCTATCGCAGCCAGAAAGCGATGCTGCTGCTGGGCAGTATCGCGGAGGAAGGGTCTCTCGCCGGTTTGGCCCGCATGCGCCAGGAAATCGTTAATGTGGTAAAGGCCCTTTTGACTGAAACGCGTAATATCCATGAAGTGACGGAAGTCATCTCTCATCTGCATCATGCCATCATCAAGCGGGTCTATGCCATTTGTGAACAGCAGATGGCGGACGCAGGCCATCAGAAACCGGAAGTGCGGCACTGTTTTCTGATCATGGGAAGTGGCGGTCGCCGCGAAATGCTGCTTGGACCCGACCAGGATAATGGATTTATCTACGAGGATATGTCCGATCATCAGCTGGCCGAGGTCGAGAGCTATTTTGTGCCTTTTGCCGAAAAACTGGTGGCGGCATTGGCCGAGGTCGGGTATCCGCTGTGCGACGGCAAAGTCATGGCCAATAACCCGGCCTGGCGCGGTCGATTGAGTGATTGGCGGGCGCGTCTGCGCGAGTGGTTCAACGATCCGGAACCCCAGAACGTTCGGGATTCATCGATCTTTTTCGATTTCACCACCCTGATTGGCGATCCTGGCCTCGCCCAGGAATTGCACGGTATTGTGCAGCAGGGGATTCGCGAATTTCCCGGTTTTCTTTTTCACATGATGTCCCTGGACCTGCAGTGCAAGGCTCCTATCGGCTTTATGGGCCGCTTTCTGTTGCAAAAGAACGGTGAGCAAGCCGGGCTGCTTTCCCTCAAGAATGGCGGAAGTATTTTTATTGTCGATTGCGTACGCATGTTCTGCCTGGAACTGGAGCGATCGGAACTGCCCACTCTTGAGCGGCTCAAGGTGCTGACCGAGTTGAACGTCTTTGATGTCGCGACAGCCGACCATGTGCGCGCGGCCTTTGAAGCGCTGGTCTATCTGCGCCTGCGTAATGAAATCGCCCTGGTTGAGGCGGGCCAGGAACCAAGCCACTATCTCGACCCCCACGCCTTGCCGAGAAATGAACAGGAACTCCTCAAAGGGGCGTTGCATGCGGTGAAGAAACTGCAGGATTCCGCTCGCCGACACTTTGCAAAAACCCCCTTTTAGTCCTTATTTCTGCCCCCTTCCCCGGTTTATTCCGGTGTTTTTTCTTCTGTACATAAAAAAGATTTTTATTGACTTATATGTCCAAGCTCGTATCATGTGCGGGTTATTTACAATCGGGTTGTTTACAGACAATTGGGTTATTTCGGCTATAATTGTTGACGACCCGTCGCAAGGACCGCTCTGGTCGGCCTTGCATCGCGTAGTATGCAGCACCTTGTTTCACTGACCGCGCAACAGTGTTGTTTATCCGCAAAGCGGCTCTCCCTCGGGCCGCAAACCAGGATGAGAGGAGGTGAAGAGTAGGATCCCTTTTCAGGGAATCATGCGGAACGTCACTTGGTGCGCGCCGCCATTTTTTTGAGCTCGTTGTACCGCTCTTTGTACTCTTTGTATTTCTGGAGAGAAAAGACTTAGTAAAGGAGTAACAACTATGGGACACGGACCCGCAGTAAAACTGGGCAAGGATTATGCGTCCGGTTATAAAACTAAGCTCGGCATCGCCATGTTTATCGTCTACACCCTGGTTTATGCCGTTTTTGTAGCCATCAACGCCACCAATCCCGCACTGATGGAAGAAACCGTAATGGGCCAGACTCTGGCCGTCGTCTACGGCTTTGGCCTGATTCTTCTGGCCTTTGTCATGGCAATCGTTTACAACCATTTCTGCACCGGTGCAGAAAACCGGTTGAACAAATAAGGGGGCGCCACCAATGATTTATACTCAATCTCCGTTGGCTATCGCCCTCTTCGTTGCATTCGTTCTTTTCGTACTGGGCCTCTCTTTCTACCTGGCCCGCCGTACCACTTCTTCCGAAGGTTACTACGCTGCCGGTGGTAACATCCACTGGTTCGTTAACGGCATCGCTTTTGCCGGTGACTATCTCTCTGCCGCTTCCTTCCTCGGTATCTGCGGCATGATCGCGACCGCCGGTTACGACGGCTTCCTCTACTCCATCGGCTACCTGGCCGGCTGGATGGTTGCCCTGTTCCTGGTCGCCGAACCGATGAAGCGCCTCGGTAAATACACCTTTACCGACGCCCTCGACTCCAAGTTCAACTCCAAGGCCATTCAGCTGACCGCCGCCATCTCCACCCTGGTGGTATCGGTCTTCTACCTGATTCCGCAGATGGTCGGCGCGGGCGTTCTGGTCCAGCCGCTGCTCGGCATGCCGCACTACGTCGGCGTTATCATCGTCGGTATCGTCGTTACCCTGATCGTCGCCACCGCCGGCATGGCCTCCACCACCTACGTCCAGTTCATGAAGGGCGGCCTGCTGCTGATCTGTTCCTCCATTCTGGTCTTCGGCGTTCTCGGTCGCGGTCTCTCCACCGATCCCGACCAGGGCGGCAAGAAGCCCTATCACGATTTCCAGACTATTCAGGCCAATGTGGCTGCTGACGGCAGCCTGCTGCTGTCCGATGCTTCTTACAGCGCTCCTGCCGACTGGAAAGCCGGCAGCCTGGGCGAGGCCGGTTTCGTCATGCTGAGCAAAGAAGGTGTTGATTCCATCTGGCAGGTCAAAGAAGCCGCTGCCGGTTTTGAACTGGAAGAGACTCTGTTTGTCACCATCCTGGAAGACGGCACCAAGCTCTTCAACGGCGCGCCTCAGGAAGAGGGCCGTTTCTTCCCTATCGGCCATATCAAGGAACTCAAGGTCGACGGTCAGGAAGTAGCTGAAACCGGCGCGGTCGGTCCTTTCTCCTTCCTGAAGAAGATCAAGGACTCCACCGTCATCCTGTGGGGCAAGAAATACGTCAAGAACGCCGACGGCAGTACAACTCAAATCTTCTACCAGAAGCCGACCAGCGGTTCCCGTATTCTGCGTCCCGGCATGAAGTTCAAGGTCGACAACGCCACCGGCACCGACAAGTTCAACTTCATCTCCCTGATGCTGGCGCTGTTCTGCGGTACCGCGGCACTGCCTCACATTCTGATCCGTTACTACACCGTGCCGAGCCAGGCTGCTGCCCGTAAGTCGACCCTGGTGGCCATCGCCTCCATCGGCTTCTTCTACATCCTGACCCTGTTCATGGGCATCGGCGCCATGACCAACGGTGTCATCAACCTCACCGACAACAACATGTCGGCACCGTTGCTGGCTCTGTCTTTCGGGGTCATCCTGTTCTCGATCATTTCGTCCATCGCCTTCGCTACCGTTCTCGGTACCGTTTCCGGCCTGATCGTCGCCGCCTCCGGCGCCGTGGCTCACGACTTGATGGACAACTTCCTCGGCATCAAGATGACCGACGGCGGCAAGGTTATGGCTGGCAAGATCTCCGCGGTAGTGGTCGGTATCATCGCCATTTATCTCGGTATCGTCTTCGAAGGCATGAACGTTTCCTTCCTGGTCGGTTGGGCCTTCGCGGTTGCCGCTTCTGCCAACCTGCCGGCGATCCTGATGCTGCTGTTCTGGAAGAAGACCACCGCCCAGGGCGTTGCCGCTTCGATCATTGTCGGTCTGGTATCGGCCATGGGCCTGATCCTGGTTTCTCCCGACATGTGGGTTCGTTACGGCCTGCTGCCCGGGGATGCGCCGGTTTCCTTCAACAGCCCGGCGCTGGTCTCCATCCCCCTGAGCTTCGTCGCTCTGGTGATTGTATCCCTGATGACCCAGGGCTCTTTGGTTGGGATTACCGAAGAGGACTAAGTGAACTGATTTCACTATTATTTGTTGATGTGTTATATTTGCGGGGCCGCCATCTGGCGGCCCCGTCTTTTAATGGATATGGATAAGGTTTCTAGTCGTTTCGCATCATATGTTACGGTGCCGGTTGACCGTAAGTCTGGAGAATCATGAAAAGATATCGCGTTACCCTGATGGTGGTCTGCCTGGTTCTGCTCTACCTCGGCGGGAATACTATTCACTTCCACGTCAAAAATCCCGACCCGTTGCCAATTTCTCTGGAAGAATTGGAGCGCAACGGTCCGCCCCGCGAGTGGCTGACTATCGAGGGTGGGTATGTCAACTTGCTGGAGGCGATATCGACAACGGGTTCGGTCGAGGTCGATGTCTTTCTGGTGCCACTGAAGGTTTCGCCCCAGGCCGACTCTTACCGGGTTTTGGTTGAAACCCGTGATCCGGAGATTGTTACTGCTCTGCGTACCTATTTCTTCAAACTCGACAGCGAGATGGAGAAACAGCGTTATCTCCAGGAACATCAGGACCTCTTTTTGGGGCGCCGCGATATAACGGGGCAGCTTCAGGACTATTTGCCCGCCAAGAGAAACCGCAGCCTGATCGAATCAATGAAACGAAAAGGCGAGGAAGACCTGCCGGACGATGTGATTTTGGTCAGCGAGAATAAAGAATCGCCTATGTTGCTGGGTGGCATCTTCATGGTCGTTATGGCTTTGCTGGGCATGGCGAAGGCCGCCGTTTTTTGGAAAAAATCGGATACCCCTGCCGCCGATCAATAGCCAGCAAGCCGTTCTTGACAGGCAGCGGCCAGCATTGTTACTTTTGCAAAAGGCCGAATTATCACAATCGAGCCAGGGATTCGTTCCCTGGCTTTTTTGTTCCAGGATTTTCTGCGGTTTTTGACGATGCTCGATGTCGATCTGAAAAAATTTCCCACAACCTCCGGCGTCTACCTGATGAAGGGGGAGCGGGGCGAGGTGTTGTACGTCGGCAAGGCCAAGCAGTTGCGGAACCGGCTGCGCAGCTACTTTTCCGCTACCGGCGATGGCCGGGCTCATATCCGCTTTCTGATGAACCGGGTAGAGGCTATAGAGACCATCGTCACCGATACGGAAAAAGAAGCCCTGATTCTTGAAAACACCCTGATCAAAAAATACCGTCCCCGCTACAACATCAACCTGCGGGACGATAAGACCTACGTTTCCCTGCGTATCGACCTGCGTGAAGAATTTCCCACCCTGCAGCTTGTGCGGCGGGTGAAAAAAGACGGTGCCCGCTACTTCGGCCCCTATTCCTCGTCCGCGGCTGTGCGGGAAACCCTCAAGCTCATCTATCGCATCTTTCCTCTGCGTCATCACCCTCTGGAAACCTGCCGCCGCCGCGACCGTCCCTGCCTCTATCACCAGATCGAACAGTGCAGCGCCCCCTGCCATGGATTGATCAGTCCATCGGAATACGGCGCCTTGGTCGATGGAGCGGTAAAGCTGCTGTCCGGCCGGGAAAAAGAAGTGGTGACCTTGCTGCGGCAGCGCATGGGAGCGGCCGCCGAAAAGCTCGATTACGAACAGGCGGCCCGGCTGCGCGATCAGATTCAGGCGATCGAGCAGACGGTCGAGAAACAAAAGGTCGCCGAGGCCGGCGGTGGCGATCAGGACGTGGTCGGACTGCACCGCGAAGGCGGCGAGGTGGAGTTGGCGATCCTCTTTGTCCGGGAAGGCAAGGTCATCGGCCGCCGC
>NPIE01001189.1_pt1 | contig 75612 bp, 108 predicted proteins | sample 8637661 | NCBI WGS metagenome assembly NPIE01 (sample SAMN07420842, study PRJNA396082) | bioreactor metagenome | isolation source: sample BA12 brine-fed electro-methanogenic bioreactor BA | place: Japan: Kochi | collected 2016-12-09
CCTAAACAAATCAGCCGAGCCTAACGGTAGTTTAAACTACCGAATAAGGAGGAAAGAAGATGGAACAAAGAAAACCGAAATTCAACCGGGAGGATTGGCAGCTGGAATCGCTGGCAGCCAGGGCCGGTACCAACACCCCTGCCCGTGTCGAGCTTACGACCAACTGGCCGGACATGGGCACGCCAGCCAGAAAGAAGCGGCCCGGCCCCGTATACTTCATCGACAGCAACGGTATCACCGTCGGCACGGCCAAAAGCAAAGCCAAAGCCAAGGAAATTGCCCGGTTGTTCCCTAATACGGTAGTGCGCCTGTATCATCCGACAGCTGAGAGTATGGAAGAGGAGAACCGAGTGCAACGGGATCTGTACCGGCATAACATCAAGGTTCGGCGCCTGGTAGTTTAAACTACCTCAATCAGTGCCAGTGGCAGGGGGCTTACCCTCTCCCTTGTCGAATGTCGGGTCAGTAAGCAGGGTTGCCATGGTCTTGCGTGATTCGGACACGAGCCTGGTTCCGGCCTCAATGATAGCTCGGCGGCTCTTGACGTCGGCCTGCTGGCTCATATGCAGCAGTGCGAGACCGTGCTCGTTGAGCCAGTAGCTCTGGACGGCCAGCAATTTGTGGATGTCCTTGCGGGTTGGCTGCGGGCAGGCGGCGACGAGGGCAGAGGTGATCGCGGCCACGTTTGAAGCGGCAACGACGAGGGCGGAGGACTGCTCGCCTATCTGTGGGAGGAATTTGCTCATGCTGTACCTATACGATATAGAGGGGCTCCTGTCAAGCACGGCCGAATTCATCATCCCCTGCCACCCCCACTGGCACGTAAACACAAACATACCGGCGGCAGTGGCAGCGGTGCGAATACCGGCACGGAAATCGGCCGGCAGTCGAGATCGCGGCAAAATCTGGGCTGGTGGTGTAGGTTGGGGCAGTGGCAGGAGTGCTTCTGTATGCGCTTTCTCATGCGATCTCTCATGCAATTTTCTATGCAATTTTCTATGCGACTTCTTATGCAACTTCTTATGCAAGTATCGTGCCAGTGGCAGTGGCGGTGGTGCCTAACAACATTTGAGTCGTTTTCTACTTTGTGGTACGTACCCGCGGGTAGTTTAAACTACCAAATAAGTGACAATCATTCTCATTAAGTTGCAAAGAGAGTGTTAGGCATTTCGTAACACGAATTTGGTCGTTTATATTGTGTAGTTCGTACCCGCGGGTATCGAAATGCACCTGAATCGTAACACGAATCCGTGAAAAGTGTATGCTTATGCGAGAATGATTCTCAAAAGTGGAGTATTTTGCTCCATTTCTGCTGCATTTGTTAGGCAATCTCACAACAGCTCTCCAGCAAAAAATTTTTTTTATTAAAGAATATTTTTTTTTTTTTTTCTCAACTCAAACTACAAAAAAAACTACAACATGATAAATAGTAGATATAATTAAAATATTACTCTCTCACAGCATAAACGAAGGCTAAAAGTTTTTACTTTAAAGAGGAGTAACACCGCCCCCGCCACTCCCACCAACCATACCCGCGGGGTCGACGCTCTCACAATTTTACTCCATTCTTTGCTAGGAAGTTTTTGTAGTTCCTATCCAAAAACCTAACCAACCAATTAAGTATTTGACGGTATTTTGACACCCCACAGTAATTTTTGACACTCGGCCGCGCCAAAAACGTAACACAAAATCTCAATTTCGTATGAAACAAGACCAGTAATCCAGCCCAACAAGGCTAATTTGTCTGTCTTTAAAGGATAATTTTTTTAGCTTTGCAACATATCGAGGGATATCGGGAACCTGCAAAGATTCCTAACCAACCAACCCTCTTTCCTAACAAAAACGCCCAACAAAAGAAAAACCTATCACCGCATTCTTTCGTCACTATTCACCCCTCATCCTAACAAACAGTGCCTAACAACATGCAGCATTTCACCATGCCTAACAAAACACCGCCAATTACCAACGGAACTTCGCCCACATAAAACAGGAGCAATTAAACCAATATCTAAAATAGCAGCAGATACCACAGAGTCGTATCTATTTAATTAAAAATGATGATAGGCTGGAATCATTACAAAAAGCCTCTAAAAAAGGCCTTTTAATATATAGCTAATTCTACTTCCAAACCAAGTGTTGCTTCACTACATTGATAGTTTTTCCTACCATTCTGCAAAATCAGAAGTCTAACAATGGAGCAGAACCTAACAACCAGGCGAAATCGAAAATCGCAACCAACGCAGCATAACCACCACTCGCACAGCAATTGATTTCAGCACCGATTGATAGTTTAATCTACCACAGACCAGTACCACACCAACTATAACAAGAGGGGTAACACATGAACAAACTCGATCAGCTGGGAGAACGCATGTCAGAGGCGGCAGCGCATTGCCTGTTTACTCTTATCAACTGGATGGAGCAGGTTTACGATCTGCTTGAGCCGATTATTGTACCACTCTGTCGCATAGGCGGGCTGGTGGGGGTACTGCTGCTGTCGTGGGTAGTAGTGGCAGGGGCCGCTTGTGTGATTGGGTACGTGCTGATAGAATTGGCACGGTATTTCGGTTGGTTTTGAAATCAGTATAAATTCCGGTAGTTTAGACTACCACGGAGGTGCATTATGACATGGAGCAGAGAAACATACGGCAGCAACGCATTTCCAGGTGACAGGCAGGAGTTTTATTACGAGTTCACGTATCCCCTGACACTGAAAGACGCCTTGGAGATGTGTGTCGATATGTGGGATTACCTCGGTGCCACGGGAGCCAGGCACAAGCCGGCAACTAACCTGAGGTCGGACTGCGCGCTGTGCGAGTACTGCAATGTAGGACAGGATTTGCCACTTGACTGCAGCAAGTGTCCGGTACAGTGGGATGACGAGCATCCCCTGCCCAACAAGATGTACGCCTGTCTGGGCCACGGGTCGTTGTATGAGCTGTGGAAGGACTGTCCGGCCGACCAGCGAGCTGAGATTGCGATGGCGATTGCGGATCGGGCGCAGATCGTACTCCAGCGGATGGAGTAGTTTAAACTACCACGATGCAGGAGGCACACCATGACATTTACAGTCGGGTTTGTAGTCGGTGTACTGATTCTGGCGCCCGTCTATATCTGGGCAAGCAAGAAAATCCAACAAGAACAGGAGGTTACACAATGAACGAGGGCATTGGTTTATTTTATCTGATCGGTTTTATCTGTCTCTACATTCTACCGGGAGTAATCGCCCACGGCCGCAATACTCGAAACATGGCACAGGTTTGGGTGATCACCATCTTTCTCGGCTGGACGTTTCTGGGCTGGGTGGTGGCGTTGGCAATGGCTTTTTCTGCCAATGTCCTGACCGACGAGGAGATCCGGGCAAAGAAGCCTAACCAAGCGGCACCCTATGTCGGTGACGAAGGGTGGGACCAGAGGAAGTGAAGTAGTTTAAACTACCGAAATTAAAGGAGGAAGTTATGAGCGCACTAGCAAAAGCATATCTGGCACTGCAGCAAGCAGCATTCCCAGTCGGCAGTAGGGTGAGAATCGAACGATGTACAGAATCTCGCCACATGGGGTGGGGTATGGACAGATGATATGAGCAAGTTCCTCGGCACCACGCATACCGTGCTCGAAAATGACGACCCAGACGGCATCCAGCTCGATGGCGGTGGCTGGTGGTGCTGGCCGGCATACTCGCTCGAACCGGTAAAGATGGAGCAGTATGTCCTGCCACTGCCACAGCTTCTGACCGTGCTTTATAGCGAGGGCTATAAGCTGTGTGCTGATGGAAGTTTCAGAAGTGCAGAGTTTTCTACCACCTTTCATCCGGATATGTTTGAGTGCTGCGGTAAGAAACCGGAATATGTTTGGCACTGGCGCCCTGACTGGCTGGAGGAGCGGGAGGTGGAGTAGTTTAAACTACCACAAAGGAGGACCAATGGATAACCATCTGAATTACCACAATAATTACGGACTGACCGAGTGGACTCGCCCTTACTGCTACGGTGGGTTCAATCCGGTGGGTGACTTCATCGCTGCGGTGAAGACTCGTGACTCCGGTCTCATAGATACCGTCAACTGGGATGTCATAACGGAAGCGCTGCAGGAATTGAATGAGAAATTTGTGGCCCCACAAAATCCCTATCTGGAATCCGGCGACGAGAATTACTTCTACACCTTTGTCGCTCGTCACTGGGCGTGCGGGTGGGTCGAGTACGCTATGATCCGCAGGGACGCTCCGGAAGAATACCATATCCTGCAGAACGACTTCGAATCAGCATTGGCAAACTACCCCCTGCTCGATGACGAGCGGCATTCGCAGACTGAGTGGGATGCGATGTATGATATCTGGGAGCACGCCAGTATCAGGGACAGGATCGAATACTGTGCCCAGGCCGGAGTGTCGATCTTTTCTGCACGGCATGATGACATTGTGCCGGAAGGGGTTGAGGAGATAATCAGGGGCGAGGTAGCTTAAACTACTACAAAGGAGTACCAAATGGACCAGGAACATCAGGAATATCTGGAGCGGCTGAGGCAGCGGGCCCGAGACGCGATCGAGGCGCACGTCAACGAGCAGTTCAATCACGGCATGGCGCCGGTCTTTGACTGGGACCTGTACCTGACAGAGGATGGGTCGGAGGATCCGTTCGTCGATCTGCTGGCCGACCTGTGGCACCTGGCCGAGCACTACAACCTAGACATGGAGGTTTTAGTCAAGACGGCCCGGGATATTTACCAACGTGAGAGCAAGGGAGACACAGAGACATGATCTGGGTAATAGTAGGGATTGTGCTGATTTTCGTGTCCTTTTTGATAGTGGTGTCTGAGCGGGATATAAGCCGCTACCCACTGGCACACCCACCCCCACCGAAACACTCTTTTCCTGACACCCTCGTCCTCCGCATCGCCAACTTTCAGCGGTATGATGAGTTCGAGATGAAGTGTGCTTGCGATTGGAGCGACGACGCTATCGCAACCATGAACAGTCTGATCGATGAGTGCCGGCAATATTTGGAGGAGAGAAAATGAAAGTCAGAAACTGGACGTGCCTTGCCTGTCACAATATATGGGTATCAAGGGTGCGACAGTCACACCATACCAACAATCTATCAGGCGAGCCAACAGAATGGTGTCCTGTCTGTGGTGTCCGCGCAACCTTCGGCGGCAGTATCTACGAGGGCAACGACCACGAGCTGATAGAAATGGAATTGGACTCGCTGTTCAAGGAGTATCCGTGGGCCAGCCATCCTACCTACCCCGTTGCCGACTGGCAGTACGAGGTCGCCAACAATGATACGAGGCAGGGATACCGGGGCTGGCTCTACAACAAAATCGCGAATGAGGAGGAAGAGTAATGGACAAGCGAATAAAAGACCACGCTCTCCACATTTGGAAGATCTGGAATTGGGAGCTAAACCGGGCCGGAGACGATCCGTGGGAAAGGCGGGAGACTATCCAGGCAATGTACGACTGTCTCAACAGTATGAAGCACCACAAAATACTGACCGATTTCAGCCGCGCCAAACTCACATTCAATGAGGAGGACGAATGAAGCCACTACCAAGCCAGCATCTGCCAGCACTAATCGGACTCGATTTCGCCCGCGGCCCCGGCGGCGCACCGATCACCCGCACCGAAAAGGGGTGGAGGCACTGGGCCGAGCAAGAGGCGAGAAGAAAGACCAAACGCGACGGCTTCACTTGGCACGCATCGGTAACATGGATCGAGTGGCGGGGGTATTGGCGGATCTGTTTCGGCGGGCAGCCGGACGTAGTTTAAAGTACCGTGAAAAGAATCTGGCAGACATTATTCAATCTGATCTGGGATCGGGCCTGGCTACTGATCCCGGTAATAATCGCTCTGATGGCAGCGTTCTGCCTGCTGTTCGGGCTGTGAAGGAGGAGCATGAAGACAATCGTTCTCGCATCAGCATCGGTGCCGGATTGGTATTTTGGGAATCGGACAAGGGCCTTTCTGGTCTACGATCCTGACACACTGTTGACCTATGAGGTGTATCCGAACGGGTTCCATTCGTCGTACGTGCCGATGGCAATAGACGAGGCAGAAGTGCGGTGGTTGCTCAAAAACCACCCGGCCGCGCAAAGAAGGTATGAAGACATCGAGGAGGAATTATCATGAAGAAATCGGATTATGAGATCCAGGCAGAGGAGTTCGCCAGGCTGACCGGCACCACCATGACCGCTGACTACAAAGGTCATTACCCAAGATTTGGTGGATGGGCAACAGCCCAGTTTCGGGTAACACTGCGACGCGGCGGCGAATCCTACTCGTTTGACTATTCTGACAGCCTGCAGGACAGTTGGAAATTCAATGAGTGTTCAAAGCCGTTCAAATTCCACCAAGGCTTGCCGCCTAGTCTGTCTCAGAAGGACTGGCCGAAGGATGGCAAGCCGAGAGACTTCTCTCGTCATAGCATTAAGCCGTGTGTACCGAAACCAACCATGTACGACATCTTCGCCTGCTTGCAGAAGTATGACCCAGGCACGCACGGTAATTTCTGTGCCGACTTTGGTTACGATCCTGACAGTCGCAAGGGGTTGGATATTTATCTCAAAGTGCAGGAGGAGTGGTACGCGGTCGAGCGGTTGTTCGGCGATTGTCTGGAGGAGCTGTGCGAAATCAATTGAGAGGTAGTTTAGCCTACCGGGGAGGGAACTATGCCGAAAAACAATCTGTTTATGGGGACTGAAACAGCGATCGAAATTGTCTATCAACTCGCTAAGCAGGGAGCTCTAGATAAAGACGAAGCCGAGGACACGGATATGCTGGATGAGTATGAGCGACAACAGACAGCCCTTGATACTTTCGAGGACTTTTTATCAGCAATAACATTTTTCGATAGTGAGGGACAACGATGAAAATGAAACCAGAGCACTACCGGGAATTGAAGGCAGCAATAAGTGTCGCTGTCGACAAGGAGACCGCTGCTCAACACAGAAAGAACCTTAAGCAGGACAAGCGAGTAAAGGATCTTGAGATGCGGTTTCGGTGGGATTGTTTCTGGGTTGTCCACAGCAGGGTCAACACCACATCGTGGTACAGCTATATTAGTGACACCCATATGGACACAGCCCTGAAGAGAGTTGTGAAGGAGCTTGGCTTATGAAACCAGGCCGAAAACGATCCCTGATCTGTGCCTGCTGCGGTGTCGAGAAGACGACCGAGAACACCGGCCGGTATCGGCGCGGCAAGAGCACGCTGTTCGCCGCATACTGCCACAAGTGTGAGGCTGATCGGGTCTTTCGACACAATATCCGAAAGATGACCAAGCAGGAAAGAAGAAAAGCCAGCGCCAAGTATCAGAAGTATATCAAATTACTGAGGGAGGGGCTAGACAATGAGATATGAAACCCAACTAAACATCAGGGGCCTGCTCGTGGAGAGGATAAATCGGATATTTCGCGAGACGAGGTATCGCTGGTTCACCCATGCGGAAATTGTCGCAAAAGTCAAGGAGCAAGTGTGGGATGACGAGCGGTGTGCACGCCTGCCCCAGTACCAGCGATCGTATCTGAGAGGATACCTGGACGCATTGTACCAGCAGCTCTGGGCCGGAGTAACGTGGGTGTTTCCGTGGTACAGTATGATCTACGACAGCTGGATGGATTTGCCTGACGATGCAAGGGAGTTCTATAAGCAGCCGCACAATCCAGGATTCCACGTCTACAAAACTGCTCGTGACGCTTGCTTTAGCGGTAGTCAGGAGGTATTCGATCTGCTTTACGCCGGCGGTGTTGATCGGGTGAAGCGGGCCGACCAAATCAACAGGGAGGAGTACAGGAAATGAAGGACGACGGCTATCGATTTGTCAACCACTACCACTGCCCCCGGTGTTACACGCGGTGGTCAAGCAGCGACTCGTGCACATGTAATGACCGGTGTCCGACGTGTAACGTTGAGATCGAGCCACACGAGTCAGAGGACATCTACTATGACGAGTTGGCGCGGCAAGACTTGATAGAACAAGCTGTCCGGGCCGCGCTCACGTTCGGGCTGCCGATCAGATCCAGGGCAAAGGAGATGCTCGAGGACTACGGTTATTCCTGGACCAGCGAGGACGAGCGTTACATGCTCGAATTTACAGAGAAAGAGGAGGCAAACAGACCATGAGAGAAATTTTTGGACAGCCGACCAGCACGGTTCGGAGAATGATCAAGACGATCAGCGGCAAGCGGGTTGTGTTCCTGCAAAACGGCATGATGTCGTCGGCATTCGAGGTGGTCGAGGAAACCGATGACGTCCTCGTGCTCAAATCCGGACCGAAAACAATAACACTTTTCGAGGATTCGTATGAAAAGAGAAGACGTGTATATCGGGAAGCTGGTGTCAGTCAACAGGCGGCTTGACGGCGCCGTCTATATGGTAGCGGAAATGGATCGGCTCGAGGCGGCACTGATTTACTGGTCGCCAGGCGCACCGCACCGCGGGCCGTGCCGGAAACAGTTCATGCCCTACAGCATGCTCAAGGAGCCGACCAGAGGGCAGCTCATTCACCCTGACAACAGGGTAACAGTGATGGAGGCAAAGAAATATGAACATCCTTGATACACGGGACCTGTACAAACGGCAGTGCGAATTGCAATCGGACCTCGACGACCTGAAAAACGAGCTCGAGGAGGCTGAGGAGGCCTTGCAAGACGACATCGAAGACGGTGAAGAGCACATCGATGGTTGTGAGTGTGACCTGTGTGAGGAGTTTCAACGCTGCAAGTACGCGCTGGCCGACTGGAAGGATGAGTACGAGGAAGAGCTCAAGGAGCTCGACGATCTGGAGTGGGAGGTCGGTTCCGAGTGGCGACACGGTGTCGGGCTGATCGACGTCGATGATTTTGAGGAGTATGCCGAGCAGTTGGCTGAGGATATCGGCGCGATTGATCGCAACCAGCACTGGCCACACGACTGCATTGACTGGGAGCAGGCGGCAAAGGATCTGGCTATGGACTACAGCGTCTGCACCTACGAGGGCACCGACTATTATTTTCGGGCGTAAGTAGTTTAAACTACCACAAGGAGGAAGACCATGGGACAGTATAAATATCAAGCCAAAGCAGGATCGGATTACGTTCGTGATCACCGCGGCCGCCCCGCACTGAAGACCATAGCCGGTTGGGACCGGTGGGCTGCTGAAACGGCCAAGGCAAAATCACCGGCCGGCTGCCAGCCCTGGCACCCAGAAGTGAACTGGGTTGATCATCTCGATTGTTTCGATATCCGGTTTACCAGAGGGTCGCAGGCGATTAGGAGGGCGGCATGAGTAAGGTAGAGTGGGCGCCGATGAAAAGCACAGAGTGGCAGACCTTTGATATAAGCAAAATCATCATAGGAGACCTCTACCTCTGTGAAGTCTCCCACCACAACGGCACTGTGTCATATCAGGCAGGGGTCTTTAGGCTGACTGGAGACGGCAGGCCGATCGGAAATATAGGTGGTCGTTTTCACTTCGACTGCAAAATAACAAGGGTCGCCAATATCCAACACCTTGTACCGGAGGATACCGATGAGTGAGACAGGTTTCGAAGTGCTGACTGATGACGAGAGGATTCACCTCGAAATACACGGCATCCACGACGTCGCCGAGTTCATCACTCTGCGGGAGTGGCAGATCGAGAACTTGCGCCACTACCTGGCCACTGGCCTGACAATAGGTATGGCCGAGCCGTGCTGGGCGTGCCGGGGTATCGCCAAGAAACTCGGCGTACTGCAAAAAGAGTTGGAGGAGGCACAGAATGTTTAAGTTGATCGTAGTGCTGATTCTGCCCATGCTCTTGACGAGTTGCGGGCTGCACGGACCCAACGTCGCGTTCGAAGTGAACGTCGACAAGCGGGACCAGAGCGAGGCTGTGGCGGCACCTGACGGCGGGCTGGCCTTGACCCGTGAGGAGTGGCAGGAAATTCTAGGCTACGTCAGGGAGGCTGCCAAGCTGGTGAAGGCAGTGACCAGGGAGCGGGAGATCCAGAGCATGCTGCAGATCGGTAAGTTCGACGCCGTGCAGGAGATGTTTCGGTCGGTCGTCGGTATGGCACCGCCACTGGCAGCGCCACGTCCCAAGAGCACTTTCGAGGAAGTGTCAGACGTGCTGGCTCAGGACCCCGTGTTCGAATGATCCACATATCAGAAGGGAACAGCAAGCTGGGAGGGATACCGAGCGTATCGCTCCCTCCCGGCTTGTCGTGTCGGCCTGGTGTGCTGTGCCTCAAGGACTGCTACGCCAGAAACATCTGCAACAGATTCGGTATCGTGAAGCTGCAGTGGAACGAGAACTTCCGGATCTACAAAGAGGACCCGATCCGGTATTTTTCTCAGATCGATGAGTTTCTTGAGACCCGCCGCCCCCGCCACTTCCGCTGGCACGTAGGAGGGGATTGTCCGGATGACAAGTACTTTGACCACGTCGAGTTGACAGCAATCAGATATCCGGATGTAAGGTTCCTCATGTTCACGAAGGTTGAAAGGTACCTGCTCCGCGGCCTTGAGCCTAACTTATACGTGGTGTTTTCTGAGTGGCCGTACCATCCGATGTCCAAGGGCAGCCACTCACGGTCGTGGGTGCGGGCCGATCTGCGGGCGCCGAAGGACGCCTTCCAGTGCACCGGCCGGTGCATCGACTGCCTGCACTGCTTCACCAAACGAGGAACCAACATCGTGTTCAAACCACACTGAGGAGGAGGTATGAAACCGGGCCCGAAGTTTGACAATGAGAAAATTGACCAGATGATCGCTGAGGTCCGAATCTTCAGGGTGTTTGAGCAGGGGTACAGCAGGACAGAGAATGGCACGTTCATCCCGGCCGGCAAGCTGAAATATTATGAGGTACGTGGCGGCGGGTTCTTGCCGTTGCAGCGAGGCACGTTCAAAAAGGCAAAGGAAGAGGTCCTGACCAGGATCAATATTCTGAAGAAGATGAAGACTATGGTCGAACTGCCGATCGTAGACCAAAACTGAAGAGGAGACCAATGGCAACTCATATCTGGGTAAAGAAAGAAGACAGTACAAAGGATATGCTGGTGAAGGTCGCGGACATCCGCATGGTAAAGGTCGGCACAGACGGCTCAGTCCTCCTATCCATGGTGGACAACGGGGTCCGGGTCGTCATCTCGACGATAACCCCTGACGACGTCATCCGCAACGCACTCGGCAAATCCTTCATCGCCATCAAGGATAAGAAGGGGTGCACGATTCTGGTGCGGCGGTCGTGGGTTCGAAAGGTAGTTCAAACTGCCAGTGGCTGCACTGTTTACCTGCCGAAGACTTTGAACTACGTGCTGCACACAAACGTGTCGATCGAGCATATCTACGGGCTGCTTATCTGATTTGTTGTTGAAAGTACGTGTGAATGTTGTAAAACTTCCAATGTGAGGTGATACCATGAGAATAACAGCTTTTTTGTACTCGGGTCAATGAGCGGTTTCCGCTGGCGGTACCGGGACGTAGCCGAGCTGCTGGCCGAGGCCGGTCAGCAGCTCGTTTCAATCACCAACCCTATCACCGGTGCCACTGAAGAGCTCAGTCTCGTTGAGCGGCGGCCGGATTACGCGAAGCTGCGGTCAGGAAGGGTGTCCGTAACCGTTTTCAATAAGCCCTTGGTTAAAAATTCAGGGCGTCTCATGTAAGGAGCCGTTAAATGAGGACTCTGCTGCGGATCGTGGCAGAGGAGAAGGAAGTGACAAGGTTCTGGGGGCCGATGCCGTTTGTCCTGGAGGACGCTCGTCATATCTGCCGCCGAATTGGGACCGGTACCATAGAGAGGCTCGATGAAAAAGGAAAAGAAGCAAAGCTCGTTGAAGAGTGGAAGGACGGGCAGGTTCTGCATAGTGTGTCACAGGAGATTCACCGGCAACCCAGTCTGTGACGCGACGATGGTAGATGACGGACTTATCGCCATCACTCCGGCAGGACCGGTCTGTATTGACTGTCATTTAAAAGGGGAGACGATGTTATGACCAAATTAGGAGACTTTATTGAGGGGGCAGAAGACAAGTACCATCAAGTATTCACTTCATCTCCGGCCTGTCCGGTATGTCACTCAACCGACATGGAGGGAGAGTCTTACGATGACGATGGTGTGTTTGTTCGTCAGGCCTGTCGGTGTGTCCACTGTGAGTCGTATTTCACACTGGAATACGGTCTTCATGGAGTAGCGATTGCCGATGTTGGCGAAGATTTTGTGAAGGACGAGCGACTGCAGGATCTGTCACTGGTAGGTGCAATCGCTGACGACTTCATCCTCGTCCACTTCGACACTTGCCTGCCTGATTACTTCGTCGGCGCCGGTCAGCCGTGGGTGGTGTTGGCCGTGCCGGTCCACTACGATACGACTTACTCCGATCTGATCGACGGGATCATTGACGAGTGGTGGACAATGGCCAGTGATCCGCCGTACGGTTGGTATAAGTGTGAGTCGGACGCTGTTGACAAAGAGTTGTTGACAGATCTGATCATAAACAGCCTGGTTCCGGAGGGCAAAGAACTCAGCGACACCGTCTTCAAGCCGGGGGAGTTGGGAGAGCAGGACGAAGATGAAGACGGCGAGTCAGTCTACGCATACTTCGGCATCAAGCCGGCCAGGTACCATAGGTGATACATGAAAGAACGAACAATGGACGAGCGGATCGAGGCGCTGCGATACCGTGCCGGAAAAATGGCTCTGCAGTTCGGAGATATAGCCAGTGCAGTGAGGGCGGTTAATCAAGCACTCATAGATTTCGGCACGAAGATGGAGCTGACTCTCTCCGAGATCGATGATCTGACGGCTGCGGTACGGGGCGACAACCGCCAGATGATGCCGAGTACCCCGGTCAAGGAGTGCTCTGTTGGCGAGGAGGTAGTTGTCATGATGTCAAACAACCAGTTCGTTACGGCGACAGTGATTGACCCCAGCTCTGACAAGGTGAAGATTCTCGGCGACGTCTACTTCGCCACTGTCTGTCACAGGAAAACCCACCATGGCACAGAAGGACATCACTGACCGCTTCGTCATCGCTGGCCGGACCGAAGCACGAGAGAAGGTCAAGGTGGTGGTTAAGGAGAGGGCCAGCACGGCCCCGAAAAAGACCACGATCAGAAGGATCCTGGAGAAGCGGTCTCGTCCTGACATCACCGGTAGTTCAAACTACCGGCTGCCAAAGATAGATGTTGTTCTGATTCGAGACCTGTCCAAACGGCTGGCCAGGCTGATCGGCAAGGTCGAGTACCGACCGTGGCACACCCCCGTGGCTTTCCTGCTGTGGGTTCACGCTAAATCGATCAGGCTCGATCTGATGGCAATGACCGTGCTCGATGACGACGAGCTGCTGGTAGAATTTCGCCGGATGCTGTTCAACTTCAACCACAAATACCTGGCTTTTAAGCCCGGGTACAGACCAAAATTTGCGAGGAGGAAGAGACATGACACCACAGTATGAGTTCGACAGGGTTAATGCGTTATCGCATGCGATAACGACCGTCTACCCGAAAGACCACATGGCTTATCTGATTGCGGAGTTGGCTGTTACTCTTGAGATAGGTGATGTACCGGTGCCGAACAACACGAGAGACTGCGTTCTTTTTCAATGAGATTCTCCGCAAGACCAAGGAGAATAAGCGGGCAGCCGGTAAATTCTGGAAGGCGCGGGCTGCACTGGAAGATTTTCTGAAACGATAAGAGGGAGGAAGATGAAGAAGGTAACAGCGTGGAAGACTGAAGACGGAGTGATGTTTGAGGACTTCATCGAGGCGAAAGAGCACGAAGAAAAGAACACAGTCATGAAAAATCTTGACTCTCTTTTCGCATCGTGCGACATAGCCAGGTCGTATTCGGATTACGTTCTGGAGACGATGGTTGAGAACCGGCACGCCTTTATCAAGGCGCTCGGTGGAGTCGTCTGGGTAGATCCAGAAAGCGGTCCGAGAGAGTAATGGTACGGTGTTGGTATTGCGGCCGGCCGGCCGTGATGAAGACTGGAGATGAGGTCTACGGCCAGCCGGCTCTCAAAGAACGAAAATTTTGGGTGTGTGAGCCGTGCGGGGCGAGGGTTGGGTGTCACCCCGGGACAGAGAAACCGCTGGGGGAGCTGGCCAAGGAGGACCTTCGTATCTTGCGAGTCAAGACCCATAAAATTATGGATCGATTTCGAGATTTGTCTGGCCTCTCTCGGACTCAGGCGTATCAGTTTTTACGATATGCTATGGCGCTCGACTCAAAACAATGCCATATTGGCCGCTTCGACGAAGAGCAGTGCGTGGAGGCGATGAAGCACATGCTCCTTTACACGGAGGGGGTTCGATGACGGACGTTATTTCCTGCCTGCTGTGGTTGACGCTGAATGTCTATCACGAGGCCCGTAGCGAGCCGCTGGAAGGGCAGATGGCAGTGGCTCACGTAACCCTGAATCGATCGGAGGAGAGGCGGCTGCCGGTGCGTGAGGTAGTAACTCAGCCGGCACAGTTCTCCTGGTACGGGAAGAAGCCGATCTTGCCGGACGATACCGATTCGTTTTTAATCTGCCTGACAAACACTATCCTCGCTGCGAACAGCGAGGACTTAACTGCTGGCGCCACCTACTATCACCACGTTTCAGTGCAACCGTACTGGGCAGAAGGGATGGAATTGACCGGGCGTTTCGGCACACACTTTTTCTACAAGGAGGACTGAGATGAACATCAGCACATATCGACTGGGAGCAAACGTAACAGAGATCACGATCAATGACGTGACCTACCTTCAATCCTATAACAGCCTGGTCGCTGCCCGCAAGGACGGCAAGCTGTACCTCGGGCCGAAGTGGGATTACTCGGTGACGACGGCGAAGCACGTCTGCCAGTTCACCGGGTATAAATCGACTAAGTTGCGTAAGATGATTAAGGCCGGTGAGATTGAAGTAATTGACTTGGAGGTGCTGCAATGAGCGGATCTGTGACTTACAGAGTATTCATCCAGATCGAGCGGGAGGACACAAACCCGCTCGCCAGTGATGAGTTCTTGACAACTCGTGAGGAATGTATCGGAACGTTCGACGGCGATGATGAGCACGAGAACGCGGCCGATGCCGAGGCTCTGTTTGATTGGGTTGTAAAGAATTCCTGACAGGAGGAACGACCATGCCACAGACAAAGACCATAAATATTTACACAGTGGAAGAACTCAAGGAGTTGTCGACGTCCGCTTATGACAGGGCTTACAATTGGTGGCTCGAAGGCTTTGACTATGATTGGTGGGAGTTTGTCTATGACGATTTCAAACGAATCGCTAAGATACTCGGTATTACGGTCAAGGACATACACTTCTCCGGCTTCTGGTCACAAGGTGACGGCGCCCGGTTCCTGGGCGAGTACAGCTACGCTCCGGGATCGGTCAAAGCAATCAAGGAGTACGCGCCACAGGACGAGACCCTGCACCGGATTGCCCACGATCTGCAGCTTGCGCAACGGTATGCTTTCTATCGGCTGGTAGTGACAATCAAAGACGGATACTGGGCTGGTAACTATGTCCACGAGAGAACTGTTGATTTCGAGGGCCACGGCCACTATTATTCCTACAGCCTGACCGACAACGAGGAGAAGGCACTCGAAGGAGTTAAAGAAGCTCTGACTGATTTGATGTGCTGGTTGTACCGGCAGCTCGAGAAGGAGTGGGAGTACCTGACTTCGGAGGAGCAGTTTGAGGAGTCGTGCGAGGCCAATGAGTATCTGTTCGATGAGGACGGTAACGTTCAGTAGCGCGACTTGAAAGTAGAATCAACCAGAGGATGATAACATGCCTAAGCGTCAATATTTGGTAAGAGCCGAGGTCGATATAATCGTTGAATTGTATTGCCCAGACAGCGACGAGTTTCAGAACTGTTGTGATCCCGATGGAGAGATTGCCGACGCAGAGGCGGTAGAGAGCGCGGTAACTACTGCCATCAGAGGGTGCCAATGCTACGTGTACGGAGAGGACTGTGAACCAGCATCGGTAACGGTGGATAATATTAATATACATATCGAGGGGTTTGAAGATGATGAATGAGCCAAGCATACCAAGAGGATTTGCGATGATCTACACGGAAACGCACTCAATTTGTATGCGCGTAGATCATATCGTTGCTGTCGCTGTAACTTGCGGATCAAACCACACACTTCATATCACAACCCGAGACGGTGAAAATTACAAGGCAGCATACGATTTTGAACAGTTTTTGTCACTGCTTTGTGAGGCTGTTGATGGAGGTAATGATGCTTGAATTGACCGAATACCGAAAAGCGAAACGTGGAGAGGTAAATTGCGGACTTTGTAAGCATGTCAGGCGCAGAGACAGCGGTAGATTTGAGTGTACCTATGGCACGTCTCCGCACTACGTGGTTAACCGAAGTTTCACATGCAAGAGGGCGACAAGATGAATAATGACAACAAAACAGCTTATAGCGGAAAAGATTACCCTGCACACAGTAACGGACCTTGGTCGGTGACGACAGGGATTGTGCCAGACCGGGCAGGACGACTGGTCGTTGAGGATTGTCATGGCAACCCGGTGTGCGCCACGTCTGCCCGTGGCGTGCAGGGGCGAGTGCCGATCATGGAGGCCAACGCCAAGCTGATTGCCGCCGCGCCCGAAATGCTGGAGGTATTGCGATGGCTCGATAACGAGATGGATTGTCGAGACGACGACTACGGTGGTGCGCTGTTTTCGCGTGGGGATTTTGAGCGAGTGAGAAAAGCAATCAAGCTGGCGATGGCTGGATGACTGGTTCCACGACACAATCTTTTAAGGAGGGGTTGAGGTTCAACCCCTCCCACCACCACTGACACTACCAGGGGACACCACACTTCATAGCCTTGGCGAATCTCGTTTTCGCCTCGGCTATCTGAACGAATTCGACGTACTTACAGCCGGATACAGTTCGAGCGCACCCGGCATAGTTAAGCATGTCGTGCGACAGGACGTTGACAATATTGTAGGAGTGTAACTGACGGAAGAAGTCCTGTCGCCCGACATAGTTCCTGTTTTTCCGGCCGTCTTCACAGAAGTTTTTAAAGGACATCCAAAGGTCATCCTGCGCGATCAGCATCGGTTTCTCAATCCACATCTCGATGTTCGGCGGGCACAGTTCACCAAGTATCTCGGTCGGCGATCTGAAAAGGTTGTATGCGAATTCTAAAGCGGGGTGTTCGGTCTGCAGGGTATCGAAGAATTTCTGACTGCTGTTTGAGATCGGCATGTCTGCCGTGTTGAATCCGTCGAGGTTGACGTGGCGAAGCATGAAGTCGAGGAAGGACTCTCGGCCGCCGTTTTCTATCTCTGCCATAAGTTCACCGAAGTATTGCCGGTCTCCGACCCGGTGGTTGGAGACGGTAGGATAAAAGAATCGACGGTCACCGAACTCGGCGCCGGTAACCCACTCGTTGTTCGAGGCGTATATGTATCTCGCGTAGTTGCGCATGACCTCAGCCTCGATGCCCTTGCGCTCGATCACAATCTCATCATCAGTTGTCTGGGATTTTACCACGCCGGATACCGATTTGTCACCGGACCACAACGCCTCGTTCATGAAGACGAGGATCGAGTTGGCAATCAGGCTGTTGAATCGGCCAGTAACTAGGGACGCTTTAGTGGCAAGGGTGTAGTGAACCCCCAGCAGCCGGCCAATGACACCGTCAATGATGATGTTCTTTCCTGATCCCTGGTTTCCTTTAAAAACGATTGCTGTCTGACATCGGTCAGCGGGTTTCTGAAAGAGGTGTGCGATCCATTTGATAAGATACTCATAATCTTCCTCAACTCCTCCACACCAAACGTTTTTGATATGGTCGAGGATTCGCTCGCAACTGGTGGCCCGTGCAAAATTGCAGAGATATCCCTGCCAGAGGTTAAACATGTCATAATCTTTTTCCTGCTGCTGGACGACAGAGGACAGGCCGCACCCTCTGAATCGGTTGGGGTGAGGCACCATATCCGAGAAATGGAAAGTGTTGCGGTGCTCCCACTCCATCCACAGGTCGAAGATGTTTTCTTCTTTAACAGTATTTCCATTCGGCACCTTTACGAGTTGATTGGCGTATATGTTTGATAGAGCGGTTTTGTCTTTCGGCACTGGTATCCACTTGTGGATCTCAGGGCGAAACACTTCTGTGTAGATACGGCAGGTATGGCCAACGCCGACTACTGCGTACTTTTTGTTCATCTCCCACAGTCGGTCTTCGACAGAGACGATCTCTTTCATCGCCTCTGCCTTTGCCCGTGATGTGACTTTGGGTTTGAGGTCCTTGACCACGTCCGCTTTCGTGGAGCTGACACCGGACCCGGGCCGCTTGCCGAGTCGGTCTTTGAACAGAGAGGCGATGTCGTCGAGCTCCCCGGCAGATAAGGTGAGATCGTTGAACCGTCCGTCAGTAAAGTCTTTCCAATACTGCATGAGCTCATCAGCATCGGTCTCTGACATCACCTTGAACAATTGCTTGAAGTCCCAGATCAGTTTGTAGAGGATGCCGCCGTGCGCATTTGAGTTGACGATCACTTCAGGATTACCGGCCTGGTCGTAGTTGACGAAGATTTTCGCCTTCTGTTTACCCGGCGTTTTCGTTATCTCGCTGCCACCGTAATAGGGTTCGTCGATGTCTGGGATTGTTTTGTCGGCCCACGACTCGGGGCTGAGCAGGATGTCAACGACTTGAATCTCCGAGCCGTCCTCCAGCATGATCCAGTCTGATGCCGGGACGGTAATGAACGGACGATTCTCAGAGTCTACGGAGGAGGTGCGATCATGGAAGACACGAAGCTCGTCCTTGACTGAGGTCTGATTCTTTTCCGCCCGGGCCCGAGCCAGCTTGAGCCGGTGGGCCTCTGCCACTTCCGCTGCCTCTGCCTCTGCCGCTTTCCGCAGCTCGGCCACGGTCAGTTTCAGTTGCAGGGCCTCGTTGGCAGACAGGGACAGGCGGGAAATACTGTCGTCAATATCGAGGACGGTGCCGGGGAGGTACTCGATGTGATCGTTTTTTCTGGATATCAGGCCGGAGGAGCAGACAGGAGTTGCTTCGAACACCTCCCGCTCCGGAGACCAGACAGAGGTGTCGGTGAAGGATCTTACCCAGATCTTACCCGACTTATCCACCATGGCAAAACCGCCACCGCCGAGAATGAGGCGATCGTTGAGCAGCTTGCCGTACTCCTTCATCCTCGAGCCGTCAGAGACGACGAGGAAAAAGTGCATCGACCCCTCGCCCCTGACACAGGTGCCGTCGCTCTTATAGATGTGAGATGACGAGGAGAATGTCACCACCATCTCGGCATCTGACAGGGCCGGGTCGATTTTTACCAGCTCATCATAGGCCTCATCCATTGACATCTTCGACCCGTCGATGTCTATGTACATGAGCGCGGGTTGGCCAATAGGAAACTGGAAGTGTTTGAGTGACCGGGAGATCGTTGTCTCTCCGTCTTCTTTCCCGGCTTTGACGATCTTTGCAGCCATCTTGCCGTTCATTGCGCCCTCGACCCAGAAACCAAGCGCCAGGCATTGGTTGCTGCTCAGGCCGCGGATAATATCCGGCAGCTGATCAAGTCCTGCATCGATGGTCTCGGCGGTGCCGGATGTCATGTGGGCGCTTGGCGTGGTGACCAAACGGCCGATGTCTGATAGCGCGTGCTCCTTAGTCAGGTTGCAGTTATCGCTGGTAAGACGCGAGAATAGGATTCTACTTGACATAGGGATCACCCGCGGGCAGAACGATAGTAACTGAGAAGATCTTCGTATCGAATACCGGTGACAGCCTTAATACGCTGTCCGGTGTCGAAGAGTGGCTCCTGCTTACCGTTTGCGATGCGGGAGAGTGTTACCCTCGATATCTTGCATTTGGTAGCCAACGTGGTCACGTTGTACTCTGGATGGGACTCAATGAAGTCAAGTATGGGGCTGGTGATCATGGTCTCCCTCTGCGGTTGTGGTTTGTATCGTGGTCGATACAGGGTGCTGACAGTTTTACCAAACCGGCGGGAGGTTTTGCAACACTTTTGTTTGCAGTTTGTAAAGAAAGTAGGCGGCCTACAATATGTAGGTATAACAACAATGTGGTACACAATTCGGAGGTGTGAGATGGGATGTTCAGTAAGCCTGGAGTTCAGGACAAAGGATCTGGATAAAGTAAAGCGAATCTTTGAAGAGACTGGGGCCAGTACGGGCTCGTCTTTCGAGAAGTGCTTCGAGGAGTTTGAGGTACAAGGCGCATCGGTCTATGTCTACAGCGACGAAGAGAAGTACGGCTTCAGTTCAGAAGCAGATCGCATGAGAGATGCGGGAATACCGTTCATCCGAAATTGTGGGGCGGACGATTTCGACGCTGGATCGATCGAGGTCTTCAATGGAGTAGAGACGGAGGTTGTAGATACCGACAGCCAAGGCCGTCCGACAGTTCCGTTTGATTTGGATACAGGTAAGATTCTTATGACGCGGAGAGCGAAGAGGCTGTCGAAATTGTACAACGAGGTGAGTGCTCTTTTTGAAGATGAAACCATTGACATTTGATAAGACGCAGTGTAGTTTGTGTTTGTAAAGCAACACTAACCAAAAGAGTAAGGAGGAATGACTATGTTGAGTGCTGATTTTGTCGATCGTTTGCTGAAGGAAAACAACGCGGTGTTGGTAACGTTCGTCAAGAAAAACGGGGAGGAGCGGAAGATGCTCTGCACGACCAACCTCGGTCTGGTGCCGCCCGCCTCGCACCCGAAGGGCGGAAGCACGCCGAGCCCCGAGGTAAAGCCAGTCTGGGATCTGCAGAAGCAGGCGTGGCGCTCGTTCCGCTACGACTCGGTGACAGAGATCGAGCCGGTATCCTACGGCCCGCTGACTGACGAAGTCGCGTGACGAAGACCAAGTATATTCACAAGGGCCGGATACTGTTCGATACCCGGGAGGAGTTCTATTTCACGATAGACACCCCCTCCGGTCCGGTTCTTGTGAGCACTCGTGCCACGTCCCCTGCCAACGCCGAGCGCACGATCGAGGCACTCAAGGCGGAAGCAGGCGGGCTGGCACTCCTGGAGGAGGCAGCGAAACATGGCAGTGTCAAGAGCGACAGTCGTATTAATAAGAGGGCAAAGGATCGAAGTGACGGTCGAGAAACACTTCGAAGGGTCGGCGCCGGGGTACAGAGTGACCAAGGTGTTGAACTTGGACACGCTGGATGAGATTGACGTTGAGACAGCATTGAGAAACGATCTTGTTTATCGATCGGCCGTCAATCTAGTTGAGCAGATGCGCCTTGAAGATCTCATACCAAATGTTAACCTGAGGGAGCTGAGCTGATATGGTAGGAAAAGTATTCTACAAACAACTGCAACAGGACATATTCCCGGCAGTACCTGACTCCACGCTGAAGTGGTGGATCAAGGTGCTCGGGATTGGAGAATCTGCCGGTGGTTCCGGGAACAGAAAGGAATTCACAGAGGATGATGTGAGGGCACTGATCGTCTTCCAACACCTTCGGGCGGCGGGGATTGCCACTGACACCGCCATCGCCATCGCCAAAAGCGGCGATAGCCGGTTCGAATTCGGCGCCGTGACCGTATCAATAAACGAGGTCGACGTACTCGCCATCATGGAAGGGATAAAGAAATGAGCAAGCACCTTTACTCACCACACCCCCGCCGCTTCTACATTACAGAGGACGGTATGTTCGGCCCGGGCCTGCAGAACCTCACGTCAACGGAATGGAACATCCTGTCGCTCTTCAGCCGCAGCCTGTTTTCGTGGGACGGTATGAAGGCGGTGCCGGAGGCCAAGAGAGACGGCGAGTTCGCTGAAGGTATCGTCGAGGCTGCCAAAGGGAGCATCCATCAAAGGGTGGACAAACACAGCCTTGGCGATCTGGTGACGATGCTGGACCCGATGGAGCTGCTGATGTTGTTTGCCAGACAGGACACAACTATCGGGCATCTTGAGGTTGTCAAGTACTGGGGTACCACTCACAATGCGATGTTGATAATGGAGGCGCGGGCCTTGAGCTGGCTGTCAGTACAGCCGCGCAAGACAGACGGCAAGGTTGTCAGTCTGCGGGCACTGTCTCCCGACCAGCAGGCGTTTATCAACAAGATCAATCCATGGATGAACGGGGAGATCGCTGTCGCCTGAAACGGTTGCACCCCTCGCCGAGGTGACCAGGCTCGGGGAGGGGTGCAGGAGGCAGAGAAGAAGGAAGACAACCACAGGATACCACTCAAATCATAACAGTCAACGATTTTTTATGACGATTACAGAAAGAGCTCTGCGCTACGTCACACTGCCGTTCGAGCTCAAACAAAAACAGGTTGAAGTAATCAACGAGTATGGAGCCTACAACAGGCACGGCCTCTATCTCGACATGGGGCTGGGTAAGACGGTCTGCTCAACGGTCATCGGCATCGATCGACTTATTGCCGGAGTGAAGTCGGTGCTCGTCATGTGTCCGCCGGTAATTATCAACCAGTGGTGCCGGTGGCTGACGAGTCTCGGCATAGACGTGCTCAAGTATGAGGGGAAGAAGTCGGAGCGGGCCGATTTGCTGAAGCACTTCCTAGACCACGACTTCATCGTCATGTCTCCGGACATCTTTCGCAACGACTTCTTTGCGATCAAGGACGTGGTCAGGACAGAGGTGCTGCATGTCATCATAGACGAGGCCAACCTCATCAAGAAGCACACGGGTGTCACCCACCAGAAGCTGCGGTTGCTGCAGGGTATTGATCGGGGCGTCACCCTACTGACCGGGACTCCACTGACAGCGCCAATTGACGCCTACGGGTACATCAAGATCATAACACCCTACGTCTACTCGACGATAAAGCAGTTCAAACGCATCCATGTAGCCCGTGAAGGAGAGTATCATACGGTTATCGAGTATGATAACCTCGACATGCTGAAGAAGAACTTCTACCTGCAGTCCATCAGCCTGTCCGTAGATGAGATGATTGATATGCCGGAGATTGACTACCAAGTTGTGGAGTACGACCTGGAGCCGGCGCATCTCGATCTCTACCGTAAGCTGCTCAGAGAGAAACTGATGGTCGTGGAGATGGAAGACGGTAAGACAAAGGTGCTCAATGCCAGCAAGGTGCAGACCCTGAGGCACTGGGCACAGCGGTTGGTCATGTCTCCGCATCACCTCGGCTACACGAAACTGCCGGTGGGGATGGAGTTGATCAGAGAGGAGTGTCTGAACAACCAGAATCAGGTTGTCATATTCAGCAATTACGTGGAGACAAACGCTCGTATGCTGGAGGTGCTGCCGTCTTCCGCCGGGGTGTACGGGGAGATCAACCGCCAGCAGCAACAGAAAAATATCGAGGCGTTTCAGAACAGCGAAGTGACCCGGCTGGTTGTCAACCCGTCGTCCGGTGGTGTCGGGCTGGAGCTGCAGGGGAGCTGCAACCACGTCATCTTCGGTGAGTTTCCAGTTACGTCTGTCGCCTTTCGTCAAGCCCGATCACGAGTGTGGCGGCAGGGGCAGAAAAAGAAGGTCATCTGCAAGGTATTTGTCGCCAATAAAACCGTGCAGCCAAAGCTGTTGGAAAGTTGTATGAGGAAGGACGAGGTGCTCGTCCAAGTGCAGTATACATTAAAAGAATTGAGGAGGGAATTATTGGGTGAATAACATTTGACACGACAAACTACAAATGGTAAACAGACCACAGCCGCAGCATGGTGCTGCCGCGTGATAACTCGAAAATGACAACGATAAGGAGAAATTCGCTATGTCAATTCGATCCAGGATCCAGAGGAACAAGGAAGAAGGTACCGAACAAACCACCACTGAGGCTCCCGAGCAAACCGCCGCTCCTGAGTCACCCGCCCCACCGCCTCCGGAAGAGGAAAAGGCCGCGCCGGCTGCCAAGCCTGAGCCTGAACCCAAGGCCGAAGCAAAGCCTGAGCCGAAAGCTGAACCGGCACCGGCCACCAAACCTGAGCCGAAAGCCGATCCGGCACCGGCCGCTGCCACCGCCAACACCCTTGCCATCCGCAAACAGGCAGGGGTAATGGCAAACGTCAACGATTCAGTATCGCTGGTCAAGTACGAAGCGGCAATCGACCCGACCGATTTCGGTTACGGCGATATCCCGCGGATCGTCGCCAACAACAACATGATCTTCGGCCCGGACAAGATGCGCCTCGGCACCTTCATTGATGTCCAGGTGCTCAGCTATACTCCGCGGTGGATGGTCAGCCCGGGTAGCGATGATGATGCTGCACGGGAGCTGGTTCGTGCCTCGTACGACGGCAAGACGATCCTGCATGCCGGTGAGGATAACGGTCTCGACGTTGCCGAGTACCTCGATGCGCTCAAGGAGAAGGGCTACCCGAAGGCAGCACTGAAGGAGTACATCGACGTGTTCTGCCTGCTGGTCAACGCTGAAAATCAGAACGAGGGCATGCTCCTGCAGCAAGAGGGCATGCTCAACATCTCGCTGAGCCCTCAGTCCAAGGGTAAGTTCATGGCCTACGTCAAGCAGATCAAGCTGACGGTCATGCGGGGGCTGGTCGCTCCAGAGAAGGCATCGATCGTCCGGTTCAAGACTCAGTTGAAGACCGGCGATCGTGACTTCACCTTGCTGGTGGCAGGCGTACCGCCTCGGGAGATTTCCGACGCGGCGCCGGTAATTGAGCTGTAGCAGTAGACTATTAAGTGACCAGCGGACCGGGCTTCGGCCCGGTCCGCTCCAACCGAACTAAATCCTAAGAGGTGTGATATGCGGCTGTTCGCCGGAGATACAGAAACATCGAATGCTGAAAGGACTCCGGGTGGGGTCTGTGAAGTAGCTCTGATAGAGCTCACAGAGGATCTCGAGTACGTCACCCACTTTGAGTCAAGGATCGACCCGGAAGAACCGATCTGTCCAGCTGCCTCCGGCGTCCACGGCATAACCAACGCTGACGTCGAGGACTGTCCGACCCTTGAAGAGTGGGCTGATCTGGTCCAGATCAAGGAAATGGGGCTGGCCGCGCACAACGCTCCGTTCGATGCGATGAAGCTCTCAGCAGCCATATCGATACCATCTACCATAGATACGCTTCGGCTGGCTCGGCACGCCTATCCTGATGCGCCGAACCACAAGCTGTCGACGCTGGTCTATTACCTCGGCCTACCCCGGTCAACCGGTTCGTTCCATTCGGCAATGACCGATACGTGGGCACTGTTTTACCTGCTCAAGAGACTGGCCGACGACCTTGATTGCCACACGTTCAGCGGCCTGGCCGTCATGTCTCACACGCCCCGGCAATTGGAAAAGTTTCCAAACTTTGGCAAGCACGCAGGGATTCCTTTCGCCGACGTGCCGACCAGTTATCTGAGCTGGTGTATGAACAACTTTACCGATATGGACATCGACCTCAAATTCTCCATAGAAAAGAGGCTAGGCAAGGCATGAGCGAGCGTTTAGTCATAGGGCTGGTCGGTAGGATGCGTTCGGGTAAATCGACGGCAGCGGACGTCCTAGTATCTCATCTGGGATTTGTTGAGAAGTACTTTGCCGAGCCGCTCAAGACAACCATCGCCTACCTGTTCCGGATGAGCCGCGAGCAACTGTACTCGCAAGAAGGTAAAGAAGCGGGGGATGACCGGTATGACGCCTCACCTCGAATCGTGATGCAGTGGTTCGGTCAGACTGTCAGAAACAGATTTCCGGGGGTCTGGGAGATGCGGCTGAAGGAGGCTGTCATTGAAGACCGGTCCGGCCGGCCGATCGTCGTCTCAGACATTCGCTACAACGCCGAAGCAGAGGCTGTTCGTGAGCTTGGCGGTATCATAATCAAGATCGTCAGGCCTGAGCAGACCAGCTTGTGGGAAAAGACCAAGCAGTTATTCGACCGGGGGCGGTGGCACAAGTCGGAGCGGGGGATCAGGAAAGACCTCGTCGATATCGTCATCATCAATGACGGTACGCTTTCAGACCTGAAAAAGACCGTTATATCGACCGTAAAACAGATCGTAGAGGAGAGGACAAATGGGGCCGTACAAGAGGTTATTAATTGATATCAGCTCGGTAGCAAACGCCTGCCTGTTCGCGTCAGAAAAGGACGGGGAGAATTCGTTTGAGGTAGACTTCGAGGGTAAGGTGGTCAGTGTGGCCAGCGCCCTTGACGGCTACGAGAGCATGCTCATGGCGTTTCGCAGCACTCTCCGCGAACTTGGCATGGTGCCGGTGCAGTGCGTGATGGTGAAGGATGGGAAGGACAGCCGGGCGCTGCGCCGGGCGTATCTTCCAGGATACAAGGACCGGCCGGCCCGTGCCCCTGAATTCTACCTTGAGCTGGAGAAGGTGATCAACCAGTTCGAAGAAACCCTGCTGTCCTACGGCGGAATTTCGGTGGTCAAGGAGGGGTATGAGGCTGACGATCTGATCGCAGCCCTGGCTGCTGTCACTGACTCGATCATCTGGAGCAAGGACGGTGACCTGATGGCGGCTGGTGATTGGTATTGGTCCGGAGAGCTCAATCCGGCCCGCTACCCTGTCACAAAGAAGGAGCACATAACCGTTTACAAGACGCTGGTCGGTGACACGAGCGATAAAATTCCCGGGGCCAAGGGCTTTGGCGAGGGGGCGTTCATCGATATGGTTGCTAAGTACGGCGATGAGGTGCTTGATGACTTTCTGGTGATGCTGGAGAACCGAGAGCTCAACGGTCTGGCCGAGTTGACCGAAGAGTTCAAACCGTTCAAGAAGATCGTCGAGAGCCTGCCGACCGTCTATGCTTCATACGACTGCGCAAGATTCCACCACCCAGGCTGGAAGAAAATCGAGTGGAAAGCGAAATTCCCACAGCCAAACGGCGATCTGATGTGGTGGCAGCAGGAGATCAAGCTGGTTGAGCGGGCAGAGTTCGCCTCTCCCGGCTTTCTCGACCGGCTGATTGCAGATCTGCATAGTGGCCCGGTGAAAGTCCGCGGCTTTGATATCGAGACGTGGCAGGACGAGGCGTCTCTGGCCTGGGGAGAGCTGAACAAGCCAAAGGGCGGAAAGGTCAAGCTGGATTCAGTCGCCTGTCACATGGCCGGGTTCTCGCTGACGTGCGGAGCGAACAACGAGAAGTGCTACTACTTCCCAATCGACCACAAAGACACAGACAACCTGTCACTCGATGACATGACGATGGTGCTGAACATGCTGCCTGAAGACGGCCTGCTTTCAATCCATAACGTGTCTTATGAGCTGCCAGTGGTACGGGCCAACTGTGAGCTGCATTTCGATCGTGGCTGGCTGCCTAACGCCCGCTGCACCGCCATCATGGCCAACTACGTCGACGAGAACGAGGAAGCGAAGCTGAAGTCGTGCGTGAAGCGGTTGTTCGACTATGACCAGCAGACGTACGACGATGTAACACAAGGTCGACAGATGAATGAGATTTCAGGGGCAGAGGTAGTCAGCTACGGCGCCGACGACTCCATTGCCACTGCCGCTCTCTTCAACCTGTTCTCTCTCATCATGGCCTACGAGCACACCTACGATGTCTTTGAAGAGGTAGAGGTAGGAGCCTCATATCTGTTCGCTGAGGGGCATCTGAACGGCCTGAGGGGCGACCAGCGACGACTGCGTGAGCTCTACGAGGAGAGCAAGGCTCGGTACAACGAGCGGATGGAGAAGATCAACGCCTTCCTCATGGACCTCACATGGACTTCAGGTGATTTCGACGACGGTGTAGTGTTTCATCACCGGTGGCCGGGATGCGCCTTCGAGCCGGCCCAGAGTATGACGAAGGCTGAGATCGTTCGTTGCATCAACAGCCTGTCGGATGAGAAGTTTGCCGCTGCGGTGCGGGTAAAAGAGAAACTGGCCGACGCTGCTGCTGATTTCGCCGGCGAGGAGTTCCGCAAGCCGATCGTCGACGATGACCTCGAAGCGTTCAACTCCCTGTGCGAGAGCCTGTTCGTACCGGCTCCGGAACTCAATCTGCAGTCGCCGCAGCAGATGGTGAAGCTGATGTATGAGGCGCTGAAGCTGCCGGTCAGGATCAGAAACAAGCTGACTGAAAAAATGAAGCGGGAGGGTAAGAGGAAAGGCAACCCGTCCGGAGATGACGATGCTATCAAGCTCGCCATGGCCTATGATATGGAGGATAAACCGGAGCTGAAGGAGTTCTTCGAGGACATACTCGCAGCCAAGGAGGAGGCCACGGCCGAGAGCTTCTACTATAAGGCCTACCCAAAGGCACCGAACCCTCACACCGGCTACATCCACTACAGCCCGGGACAATCGATGACAACCAGCCGGCGAGCGGCGCCGAGCGGCCCAAACATAGGCCAGGTCAGTAAGAAATCTCCGGTCAGGGAGTTCTTCATACCGCCGCGTGACGACATGGTCTGGGTGTCAAGAGACTTTACAGGTCAGGAACTTCGCATCACAGCCGAGCGATCGCAGTGTGAGAGGATGCTCGCTTGCTACCCGCATAACGCGCCGGCTCTCGACCTCCACTCAGTCACCGGTGTCGAGGTGATGAGCATTGTCGAGAAAGTTGACACCACGTATGAAGAGATGGTTGTTAAGCGGAAGTCAGACAAGTTGTTCAAGAAGGGCAGGGATGCGGCAAAGGCGGTGAACTTCGGCGATATCTACGGTCAGACGAAGTACGGTCTGGCGATCAAGCTGATCTGCACAGAGGAGCTCGCCCAGACCATAATAGAGGCGAAAGAGCAGGCATTCCCCGGGGTCGCGGCGTGGAAACAGGACCGCCGTAAGTTCCACGAGAAAGAGGGCTACGCCCTGACCATGATGGGCGGACGTAAGCATGTGAAGATGAAGTGGCCGGGAGATGAGCACGCCCTCCGGTCCTCAGTCAACTTCGAGGTCCAGGGCTCGGCCGCGGAACAGGTCAAGCTGGTACTGTCAAAGTTGTGGTGGTGTAAATTCTTCGAGCGATACGACGCCGAGTTTCAGTTCCCGGTGCACGATGAGATCAACTACTGTGTGGTACTGGACGATCTGGCAGAGTCGGTGAAGGAGCTGGGCGAGATTATGACTTTCCCGTACGGCGGCATGACCGTACCACTGACAAGTTCCATCGAGATCGGGCCTAACTTTGGCCAACTCAAAGAGATTGGGGAGGAGTATGATTATGAGGCGATTATGGAAGCTGGTCAAGAGGCGTTAGCAAAACTTCAAGAGCGGCTCGCCATCGGTATCGACTGAGACGGCGATAACTGACTTGATGGTAAAACAAATAATCAGGTTTCACGACAGAAATTACATGGAGGTTGAAGCTGCTGCTGAGTAAGTTATAAAATCTTATAAAACTCACTGGCACGAGGGTTATTCATTTCCACTTGACAGATATTTCATTATGTAGTATCTATACACTGAGGTAAGGTGTCTAGGCTTGAACGCAAGCCAGAAGTGTTTCCAACCTTTCACACGGGAGATGATTTGATGCTAAAGTACAATTGTAAGAGGTGCGGGCATAATTGGCTTCCTCGCTTGGAGCGGAAGCCAGTTAAGTGTCCAAAATGCAACAGCCCTTATTGGGATAAGGAGCGCCAGAGTGCAAAGAAGCCACAAAATAAGGCTGTATCCAAACAACAGTAAGGCGACCTACTTCGCCAAGGCTTGCGGTATATCAAGACTCGCCTTCAACTGGGGCTTGGCTGAGTGGAAGCGTCAGTACTCTCAAGGTGAGCGTCCTTCCGCTTACGGGCTTAAGAAGAAGTTCAACGCGATAAAGCGTGAGCAGTTTCCGTTTGTGAGCGAGATTACTAAGTGGGCGCCTGAACGAGCGTTCTTTGATCTTGACCGTGCGTTCAAGAATTTCTTTCAGAACAAACGCTTTCGTTATCCTAAGTTCAAGAAGAAGGGTCGGAGGGACAGTTTTTATATCTCAGGCTCAGTAGTTAAACTTGACCGGAAACGGATATGTATTCCGAAAATCGGTTGGGTCCGAATGGCCGAGTGCTTGCGCTTTTCAGGCAAGATTCAATCGGTCACGATCAGCAAGCGGGCTGATCGCTGGTTTGCCTCTATCGCGGTCGATATTCCAGACGCAGGGTACAGCGAAAGCCAAGTGTACTCAGCGGTTGGGATTGATCTAGGCGTAAAAAGGCTTGCCACACTCTCGGACGGGATTGTGTTCGAGAACCCAGCCACTACTAAAAAGTTTGCCAGACGGCTGAGGAGGTCCAATAAAGCCTTAGCGAGAAAGCAGAAATGGTCGAGAAATTCCAAGAAACAGAAGCTGAGACTCGCCCGCCTGCACCAGAAGATTGCTGACTATCGTTCTGACGCTATCCATAAGTTCACGTCCTTCGTAGCAGACAGGTACAGCGATGTCTGTATCGAGGATCTGAATGTGGTGGGGATGGTTAAGAACAGAAAGCTCGCCAGAGCAATTTCTGATGTGAGTTTTGGTGAGATCAGGCGGCAGCTTGAGTACAAATCGATCAACCTGCATGTGATTGATCGCTGGTTCCCCAGCACTAAGCTGTGCGCAAACTGCGGGCAGACGCACGAGATGCCATTGAGTAAAAGAGTGTTTGAGTGTGATTGCGGCTTCGGTCCGGTAGATCGAGACTTGAACGCAAGCCAGAACATCCTGCGGCAGGGTTTGCCGTGGCAGCCTGTGGAGAGACCAGCGCTGGCTCTATCGCTTGCGATAGTGTGAAACTGGCTTCAGTGAAGCAGGAAATCAACAGAAAAGTTTAAAGGTAGAAAAGGACTACCGTTCAAACTTTTTATAAGTTTGATAAACCAGGGGTTGATCTGATGCCGATTGGTGACGGGAAAACAACAGAGAAGAACGTGAGGAAGGTGTTTGACATAGAAGAGGAACGAAATGTCCACTTTGCTTTCGAGAGGCTCTACGATGCTCGGGCTGCCCGGGGCAAGTTCCCGCCCCAGACCAGCGACTTTCACGCCGACTTCAACGGGTGCTCACTTTACATCGAGTGCAAGGAGACGAGAGATCCCGACACCATTTCGATCTCAGCATTCGATCAGTTTCCGAGGATGAAGAGAAAGGAGATGGCGGGGGCAGCGGGGGCCTTGATAGTCTATCACATACAGGAGCGGGTGTACCGGTTCGTCCCTCTGATAGACTTCCACCTCAGCACCAGGACATTCAAGCTCGGTAAGTACCAGACACACAAAGACCTGAAGGGGCTCATAGACTTTTTGGAGGGGTTATGAAAGGGATGACGATACCAGAGATGAAGGCGAAGAAGATAGAAGTTGAAGCGGCAATGGGTGTACTACTGTCGAAGTTTCAAAATGAAACAGGAGCAGAGGTGACAGGGATTGAATTACACACAGGACGCGAGATGGGCGTGCCGATGCCAACACATTTCGTAGATCTGAGGGTCGAGCTGTGATCTCGATAATCAACGACGTCCATCTCGGCGTGAAGAGACAAGCTGGCACGACCAATGCCAGCCGTGACGCCCTCGAAGCGTACACGTTCGAGCAGTTCAGGCTGCTGCTACAGCGGTGTGAGGGCTCTTCTGCCACTGTCATCGCCGGAGACCTGTTCAATAAGGCGAAGGTAGGGGAGGTGGCGCTGTACATGGCGTTCAGGCTGCTGTCAGACCACATGAAGAGAAGCGACCAGGATCTGATCCTCGTTCGCGGCAACCACGACAACCGATCCGAGACAGTCAATGACATGTGCTCGCTCGAGCTGCTCTACGTGCTGCTGCAGGATGCGAAAGACTCTGGGGCTTTCGGTGGTGACGTGCATTTGGTCTACAACGAGCCGGACCTTTTGGAAGTGGACGGGGTGGAGCTCTACATCATCCCCCACGTCTTCGACCAGGAGGAGTTCGACAAGCAGATAGACCGGGTGCCGGCCGGTGTCCAGTACCTGCTCCTGCATGTGAACTACGACAACTACTTCGCTCAGGGCGATCACTCGCTGAACCTGTCCAAACAGCAGGCGAAAAAGATCACCGGCACTGACACGACGATACTCATTGCTCACGAGCACCACAATCGGGTGCCGGCGCCGGGTATCGTTGTGATGGGGAACCAGTTCCCAACCTCGATCGACGACTGCCTCGGTGACAGTCAGAAGTTCATGTACCAGATAGACAAAGGCGGTACCCTAGACAAGATAGCGACCTGGACAGCGGCGAACAACTACATCGACGTCCCGTTCAATCAGGTAGATCAGGTACCGCCCGACCAATACAAGTTCATACGAATCTCAGGATCGTGTGAAAAGTCTGAGTTCGCCGCCTCAATACGGGAGGTCAACGAGCTCCGCAAACTGTCCAACGCCTTCATCGTCAGCAATGCGGTGAAGATCAGGGAGGCGGCCAAGGACAGCCGGTCGAAGGAAGAGATCGAGACCATCGACATCACCGGCATGCTGCTCGCGGCACTGAGCAAAACCAGCAGAGAGAAGGTGGAGAAATGCTTAAACGACTGAAAGTGACCAATTTCGGCAAGCACCGAAACCGAGAGGTAGTCTTCACCGACGGCCTCAATACGGTTGTCGGGCCGAACGAAGCAGGGAAGTCAACCATCGCTATCGAGGCGATCGGTTACGCCTTCTTCGGCACGTCCATGCTGAGGGAGACCATTGACGACACCGTCACCACCGGCGAGAAGGTGACCTCGATGAAGGTGGAGCTGGACTACGATGACTATTCAGTCTCCCGGTCCAAGTCCTCTGCCTCTGTCACCGGCCCGGACGGACTCAAGATATCAGGACAGGCCGAGGTGACCCAGTTCTTCTACGACCTGTTCAGCATCGCCAAGGGCTCGGAGCGCAGTATCGCCATCGCCGAGCAGGGCGACATCCAGGGGATACTGTCGGCCCGGGGCAACGCCAAGGCGATAGAGTTCATCGAATCAGTGGCCGGCTTCTCCCAGCTGGACGAGCTCGTGGAGAAAGTAAAGGCGCGATACCCGTCAGGGGCAAAGGCTGCTCTTGAAGCGATGATCGAGAAGGATCAAGAGGCTCTCACACTCGAGCATGCGACCAACATGCCCGACCTTACTCCACTGGAGGAGTACCTGGCTGATACCAAAGCCGGCTTATCCAAGGCTCAGGACAGCAAAAAGGCCTTTGATGATGACCTGAAGCGGATCGTATCCGAGCTGGCGAACCTCAAGCACATTGAATCCAGTCTGAAAACAGAAACCGATCGAGCAGAGCGGATGTCTCTGCAGCTTGAAGCAGATCGATCGTCCCTGCAAAAACTCCTCGACACATACCAGAACGAGCTGCTGCCGGCCGTGGAGAAACGTCGGGGCGAGCGTGACGGCTGGGAGGAGCTGATAAACAACGCCTCGTCTGCCCGTGCCCTTGCCTCTGCCAAGTCCCGGGTCGACGCCCTCAAGCCGCGGCAGGGGGTGGAGGTGTGGGACGGGACGGTTGACGAACTGGTGGCCGAATCGATCAGCGTTGGTGACAAGATAAAGACGCTGCAGAAGCAGCGGGCCGAGGTCAGCGTTTCATTGACCAACGCCAAAGCGACACTCGGCATCTCTCCGATCTGCCCGACGTGCGGCACCGACCTGTCGAACCGGCAGGAAGAGGCGAAGAAAGTGGCAGAGGCACGGGTCGCAGAGCTTGGCGCCAAGCTGAAAGAGCTCGACGCGGAGATCTCTGAGCTTTCCGATCTGCTCACAGATATCCGCGAGATCAGCGACGAGCATACCCGGATCGCCAACACCATATCGTCTATCAAGTCTCTGCTCAACACCCCTGACAAGTACATCATGGTCGCCAATGCCGGAGAGATACCGGAGCTGTACGAGTGGGTTGGAGAGGTGCCGGTCGTGCCTGATGAAGAGGCGGTGGCAGGGGCCCGGGCAGCGATTAAAGAGCTCGGCGAGATGGAGGTGCGAGTCGGCAGGGCTGAGACTGAGATCGAACAGAAGAAGATTGCGATTGTCCGGTCTGAAGATGGGCTCATGGAGGCTGTTGCGGCTGTCTCCAAGCTGAAAGAAACGGACCTGTCAAAAATTCCGGAACTGGAGGCCTCGCAGCACCGCCTTGTAGAGAACGTCAAGCAATGCGAGTCTGACATCGAGTCATACCAAACGGCCGTTACAGGGGCAAATGAAGCCCTTTTCCAGGCCAACCAGGAAATCCGCCGGCACGAGGAGGCGATCGCCCGCTTGATCAGCAACATTGCCGAGGCTCGGCGCCGGATCGAGCAGGACCAGGAGAATGCCGAGCTGATGAAGGAGATCAAGGCGGCCAGAACCAAGGTCATCAACCAAGTCTGGAACCTGCTACTCGAAACTACCGCCGAGTACTTCTCCATGATCAGAGGGCATGAGTGCAGGATCGAGCGGACGGACAAATCGTTCGTGATCGACGGGGAAAAAGCCGGCCGTCTTTCCGGCTCGACACGGGACGCTCTCGGCCTCGCCATCAGGGCTGCAACCTGCGAGATATTCGCTCCGCGGGTAGACTTTCTGCTGCTGGATGAGGTAGCGGCCGGGATGGATCCGGAGCGAACGGCACGGGCGATGGCAATGGTTGCTTCGCTGCCGATAGGGCAAGTCGTCCTGTGCACCCACGAGGGTGTCTCTGACACGCTCGCCAACAACGTGATTGAGGTATGAGATGATAACCATAGGACCCGGCTCACCAATGGAAGTTGACGGGGTGGTGGCCGTCATAACTGAAATCTTCAGAATTAAAACCAAGGCTGCGGGCAAGCTCGGCCGGCGCTACAAGATGAAGACCGAAGACCGCAACGGTGACTGCAGGACAATCACCATCGCCATCGACCCGAAAAAGTACAAAGTCAAACAAGGGAGACACCATGAACGACCAGCAGATCGTAGAAGCGTTGAACAAAATGAAACCCCTGCCACTGGCAGAGAAGACCGTACTGATGAAGGAGTTGTTGGAGAACGAGCGGTTCTACATGGCGGTGAGGCTGGCAACTGACGACTCCATTACCTTCGGCGTATCAAATGTGAAAAAGGTGGCCGAGCCGGAAACTGAAGATGCGATTGAGCACCTGATCGATCTGGCCGACGACACCAAAGGCAACGCGACCAAGGTCCAGAAGGAGTACCTGAACAAGGTCGCGAGCCAGAGCGACGAAACGTTCAATCTGGTGCAGCGGATCGTCCGGAAGACGCTTGACTGCGGTATCGGCACGAAGCGACTGCATGAAATAGCAGGCGACATCCTGCCGTATTACCCCTACATGCGCTGCTCGGGCCTTGAAAAACTCGACCACGTCTTGCGAGACGGCGAGGCGTTCTCCCAGCTCAAGGACAACGGGCTGTTTCTGGACATCATCGTCGATCTGGAGGCCGGCAGCATTGTCTATCGGACCCGCAACGGCAACGAGCTGAAGATGGAGCTGCCGTGTGAGTCAGACATCATGGCCTACATCGTCTGCTCCGGTGTGCTCATGGGTGAGGCGACACTGCTGTTCCCGGACGGAGAGCGGACGATGCCCCGGGCAGAAGGCAACGCGATCATCACTCAGGCAATTCACGAGCCGATGCCGGAGGATATCCTTTATCGAATCAAGTTCAGCCTGTGGGATTTCGTACCACTGGAAGATTACAAGAAGCTGGTCTGCTTGACTCCGTATGACGAGCGTCTCGAGATGGTCGATGAGTTCGTCTCCGAGGCGCCGAGCTCAGTCCGGAACTACTTCGATCTGATCGAGACGGAGCTGGTGCGCAGTGAAGCTGAGGTCTGGGACCACTTTCGCAGGGTAAAAGCGCGGCCGGTGCCGGAGGGCTGCGAAGAGCTCGAGGGCCTGGTCGTCAAACACCCAAAAGCGATCTGGAAAGATGGCACCAGCAGCGATCAGGCCAAGGTCAAGGATGTCAAGGAGTGTGAGCTGATGGTCACCGCCTGGACTCCGGGTGACCCCGGGTCCAAGTACGAAGGCTTGATCGGCAGTCTCCGACTGGAGTCGTCCTGTGGTGGTGTGGTAGTCAACAGCAGCGGCATGAAGGACGCGCTGCGCCAGGTTGATCCGGAGTCCTTGATGAGGATGATTTGGACGGTACGCTTCACCAAGGTGTCGACAAAGAAAGGCAGTCCGATCGCCTCTCTGGAGAACCCACGGCTGATCGAGCCGCGTCCGGACAAAACCACAGCCGATGACCGGGTCTACATCGAGGCCGTAAAATCTATCAATCTGGAGAAAATGGGATGAGATCTGAGAATTTTCGATACTACCTTGTCACCGGCCGCGGCCGGGTGCCGGCTGCTATCTCCCGCTTTCTCGCCGAGCAGCGGTCAATAGATGTTCGTATCACCAAGTTCATTGAAGACTACGGGTGTAGGAGCCTGGTCATCGACGAGCTCGGCAACGTCAAGGGGGTTACTTTTGACGAGAAGCCAATCGATCTTGAGTGGACGGAGCATGTGGACGAAAACTTCGGTCCGTACTTCGTGCCGAACTTCGACACAGAGGCTGGCCTGAAGATAAACGATGAGCTACCCCAGTACGTGCCAAGCGCGGAGCAGTTCGGTAAAGCAGCCGGCATTTCCCACTTGACCGTCACCACTGAGATAGGTACGTTTATCAGACAGTGCGGGTTCCAGCAGCACGGCGACCACATCGTTGTTTTCCAGCCGATCGACGGAGAACGAGAGGCTGTGATCGAAGATAAGTCCGGCCTGTTGGAGATCTCCCGAGAGGATCTGGTTCGTCTCGGCGTAGACATCTGACACAGAACTGCCCCTGCCACCTGAACCAATGAGATAACGACGAACGATCAATATGTCAGAGGGGGTGGCAGGGGTTCTTACTGAGTGATTAAGAAGAAAGTAGAATCTGGCAAACGCCAGATACAAAAATGGAGCGAAAAATATGCGTGAATACGAGGTGAGTGTTCAATTTTATGCAACGGTGAAACTACCGCTACCTGAAGGCGAGGAAGCGCCGAACTGTTGCGACCATGATAATGAAATGACCGATCGTGAGGCGATAGAGTCAGCCATATCAAGCGCCATATCGCAGCGGTGCGAGGTGTTTGTTTTTGGCAAGGACCGGGAACCGGCACAGGTATTTATTGACCTGGATCTGAGTAATGATTTACGTGTGGAGGGTTTTGAGGATGAGTGAACCGAAAATTCCAAAAGGGTTTGTGATGATCTACACAGAAACACACTCTATCTGTATGCGCGTAGACCACATTGTTTCCGTGGCTGTGGCTTGTGGCGTGAATCATCCGCTACACATAACCACTAGGGATGGGGAAAATTACAAAGCGGCGTACAACTTTGAAGAATTTTTAAGAATAATGGCCGAAGAAGGAGATAACACCAATGAATAGCTACGGTGACGGAAATACATATCGGGGAACGGTTTGCAAAGATAGCGAAACGCCGACAATTATAACGGATGGGAAAACAGCCTACAGCGGGAAAGATTACCCTGTGCACACAAATGGGCCATGGGAAGCTGACGCGACACATTGCCGGACTGCAATAAACTCAAAGGCCACGGCGAACAGTATAAGAAAGCATGTCGCAATGGTTAACCTCGCAAAAAACCAGGAATATGAAATAACGAAAAAAGAGCACGAAGCCAACGCCAGACTTATAGCCGCTGCTCCTGATATGCTGGAGGTGTTGCGCTGGCTCGATAACGAGATGGATTGCAGGGGCGACGAGTACGGCGGGTGTCTGTTTTCGAGGGGGGACTTCAGGCGTGTTCGTGAGGTTATCAAGTTGGCAATGTGTGGTTAGGCATCCTGCCCGATACCACGACAGAAGCTGTCGGATTTAATAATCGATTGGAGACCTTATGAGGATAATTGAACCACCTGTAACAGCAATGGGTACGAACGGAAGGATGACCACCCACATCAAATGCAGTGACGGCAAAACCTATCTGGTCACTGAGCTCGCTGAGCAACGAGGGCTGACTCGTAATGGGTTGTTGCAGAGGATACGAAAGAAAGGGTGGGATCACCCGAACATCCTAGACAAGAAAGTCGAGAGCGGGTTTCGCCTTGACGGCAAAGTACCAGATGGCAACGAGGAGTGGCAGAGGCTCACCCGAGACGAAGTCGAGACGCGGAACATTCCTGGGCCCGGATTGTTGGAGCAGAGGTACCTATGAGAGAGTCCGCTGCCACCGCCCAGTGCCGGGGAGGGGCCGACACTGTCTTCGCGGGCGGTGGCAGCGGAGGATCATTTGAACGTGATATCAACGAACGTCAGAAAGAATGTCAGCAACCCCCCTATCGTCAGCGACATCATCACGATAAACTTTGGCCAGTAGTTCTTGCTCCAGGAGACAACATTTTTAATATGAGAGTCGGCCCCGGGCTCTCTCTCGGTACCGTCCTTCCACCGCTCGAGCGAGGAAATCCTCATGCCATTGGTCTTGGCCGTTTGCTCGATGTCCTTTATGACAGTGGCGCAGGCGCCGCGATGCTTAGAGCATTCGGCCAGATCAAGGGCGTTCTCCTTTCTGATGACACTGATGGCATCGCGCAGGGTTGAGTCCCTGGCCAGACCCTGGGCACTGAGGAGCTCACGCATGGAGGTCATCGAATCGGCGAGCCGTTCGGATGCTCGCTTTTCAACTTCGTGAATCTCTTGCCTGAGGTTATCCTCAGTTCTGGCAATAGTAGCAAATACCCGCTCTAAATCGTCCGACATAATCCCACCGCAAGTGCTTCGACGACGAGGCTCTGCCGTGCCACGGCCAACCACATCGGCATTTTATCAAGTAGTCTCGACGGTGTCTCTCTCTTCTCAACCACATCGTCGGCACCGCTCAATAGAGCCGATACCATATTGTCACCGCTCATGTTGAGGATCTGCCCAATCACAATAGATCCGCGGGACCTCGCCTTGATCTCCTGGATGAGCTCGTCGCCAAGGACCGGCGTCGGGTCGTTCTTCGACCGCGGGATCGTTGTCACATCGGTGATTACTAGGGATGGTGCTTCATCGAGGCAGGTAATGGCATCTTCGAACGTTGAAGCACAGAGCATATCTTCGACGCCGAGGCCGGCCACTATCTCGCAGGCACGATATAATTCACACGGGTCGGCGTCTATTACCAGCACCCGCAGACCACTATTCTTGCCCATTGCCTCTCCCCCCGCCAGCGATACGTCTCATCTCCTCGAGCTTCAGGCTGGTGCGATCACTCGACATCTTCGACCAGACCTTGTAAATGAAAACCAGAGCGCCGCCGGCAAAGCCATACTTGGCAATCAGCCCAGAAACGTACTGCAGGAACTGCATCTTCAGGCTGTCAGCAAGGCCTGAGGCAGTGTCGATGGCAGTGGTGATGGTGTCTGCACTTAAGTCGAGATCGGGGAATACGACTGCTGCGATCGCTGCCGCTGCAACGGCGATGGAGCCTATTCCAGTTTGTACCTCTGAAGTCTTTCTCCCTGGTTTTAACATAAGCCCTCCTTAGTCAGTCTCCACTGCTGTAAATTTAATACGGTTCGTTAAATTATCAAAATAGAACTTCAGCCACCACCCGCCGATCGGCTTTGGCGGCCGGCTGTTGATGTGGTGGAAGTTCGACTGCTTACCGAAGAACTCGTCCTTGTACGTGGGCAACTGGATATGGAGCTGCTTGTCCATGTACTCGCGGTCTTTCTGGGACAACCGGGCCCGGTACAACGGGAAGCACCAGGACTCGTGGATGTGGCCGGACAAGATGATGTCTGCGTCGGGCAGGAAGACGGACCGGCGGCCGGTCTGCAGGATCCCCTTGGTGACAGGGGCGTTGCTGTTGGCGCCGTGAGTATAGTAGATGTTGACGGTCTGAACGAAAGTGCCGCACCGGAATAACAACCTGATCCAGCCGCGGTAACCGCCAAGCTCGATATTGGCGCCGGTGGCATTCAGACCGGAGACGAGCCGCTTGGTAAGATCCGTCTCCAGCCTCTTGAGCAAAGCCAATTCGTGATTGCCCTTTCCTATGAGCAGGAAGAGACGGGAGTATGGCAGGAACATGGCGAGGGCGCTCTCGACCAGGGCGTCCAGGTAATCGTCTCGGTTGTGCTCCGGCCGGACGTCTGGCTTCGTGCCGCGAGGATCGTACTTGCCCTGCATCGCACAGAAGAAATCGCCTATATCGATAACCTTGGCGTTGCGCTCTTTTGCTTGATCGAGATGTCTAAGCTGCAGGGCTTGGTCTGAGGCTGGATTGTCGAAGTGTCGATCTGAGGTGAGCAAAAACCACTGCTCCCAATCTCGGTTGCGTTTGAACTCTACAGGAAACCTGACGATACAATCGGAAAAACCGACTTCTGCATTCATCCTGTGGCACCCCCGTTTGTTTCTGACTATTTACACACAGGGGTTACAAAAATGCAATAGGTTATACGAAAAATTCTAGTATTTGCACGTAGTTTTGTTGCTAAGAAGTGTGAAAGTAGTATGCTGTTAATAGAGTGACCGATTGGCCAGGCCCGGAAGGCTCTCTCTGTCCTCTGACCCTTCCATGAAGTTGACCATATCGGCACCGTGCATGACCCGTATCCAGTTGAGAATCGTATCTATCTCGTGGTGCTTGACACAGGTCAGCAAGGCGCCGATGGTGATGGGGCCGATGTCGCCGTCAGTCTTGAGGTTGGGATAGAGCTTGCCGCCGTAGTTGAGAACGTTCAGCGTGCGCTGCAGGTACCGTGACCCGGTCACGACGCCGCGGTGGACGGCTACGTCGAAGACTTTGGTGGACAGGCCGAGGTGAATAAAGAACAGGTTCTCGCCGTTGATCTCCCGCCAGAACTCGTGGTAATAGAACTCCTTCTGCAGGGCGAAGAGCTTGCGGCGGCCGTCGGGGTCGAGGTGGAAGCCTGAATCGATCAGATCCCACCCCGGCCAGCTCCGGTGGTACCGGCGGGAGATACCGGACCACGTCTGCTGCCCCGGGTCGAACTTGTGGTTGGTGAGCTCACCGAACCCCTCGTTCTTCATCGTGCCCTCATAGGCAAACTCAAATCCAAGGGAGTACGTGCTCATTTTCTCACCGGGGTCGACCAATCCACTCCTGCCAGTGGCCGGGGGTTATAACTAAACCTGCCCAACACCCGCAGGGCCTTGTAACCGGCCTGATTGAGACGGGGTAGGTTGTTGGCCTTATGAGCAGCGTGCAGGAAGATGAGGTCAAGTTCGTACTGACTTAGAGCGAAGAACTCGTACGGTTGGTCCGGACCAGGAGACAACAGCAAGCCGCCAAACCGGTAGCCGAAGTCGTGCGGGCCGGCAGGGTACCCCCACGGCCCGGACGGTTGAAAAAACATTGTGAACGGGCGAGGGACGGAAGCGAAATCATAGACGAAATTTCCCGGGATAAAGCACCACGCCTCAACAACCGGGAGGTGTGTGAAATAGTCCTGGGTTATCATAAACTCGGTGCGGCCGATCAGCGAGAAGACCCGTTTATACCACGGGTCCTCAGGGTTTACCAGTGGCAGGGGCTCGACGCACGGCAACCGGCAACTCTTTTTGTCTGGCCAGAGTGGTTTCGCTGGTACAATTGTGCTGATCATATCGGCCGCCCGTTCATCAGTGAGTGGTTGTTACGCCGCTACCCTGTTTTTAACAACAGTGACCCTTATTGTGCCACTGGCAAGATCAACAGTGCCGCCGGTGTTGTTGGTAAATCTGACGGTGACTGTATTTGCTGAGGACACGTAAGCACTGAGCGACACCCCCTGTAGATCGAGAGAGAAAGAAGCACTAGCAAAGTCACCAAGAGCCACGTCTAATAAAGACACAGTCGTGGCTACTGATGCTCCGTTGGCCAAGGAGGCAGGGTTATACGTCACTGTCTCAGTGAGCTCGTCGTTTATGTTTCCGATCTGAACAAGGCGAGGTATCCCTGATGTGGTGGAGTCTTGAAGTAATCGGTAGGCTGTGTGAATCGAAGTATCCTGCCTGTTACCTATAAAGATAACCTCGTCCTGCTTATTAAAAATACGAACACAACCGCCAGCACTCGTCGACATCGGCTTGAAAACATTATTGGCTATAGTCAGGCCTTTATAAACTGTACCAACAGGCGCAGTCTCTACACCAATCCCTCGACCGGCCTGAATGATGCCGTACTCAATCAAGTTGTTGGTTATAACAGTGTTCTCACAACTGCACAGAGACATGCCGTGAGCATCAAGGCCAAGGAGCAAGTTGCCCGATACGACACCATTTACCAGATATTTTGAAGACAAATCTATGCCGCGAACACCGGCTCCCGCTATACCTTGACAGTCAATGACGTTATCTTTAATCTCCAGATTAGTGTAACCATCACCGTCAATTGTGTTACCTTTTATCGGATACGCGATCCTGCCCTTAAAGATGTTTCCGATGATACGGATGTTGTCGCTCGCAGGTCCTCCAATAAATACAGCGCAAGACACCAAGTTATCGTCAGCGGCATATACTCTATTATGCAAGACACTTATGTTGTGTCCTTTTATAGAAAAACCTCCAGCTGCGGCATGGCTTTTCCCCATATCAAGAATGGTATTGCCGACATAGGAGCAATGCCAGCAACCGCCGTGAAAGTCTAAACCTTCTTTCTGGGGGTCCTGCACAGTATTATTGATTATGTGTAAATCAGTTGACACTCTGAGATTGGAGCCGGAAACGACACCATGCTTACAGCCATAGATATAACAGTTATCAATTCTTGAACGATGCCCGGCGTGAGCTAACCCGTAACCCATAACGCCAGTATCATCGAGGAAGCCCTCAACTCTACAACGAGTGATGCGGATGTCGAACCCAGAGATCGATATGCCCACTCTATTTTGCCCGGGCCCTATGACTTCACAGTCCTTTACAAGAACCCCTTTGCTGGCTCCTTTCTGTAGCTCTATGAGCCTCTGCGCAGCATCCTCGGACAACTCGAAACGTATGCCTGATATGGTGAGATTCCTAAGCGGTCTGTAGAAGTAAGCAACCGGAGAATCTGTGGTGGCAATAGTCGTTTCAGATTCGCCTCTAAGACCAACAACAGCGCCGACGCTGACCACCTCCTTCAATATTCCTGCTTTGAGGTCCGTGTTTCCTGTGTCGTACAGGTTCTTGTCAGTCGCTACATAAACTATGTCTCCCACCTGTACGTTAGATGGTTGTTCCGCGAAGGTGATTGAATCATCTCCGGCATTTATGTCGACTGAAGGAGTAGCGATAGCTACAGAGGAGGGGGAGTACTCCCACATCACAGCGTCTTCTGTCTCGCTGATAAACCGAATAACGGGGTAACCCTCTCCTACTATCTCAACATTTTCCAGCCGAGGGAAAACAATCTCTTCTGATAGATAAGTTCCGGCCGGTATAAGAAGAGCAGATAAGTCGCTGCGAGCATAAAATAAATCAAATGCGGCTTGAAATGATTCTGTGGAGTTTGTTACTCCGTCGCCAACGGCGCCAAAACACCGGATATCAACCGTACCATTGTGCTGCCTCACCCACGCCCCTGATGCACCTGTGCTGTCTGCGTTCGGCGGCACGTAGACCGCTGATCTCGGGTCGCTTGTCACCTCTGAAGACAGGTCTTCATCAGACCAGATAAAAACACCCTCTCCACCATCTCCGTCAGAATAAAGACCGACAAGATAAACCTGTCCTGACAGAGAAGAGAAGGATTTTAATGCAGCTAAATTTTGCACCGGCTTGGAGAAAAGAAGGTCCGAAGCCTTGAGTATTCTGGTATCCCGGCTCGCACCGGCACTCTGTACCAGAAACCAATCCTCTACGCCTGGAGTACCGAAAGGGTGCTCTTTATCCCATGTTTGCTCGCTCATTGTTGTCTCCTGTTAGAGTGTCACACCAAAATAAAGTAAGCCGTGAAGAGCAGCACCTTAAAATATACCATTGTCACTCTTACTCGGGCTATCGACCCGGGTCTCACTGTTTGACCGGCTGTTATCCGGTTGGTATGTGTACGGGCGTGAAGCATCGAATTGAACATAGGTACCCTCGCCACCAGAAGTGACGTCGTACGGAGAGTAATCACCAAGATAGATATCGGCTTGTGAGGCCTGGCCGGTACCGAGATCAGATTTGTAGATGAAGGTGTTGTGGTCTCCTTTGACGGTGTTGCCTGGGGAATCAGTGCGATCGTAATCAAACCCGGAACCAAGTCCGACAACCAGGCCGTTTAAAATTAATTGACCCCACGCCGGCCAATTCTGATCGACCATAGTGCGGGGAGGGGCTCCGGCTGTGCTGCGGTAAGTGGCAAGATCTACCAACTGCTGCCGGAGCAGGATCTCTGCAAGAATTCTTTCGACCACCGTCTGGTAATTGGTGGCGTTGTGGCTGGCGATCAACTGCACTGACACCTTATTGAACTTGCGCTCGTGAGAGGCGAGAGCGTCAGCCTCAGCCTCGTAGTGCATGGCAAGGTTCTCAGACGCCCAAAAAGACTTCTCCTCTATTCGTTCAAGTGGCACGCCGTTTTTGTCGAGAACATACGTGGTCTTCGAACCACACCCAACCAAAAGAACGGGCAACATCAGGACCAGCACCAGCAGAAGCCCTCTCTTCATCACTCCCTCCCTATACAGATTTCTTTACGTTTTTACGGCCGAGAGCGAAACACGCCTCGCCCTGCTCCTCCAGCAATCGCCACATATCTGAAAACGACAGGAAGCAATCGCCGTTCTTGCCGTAGTTTTTACCCCAGGAGTTCCGCAAAGTAAAGAGTTCTTTCTCAACGTTAACCCCGCGGACAAGTATCGCGTGACCGCCAGTCACTCGGCCTGACACCTTAATCTTGCCCCAACAATCAGGCTGCTGCATGCCCTCGTACCAATTGACACCGATCACGGCCGGCCCATACTTGCTGACGCCGAGGATCAAATCGTCTAGGCCAAACGCCCAGCGGTAGTTTTCAATCAGACCAAGCCTCATCAAGATCTTTGCGCCGGCCAGAACAGAGGTGCCTTCCATAAACGGGCTGGCGCCGGGGTACGCACCACCTGGGTAGCGATCGATCTTCTGAGCCTCCCAGTAGATCTGTTCGGAGCAAAACTTGTGATCAACCCAAAGCAGCTCAGCTGGACTGGCAATAAGTTCGTGCCCCCAGGCATGGCCAACGCAATTACCAGATATAAGCACAGTACCTCTGTACCTAGTGATAAGTGTGCCGTTTGGTACGGTCGCACAATACACAAGACCTGAGTAACTCTCCTGATGTATCTTATTTTTTCTTTCTAGTGATAGCGTGCTCTTCCTCCACGGTGAGACAATATAGCAGGTAGAGCAATTCTCTTTTTTTACCTCTCTCCCCCAAATTTCAGTGTCTCTTGGTGCCCTCTCGAGCTTACAAGAACGAACGCCCATCTTTAAAAGGATTATTTGAAGTTGGTCGGCCATAACTGAAGACGAGGTATATAAAAATACTCTTCCATCTTCAGTAGTGTGACCATCACCACTAGCAAAGGCGTCAACAAACTCACGAAGTTGTGCCTGGTCACTATTCATAATAAAATCAGGTATAGATTTTGTTAGAGCGCCTCCGCCATAACACGCACCGAGATAAGTAAATAAGTCCTTGCTGTAGACGGTGAAGCGGTCATCATAAACACAGATATGAAGCCCTAGTTTAGAGAGAATATTGTAATGCGAGAGTCGCTTCCTCTCCTTACTGGCGCCAATCTCAACCCTATAACCACCACGACCGGAATTATACAAACACCCATCAGCCAAAAAGACAGCAATGAAGCGGATGAGATCAGTACCATCTATAGTTCGGCCAGCTATCTTAACAGGACCAACAACAGTACCAGGGCAAGGGTAGGGAGCGTTCATTAGCCCGACATACCAACCCAGAGAACCAGCAGTAACAAAAGAGTAATCGGCAGAGAGTGTTCGGTCTCGCTCAACCCACCTCCTAACATACATTCTGTGGTCTGGTGTAACAGCAAACTGAACATTGCGATTACTACTGCACACTAGAGGACCCGAATACTCATAAGTATGAAGTTGAGATGGCCGCTGAAACTCTAAAATATGAGTTGTTTGATTAACAGTACCTAATTCATCTGTACTTGATAAATATCTGAAATCAACCCAGCCTCGTTGAGTTAGAACTTCCGTACCTTCCTTATGGCACGAGCCTTCCTGACCCTGGTCGAGCGTGATCTTGCAATCCCAGTACTTTGTTACCGGCTCCTCACTGCGAACGGCGGCACGAACCGGGTACTGCCGGGAAGAATCGTCAAATTCGATCAGGCGTCCAAACATAAGCCCGTCCTAATTTGTAATGGTGTACTCGACACCGTTAATAATGATCCGTATCTCAATCAGCAGCGGCGTCGGCGGTTGGTCCGGCGGGCCGGGCGGCGGCGCGTTGATCGTATAGCTGAACGGCACGCTATGCGGTGACTCATCTCCGTCAGCGCGAATTGCTGTCAGGGTGTAGTTACGGGTGCCATAGGCCAGCTCGTTGGTACATTCAAAGACCTTGTTATCTCCATCGGGTCTGATGTTGGTCAGGTCGGCCTGGCAGAACACCTGTCCGTCGACGTACAATTTCACCCCCTGCATCGTCGCATCTGCATCGCCTCCGTCGCTGTAGGAAAACGTCGTACTCATAGTGGCCTGTTCAGCCCGCGCATTGACCGACCAGAGCAGCGCAACGGCCAGCGACAGCAGCACGGCAACGACCAGGAACCCGAACCGTAAAAGCGTTTTCATGACTCACCTCGCATGGCGAATAATAGTTTCGTATCAATCACGCAACATGGCCACGAACAATAGTCACCGGCACGAACCATGTGCGCAACCCGCCATCATTAACCTGTATTTCCACGAACGCACCGCCCTGTTTGGTCACACCGCTCGTATCGGCTGGGGCGAAGACAACGACGACCAACGAGTTGTCCCAATCTGAACCGTCGGCGTCTGGTTGCACGATCACCGGGCCAGCAATGATAAAATTGTGGCTCGTATCGACGATGGCTGCTTTAATTTCGGCGCTGCCAGAAATGGCAAATGTTTCTCCGTTTATCTGCAGCGTTACAGGCAGTCGAATGGTGTCTCCCGTTACTACTCTTTGAATATTTTGAGCCATTTATTCAACCTCAGATGTTTGTGATACAATATCGGTTGTTAGACTGGCATTTGCAGTCAGACAGGAGATTTCCGTTTCGGCAATTTCAGCCGTCAGAGCAGGCGTATCAACTGTTGCCTCGACGGTAACAATCTGCATATTAGATTCTGATGGACCGGCCAGCAGGATCGTCGTGTCACCACCACCGCCCTGCGCCAGCAGGTGTTCCCAGGCATCGCCGGTCTCAATCGTCGAGCCGTCTGTGAGATTCGTCCAGGCATCAGCCACGTTCGTACTCCCATACCGCAGAGGCTACCTGGCTCGCTGTCAGTGAACTGCCGCTTGTCGCCACACCCAGAGCGTTGCCGGTGACGACCATCCTGATCTGCACCACACCGGAATCGGGTAGGGTGAACGGGCTGGCACCATCCTCCCCGACAAGGTTTCCGATAACCGACAACTCATACGTCCCGGCAGCGGGCTTGATCAGCCAGCCATTCATCATCACGACATAGGCGGCGATTGACAGACCACCTCCCAGAGAATCCCCGCCAGTAGCATACATCGCCTGCAGGAACATCAGGTTGTTCGTCGTCGCAGCCCAATCTTTCCACCTGGAGTACAGGTCAACCGCTGTGAACTCAGTAGTCCCAGCAGTCAGGCTGACGATCTTTGTCGTGCCGTTGAACGTATAGCCCACGAATTACTCCTGCAATTCCAGGATGAAGGTGCCGACAGCCTTGATAGGCTTGCGACCAAGACATGCTTGGGCGATATTGCTGATGGGCGACTCCTCGACAGCATCGTAGGCGACCATGTAAAGCGGCGCACATGTTCCAGGCTCCAGGTCGATGGTTATATCGAACTCCCTGGCCATGTTTGAAATACCGTCGAGGACAGTGACGTTGTCCTTATCCTTGACCCGGAAGCCAGTGATATTGGCCTGATCCTCAACGGGGTAGGCAAAGGTCGCGGTGAACGTTTTCTCTACAGCCTGCGCTACGACCCCGATAGACAGGATAGTTGCCGCAAACAGAAAGATGATGCCAAGGTGCAAATATCTCATAACATCCTCCTATGCTGGATTTGAATACCACCGATCAACCCGCTGGCTGACCGGAATAGATTGATCGCTACTGGAGTAGGTGAGGGTAATCACCATCGATTCATACCCCAGCGCATGGACTACGATGTAGCCGTCGTTGCCTCCTTCCTCATGAGAGAAGCTGAACGATGTCCCGCTCGACTCTACTCCATCAATTTCGGTAGCCGTTGCCGGGTTGGTGCCAACATAGGCCCGAACCTCTGAACCAGCTTTCAGGCCGGTGAGGGTAAGGGTTACTTCTGGTGCTGCAATAGTCGTGGTGGACCCGGCACTATTCCGCACGGTCGGCGTGGACATATTGCTGATCTGGATCGTAACAGCACCACCGGAGCTGTTGTAGATGACAGCGTCGGTCGTATCGTTGGCCCCGTAGCCGGTGAACGTGTTACCGTCCATGACATAGGTGCCGGTCTGGGTTATTTCGATAGCATGGCCGGAGCCACTGGAGACAAAAGCACAGTCGTTGATGTCTGCGCCCAGTTCGATGGCTATTGCTGCTGTGTCGTTGGATTCGATAAATCGGCAATTGTTGAAAGACGCTGCTTTGCCGTCTATCTCTTTGCACCGCTGAAAGATCGCTGCTTCACAATCAACTCCAGTTTTCCAAGTGACCGACCAGCCGACCAGAACCAACCCTGAAAAGTCGTATGTTGCCAAAAGGCTGCTACTGGCGTGGATGGTGAATTGCGCGTCTGAGTTGGCAGCGATAACACAGTTTCTCAGCAGGATGGTATCTTCATTTGATGCGTAGATGGTCAGGTTGGCCCGGTTTGCCGGAATTCGCCACAGGAACTGATCTTCCTCACCGTAAGGGATTGGCAGCTCCATGCTTCCGGCTTGACTGTCAAAATAGGTAGGCGTTGATCCATCTCCAATCTGTGTAGCGTATTTAATAAGAACTTGGCGAGCGCCTTGCCGACCAACGGTTCCCGCCAGGAAAAACCACCCATCTTGGTTGGTGTGGACGTCTCTAAATACGGCAGGCTTGCCACTGCACCCGTGGACAATAGTGGAAACACCCAAAGCACACAGATCGCTAAAGTAGATACGCCTCGTCGATGTCATCTCGCCACTGCGGTGATATAACAACCCAACCTGCGTGACCGCTCCCAGATTTATACTGCCCCCTGAATAATCCGGTGTGTCAGACGTATCGAAGAAATAAGTTTGATACACAGTAGAGGCAAACGACTCTAAACCACCGATACGCCAAGCTGCCCAGTTATTAGAGCTGTCAACAAAAACTATTAACGCCCCCAAATCACCGATCCAGTTTGATTCTGGTTCCGAACCCATAAGAATAGTGACACACATAATAGATGCGGCCACATCAACACTAGACTCACGAGGCGTGGTAAATCCCCCAACCAACCATTCAGTAGCTAACTCGCTATATACGTCAGCAACCCCATATCCAGCGGTGGTTATAGTATTGCTCACGCTTGCGGCAGTATACAGTGATACTCCGCCGATAGCAGTTAAACCACTAATAGAGTTTGGGGCACTCCACACCGGAGCGGTAAACGGTAAATCTCCATGTGCACTGCCGGATATGTTCCCAAATCGACGAACGATAGCCGACATCCAGTCAACAACTTCTGGGCCGAAACCGCCGCCAGATGCCGCGTCTGCAATAGCGATAACCCAGGCATTGCCGCCCTCATACGAGCTAGGATGGATTGCGGTTATCGTCGGCGTGGCTCCAGCCGTCAACTGGTTATACCTGCAACACAGGGCTGCTTCATCGTTGTTAAGGATATGAGGAGGCATATCCCCCATGATGGACTCACCAAGAGGGAGGAGTAGCCTGCTGCTCGAATCAGACCCCCACGAATAGAGTAGCAGGCAGTTATTGATGGTCGTGATCAGCGCCGGACTTGGCCGTTCTTGCACTCCATTAGTGTCTGCTCTTGCCCAAGCATGAATCGGCGTCGTGGCATCGTAGCCGCGAACTACCATAGACATGACGATCCAAGAATCGTTGCTTCCGGTAATTTCCGGAGTTTCGCTATCAGAGGTGGCAATCTTGTAGAGCCATGCTGTGCGACAACCAGCAGAAGCAGCCTGAGTGCCGATGGAAGTCCAGCCGGTGGCAGCAATAGTCGTTCCACCACCGTCCTGCGTAACACAGAGCAGCAGCAAGTCTCCAGTCGAGTGCCTCGCGATCTCAGGAGTGACGCTGGCAGAAGCCACTGCCTGCTTCCAGGATGCACTACGGACAACGTAAGCCATTACCCGACCACCCTACAGATGACGATGCAGTTAGGATTGGAGAACCTTATCAATCCAGGCCCGACCATATCAACCTTCCTCGGCACGAAGGCTATCCCAGGTGCAACCTCTATCCGCGCCGGTGGGCTGGTTGGATCGGCAAGCTCGACCTCATAGCCGAGCCACTGGTCGTCAGTTGTTTCGATGACTCGCAGTCGCATATTGTCACCTTATGCCGGGTTCTCGTAGTTTCGTTCAAGTGCGGCGACCAGACTGATCTTATTCTCTGTCGAACGGCCTATCGTGCCGGTGGCGATTACGTGTTGGGCAGTATCAAGCCCGATGGCAACAACCGTTACCGCTGCATCTGTCCCGGCAGACCGGCCACCTTGGACATTGCCATCGTAGTCGAAGCTGAACGAAACAGAGGAAGCAGAGATATCTCCGGAAATATCAACACCGTCGTTGTCGTCTACGAGCACCGCATCGGCGGTACCAAAGTTGCCTGTCGGGTTGGTCGTGAAATACATCCGATAGATAGCCGACCCATCATCAACGAGGTTGCTGTTGAACTCAATGGTTCCGGCTGCAACATAGGGGTAGGTGCGGGCAGTTCCACCAGTATCGTAAAATGTGATCCGGTTGGTATCAGCGGCAAGCTGGTCGTCAATAAAAACTCCGTTCTCTGTAACCAGAGTGTCACCGACAAACCCCATAAGGACATCGGCGGTCAGGCCGTTGACAGTTCCGGCACCGTCGTCTATGTCTGCGTCAAGACGAAGCTGACTCTGCACGAACTCATAAATCTCTTCGGCATCGTAGACCTCGTTTGAATCAACGAGAACATCGAAGTTGTACGGACCAGAACCATCAGGATCACGAGTGATTGCGCCGTAGGTGATGGTAATAGTTCTGGCTGCGGCTGTTGATTCAAGCGATGTAATCTTCAGGTCAGTGGCATTGGCGAGCGGGAACCGATATGCCTGATAGGTTAGCGTGGTGACACCGATATCAGACAGACTGGACTGGGCGTAAGTCTTGCCCCACTCCCGGCAGAACACCTTCATAAAAGACCGATAGTCAAATGCGGAAGCATTGTTCAAACCGTGTCCACCGCCATCAGCATAGGTCTGGACGCACTGGTTAACCGGTCCGGTCAGTACGATGTCAGCCGCTGCTCCACCGGAAGCCTGCTGATAATACACCTGATCAGACACACCCAAAGTGCCGAGGGTGATCAGGCCGATATATTCCTCAGCGGTTGAACCGTCGTCGTTCTTGATGGCAAAACCGCCACCACGAAACAGATTGGCGGCGTCTGTATCGGCAGGAGTCCACCCCTCGACAAACTCAAACTGTTCAGGGTGAATCGCCACCATCGGGAAGGGGAACTTGATCAGTGTTGAGTTGGCCTTCCACTGCTCCTTCAGGTAGGAGTAGAGACATTGCAGAGTTACGCCGTCGGTGGACAGGTTCCCGGCGATGTTGAGGTCGATTGTCTTCGCCGCCGAGCTTATTGTGACTTCAGTGCTGGACAGGCTATCAGGATCGGTGATCAGGGCCATGATTTATTCTCCTTACGCAAATGTTTCGCCAAAATACCGATACGCCCTGGTCAAAATCGAAACGTCGGTGCCTTCTACATACAGCGCCACTCCTTTGTCCGCGTTCCCGCACAGCTCCCATCCGTTGTTGAGATATTCGCTGGCAAGGGCGAGAGTCACGGCGTCTGTTGTGTCGCGGAGGGTCGACTCATCAATAAAGAAAATCGATCGCAGTTCAGACCTGACTGAGAGATAGTCCGTGACTGATAAGCCGATAAGATCAACCGAACCGTCACGCGAAAAAAATACAGCGTTCGTCAGCGGAACATCATCCTCGCCAAACCTACTATGAACGCCTCGAGCAACCGGCGCCGCCATCGGCCTCACAATAGGTCTTACCGTCGCGCTCATAATTACACCACCTCAGTGGCATCGACATAGCCGACAGCCGTGCCAGAAGTGATATTGGAATTGAACCGATACTGTATCGTCGCATCGATAACATCAAGACGGTACTGATTCGGCCTGTCAGAAACAGTTCCGGGAACGATCTCCCAGGTAGTCTCTTCAGGAGACTGAGACTCAAGCCAGACAGCCCCGGTAAACACACCGCCGACCTTTACATCGACCGAATAAGTTGCAGTGAAGGGGTTGGAAGTGGGTGCGGCCGCGGTGATGTTTGCTTTCATGATAAACTCCAGTTTGTTTTGTACGCATCATAATCTAAAATCTGCCTTGGTGTCATCGTCTTATTGTTTAGCGCAGCCTTGATTATTTTCTTATGGGCATCACAATACCCCCAGTTCTGCAAACCACGAACAATCATTTCATCTCGCATACGACGAAGTTCGCCGACACTTGTCTCGACATAAACGTTATCAACCCCGTCTACGTCAGCAGTCTTCCACAGACCACCTTGAGTTATGACAGGTGCCTGATCATCTAAATTTCGACAAACAGTCAGCATCTTTTCAATTGATGTGTCGTCGACATAAACCCAGTGGCTGTCGCCGTTATCCCATGTGAAATAATAGTTTGCTACGTTCTTGTTGAAGTCCCGGTAGCTATCAAGCTCGGCCAGTTTAATACTCAGCGCACGAGCGTAGGCATCTTCCTCAGTCAGCCTGTATAAGATATCCGCCTTCCTGGCAGCCAGAGCCGACACGCTGGATATCAAAGACTCCATAAGGGCGTCAGGAACAGTCAATACTGCGGTGTTAATCCCGTTAAATCGCGTGTGCATACCACGCTCTGGCTCGTAATTGGTTGTCCACCCAACAAGGCCGGACAGGTCTAACTCAGGAGCGTGATAAATTAAATCATCAAGATCAGAAAAATCCGCTGATACACCAACAGCATTTTCAATATACGCCGAATGCTTCTCTATCAATACCATCTTCATTTTTTACCCCATGCAACGGATAAATTTTATGTTGTACCTCTCTGGCTCGTAAGACAAGCTGGAGTTGTAAGAATGATTGTGTGATAGGCTGTTCGAGTGATGCAGCGGGGAACACGCAGCAAAACTGTTCCACCCACCAAAGTGGCTGTGGCTGCTGTTGCCGACAGACCCAGAAACTGTTACAGTGTTGTCCCCTGATACAGCACCAGTACCGGTGCTCGAGAAAACCAAGTAACAACCGACAAAAGAAGCAACAAGCTCCCATCCTGTAGGAACACCAACACCAGCCCACATACCAATGAGACCTTCAATCTTCGTCTCATCTATAATCTCAAAAGCTCTCACCACCGCTCTTCGTAGGTTATGAGAGATTGTCGGCGTCCCGCCGGAGTGTGTGTGTGACGGGCCGCTCGCACTGGCCGAAGTATAACAGCCCTCAACGCCTGCCTTTTGTTTAGTGTCGCCGTACCAGTGGGAGTGGCTGTAACTCTTACTGGAAGAAGTGGATGCTGAACGGGTCTCGCTAACCACTCCTGTAGCGCCTGCTGACAGCGGGCATTCAAGCTCGTCGTTGAATAAGGCGTAGGGAGACTGGCTGGAGGCCGCTGTCCCGAACATAATCGAGTGAAGCGGTACTTTTGTAGCCTCTGAAGCGCGAATGAGAAGGGCTCTCGCCGATCTTGGGCGGTAGGTTATCGGTACAGAATGCCCACTGTGACCGCCGACACTCGAGCCACTGGGCATGACCGAACCGTTATCGGTGTTGGCGTAGGAATAATACCCAGCCATAATATGCTGGGCTGCTGAGCTGCCCGAGTGGCTGCCGCCGGTACCAGTGGAAGCGGTTAAAGAGCTCCTTGTCCCGGTGGTGGTGACGGCAGCATCAGAATCAGTACCCTTCAAAAACAGGCCGTCAGCATCAGAAAAAATCGCCCACCCATCAGGCAGCGCAGCACCACTGGCGAGACCTAGGATAAGACCGACGGGAACAACAAGGCCGCCGTAAGAATGATACTGTAGTTTCTGCATTATGTCACCGTCGTGTAGCCTTCTTGGTAGGAGACTACGACAATGGTATCTGACACCTTAGTAAACGTCACGACAGTAGCCCCTGATGCTGATGGGCTGACTTCGTTGCCGCCGGCCCAGTAAAGATCCTCGGAAGCGGAGAAGGTGACAGCATTTGCCCCGGGGTCAATGAGCACAACGTTGACCGTCCTCCCAGCAACAAAGTTCGTCAGTGATAGCTCAACAGCCCGATCAAACCCGGACACCAAAAAAGAGTCATTCGCCGAGCAGGACAAATTGACAGAGGAAAGACCGGCAACGTCAACAGCAAGTGCGACATCAGTGACAAGCCTCTCTGTCTGTCTGACCCAGGTCGTCCCATCATCAGTGACTGGGTTTACTCCCGTCACTGATGTGTCGATGCACCTGTAGGTATAGCCGTCAACACACGCTACCAGATCAGGAAAATTGTAGGTAGTCCCAGAGTTGTAAGCAGCCGGCTCCAATACAGCACCTACCCCAGATACGATCTTATTTAGCTCCGGAATAGCTGCAAACAGGGCATCAGCAAAAGCCTTCAACTCCGAAAAATAAGTATCACCGCGAGAGGCGAAATTAGTGGGGTCCGCCTGACTCGGAGGTGTGGATACAGCCGGCACTGTAGGTAGCGATATAGTCATACTCTCCTCAAACTGTCATATTGAATCCGGTTCTTATAGATATGGTAGCCTCTGTAGAAGACAGACGAAAAACAGTGACAAGACTGATACCTGTCGGATCCATATCAGTAATTTCACCGTTGTTGTAAAGTAAACTTGTCACACCACTAACTGAAAACTCGACCAAATTAAGACCGGGACTGTAGATACAAACCAAGGCATGAGCGCCAACTGCCAAGTTGGCAATCTCTATCGACAATGGAGACACAGTTATGTTGTAGACAAAAAAAACGTCACCAGCTGCAGCATTTACAGTCAGCGGGTTAGATGTTCCAACATGACTTAAAGCGGTCTCTTTCCTTGGTGATGACAGTGGGTATGGAGAGATTAAAATCTGCCAGTTACTGCTCCCTAAAACAGGGTCATCGCCCACAACAGAAGTACCAACACACCTGTACAAAAAGCCATCAGCTCCAACCACAACATCAGGAAAATTGTAGGTGGCGGTGTTAGAATAAACCGGAGACTCTCCTGCACCATCAAGACCAGAAAAAAGGACATTAAGCTGAGGTATTAAAGCATCGAGCTCAGAATCAAAAGTCTGTAAGTAGGTAAGAAAAGCATCAGCCAATGCTCCGAAGCTGTCGAAATCAGCCTTGGCCGGAGGACTTGGCATTACTGAGATTGGTGGTATTACTATAGGCATAAACTATATTAACCCCTCTATCTCAACAGAACAAAAAGAGTGACTTGGCCCCTCAATAACTACACTAAAATCTCTAAACACGCCATAAATAATGGACGCTTCAAATTCGTCTTCAATAATCCAAGCCGTCGGTAAACCAACTAATCCCGCCAGCCTCTTATAAACTGAATCGACATAAGAGTTTCTCATGAAAGCTGATACGTCTGCCTTCTTTGCCCAGTACCCGGGCTCGAGTTTAGTTCTGCCAAGTTCGTCCGTCTCCTTCACAGAGAAATCCTGCATACCAAGATCAAGACCAAATTGAGTCTCACCGACATCAAACTTACGACCGAAAACAACAAGTCCACAGGCTACATCATCGCCCTCATCTGCCGAAATTATTATCTCAATAACTGCGTCGTTGGAAATAACACCAAGAGGGATAACTAGATCCTCCCTGGCAGAATACTCACCAAAGAAATATTCAAACCAGTCTACGATATTGACGATACCGGCACCGCTGAAAACAAGGTCGTACTCTTCTGACCATAAAACAGAAGACTCACCTGAGTCCCAAACTTTAACCTCAACTGTAGTCCCGACTAAGCCAAGAAGAACAAGATGATCAATACGAGAGATAGGAAAACGAACGTCAATGGAGGTTGTCGATTCAGTCTTTGTATTCACATACTCATCGATCATGGCGTGCTGGTTCGTCGCGCCAACCTCCTCCCAAAAAGCAATCTCGTCCTCTGTGGTTATGGTCCACCCGGCATGAGTTCCTGATCCTGTCACAGAATAAACCGAGACAGTCATGGACCCTGTGCCAGAGTCATAAGCGGTAATCTCTGCAGTCATGTTAACGGTGTTGGGTGTGACAGTCTTGGCTATCTTCACCACCATACCGAGGCTAAAGCCTTTACCGGACTGAGTGGTAAAGGTCTTGCTGCCCGTACCAACCGCTATAGACGTGGAGCTGGTGCTCGACTCAACCAAAGTCTCGATATGATCAGGTGGGTACCTGTCAGTGTTGTTGCCTCTCAAAGACCTGTAGACCTTATGAACAGGAATATCCGTTACCTGTACCAGATCGTCAAGATCGTAGGTAGAGCCGCTGGACCACTCAGCCTCAGAGTTGGCTGGCACGTTAGTAGCAGACATCGTCCGCTCATGTGGTATGACAACGCGAAACATCAGCCTACAGCCTCCCGCTTAGATACAGGAATACCAACATACTCAAACCTCCTCAACAGATCAGAGGTCTTCTTTGTATAAGAAGCGACAGCAAGCAAGACAGCCTTCAGCTCTTCTGTGCCACTGTCGTTTCTCAAGATCTCGTCTATTTTTTTATCGATAAACTCCAAAGTCTGCGGACCTCTGTGTAAGGGGAGTATGGCTTCGGTACCGGCCTCGCCGCCGATATGAAACACTGTCGGCTGGGTCATCACGCCTCCGACAGCATGGTACTTGAATATCGCCCCGTCAGCATGACCCTGATAGTTTTGGTTGGAGTACGTTGCAGCACGCCCGAGCAGACCTCCTATCCTGCTGACAGCACCGCCGATATCCCCAGCAGCCTGACCGATACGGCCGGCCGCTGCACCGGCAGCACTGGCCAGAGAGTTCGTCGCATTCTGCTGGGCATTGAAGTTGGCCGTCGCAGTATTGGCGGCGCTGGCGAGACCAGAAAGAATCCCCCGCCTGCGCTCCTCGGCGCTCGACACCGTCTCAGAAGCAGCCGCGGCGGCGCCGGCAGCCTCGGTAAAACCCCACATCGCCCCGCTCGCATGAGACGTCTGAGCACGAGCCCCACCAACTATACCGTTGTACCTCTGAAGCTCGCCGCTCAGTTGAGCAACGCCCGCCTTCTGGTCGTTGTAAACAGACAAGATCTCGTCGGCAAGTCCCGGGTAACCGGCTTGAGTGGCAATCATTTGAGCAGCAGAGGCTGCTGCAGCATCAGTGGCGGGAGCCAATTCGTGAAGACGATCAACCAGCAGCTCTATCGGGTTATCGGCAGTCTTCCATGCCTGTGCCACCTCGTCCCACCGAAGGGACATATACCGCATGGATTCGACGAGTTGTCCCTGGCCCTCGGAGCCAGTCCTAACAAATTCGCTGGTGTGCTGGCCGAGCAGGAGCAAACCGCTCCCGGCATCGTAAGAGGCTGCAGTGACGTCTGACAGTGCGGGAGCAATCTTGTCACTCAACGAATCGCCGAGCAAAGAAAGCTGATCGGTGATACCGCCTGAAACGAGATCCTGAGCAGACAGTCCCATAGTATTGAAGGCGTCTCGCCGTACCTGCTCAGCACTATCAGCCATGGCGTTGGCTATGGCCATGCCGGCGACCATGGCGGGGATGGCGAACATACCGGCATAGGCTCCGGCACCGGCCGCCGCCCCACCGCCAGCAGAAGCCCCATAAGTACCCTCGGCCAAGGCGAGCTGTGTGCCTGCATTGACACTCGAGCTCGCTGCGTAGGCAGCACCCTGGCCGGCAAGTGATGCGCTTGACGTAGCAGCAACCTGTGACGCCGTCTGAGCGGCCGTCTTCGTGGCTACGTCGGCAGCAATCTCAAGCCCTTTCTGACCTGTCCATGAAGCGACCTTCTCGCCGATCATGGCGCCGATCTTAGTCGCCGTACCCTCTTCGATGAGATTAAGGGCTACTGCTCCTTTGTAGGCGGATACTGCGCCCGTGCCCATCTTGAGTGCACCGGCGCCAAAGTTCCCGTCCGACACGTCCCGGGCTCCAGAGTACATGCCGTAAAGCCCGCCAGCTACCCCAGCCGCCCCGCCAACCATCTTGACGGCTTCGGCAACTTCTGGGCCGAGGTACTGGCTTAACCACCCCATAACCCCGGTCTTTGCTTCTGCCCCTTTCTCCCACCACATGCCGCCTTCACCGCCAAGATCGCCAAGCAAACCGGCGCCTTCCCAATTCTCAACGATGACGTGAAAAGGCGAGCCGGACGAGCCTGTCGGGGCCTGACCGGTCAATCCGCTGAGGTCAACTCCGAGGAGATCACCGAGGAAAGAAGAAGCTGTACCGACGAGCTGATCAGCAACATAGTCGGCGCCAGCCCTGCTAACATTCTGCCAGACACCCTCCCACAAATCACTCAGGGCATCTTTATCAAAGTCGAGCTCGATAATAGTGTCGGAGATCGATTGCTGCATGCCGCTGATAAGCTCTTCTCCGACCGTCGCACCCAACTCACCGAGCGTCATCATCTCTTTGGCAGCTTCACGAAGAGACGCGACGAAGCCGTTCCTAATGCTGTCTGATGTCTTGAGAATGGCGGTGTCGGTGGCGAGGGCGTAGGCTTCCATCTGCTTCAGGGAGTTGCTGAAGCGAGTTGCCTCGGGAGACCCATCTTGGAATGTCTTGTTGAGCGCCTCTTGCTCTTTAGCGAACTTGCTCGTTACTGCAAAAACAGCCTCTTCGTGCCTGGACAGTTGTCCATACTCTTTCGACAGGTCAGACAACCTGTCCTGCCACTCTAAGATAAGACGATCCGAGAACGCCTCCTTCTGAGCGTCAGCTACTCCGGCCAACTTATCTATCTGCCCGCCCAGGAGGTCGTTTATTTTCTTCAGATTCTCTGGAGTGTCGCTGCCGTAGAGCTCGATTGCCTTTTCTCCGGCAGCAGCCCGAAGACCAGCAACAGCAGCATCAATACGAGCAAGACCCTGTTCATACTCTGTCAGCGGCTCAGCTGATTGCTTCATAAACTCGGCAATATCTTTGCCGAGACCCGCTATCGACTTGCTCTCTGCCAGCTTGAACTTCTCTTCAGCAGCCGCACGAAGGGCCTCGCCGTAGGCCTCGGTCTCTCTTATCAACCCGTCCATACCCTGACCCGGGCCGATCTCTGCGTTCTGCTCTCTCAGCTTCTCAACTTGCCTGTTTGCCGCCTCAAGTGCGTACTGGTACTGCTCATAGGCAGAACCACCAGAACTTCTAACAGAGAATAACCTATCATCAAGAGACTCTCTGGCTTTAGCGATCTGCTCGGTTGCATCGACGTATTCTTTCGCCGCCTCTTTAATCGCATCAGATTTGGCGAGTATATCGATCTCACCAAACACAGAGGCATCCAGTGCAGCGTCGATTCTAGCGGCCTGTTGCAATAAGGGGTTGTCGCCGAATGGATCTGAAGCTCCAGTAGAACGAATACCAGCACCGGTGCCGATAGCCGGTAGGTCAATAGTCTTGCCACCAGTACCGCCAGGCATCGAGTCAAGTAGCGTCTTAACAGACGACACCGACTCCTCGTACTTCTTCATGATGTTGAGGTTCTTCCAGAAATCCTCACCCATCTTAGCAAGCCACGAGGTCTCGCCGCCGTCTACAGAAGTAAGTCTATAAACAACTTTTCCAGCCTCATTACCCAGCTCGATAACGAGACCGAGAGGAGACAGAATACCCTCAATAGCAATGCCGATGTCGACTACGGCCTTGGCCGTACCGCTCAAGAAATTTATCAGGTTATCAGACTCGGCAAACTCCTTTAATCCGCCAAGCAGCTGGGTAACACCTTCGCCGTTCTCAAAAGCTCCCGCTAAAGCATTTGAAAAAGCAGCCTTAACCTTATCCCACTTAACAACCGCAGTGTCAGCCAAATCAGCAGTTGCCTGCTGCAAGAAGGTAACCCCCTCTGTTGAGCGAGTTACCGACTCGTGCATATCGACGAATCCTTTGGTGATGTCCTTCAAAAGGTTGGCACCGCCCTTCAGTGAGCGAAAGCCAAACAGCTCATACTGAAGTTCAGACATCTGTTGGTCGGTAAGGGCCATTTCTTCGGTAGCCCTTTTGAGCTCAGTAAACATCGCCTGAATGCTCTTGACCTTCCCTTCGTCAGAGAAAGCAGACCAGTCGAGATTGAGCTCCTTCAGAATCCCCTGCAGTTTTTTGGTGGGATTCTGCATGCGGAGGATAGAGGTCCGCAGAGATGTACCAGCCTTTGATCCGCGAATACCGTTATTGGCCAGAACTCCCATGGCCGCGGCGACCTCGCTGAACTCGACCTTGGCAACAGAGCCGAGCTCAGTGGTGTAACTCATCGCTGTTGCCATCTCGCCGATGTCAGTGGCAGACGAGAGGGCAGCAGCCGATATCATGTTGGCGGCGTCAGAGTAACTCTCACCGAAGGCATTGGCCTGGCCGATGACGAGCTTGGTGGCGTCGGCCAGCTCCATCTCAGCGACTGATGCGAAACGGCTCATCTCGCCAATATCTTTAAGAGACGTGGCAACATCAACACCGGCTTTGGAGAACTCCTTGATACCAGCACCGAGATCGTTGATGTTGTGGCGGGTATCAGCTACATCAAGAAGCTCTTCGCGCAGTTCGCTGACAGATCTGGTAGCCTGACCAGAGTACTTGCCGAGAGTAGCAACATATTCGGCAGTATACTCAAACTGAGAGCCGAGCGCGTAGACTTGCTTAACAGCCTGAGCACTGGCAAACGCAGCCATCAAAGGCAGCACTTGACCGTACGACATCCACAAGGCACCCATGGATCCGGCCACACCGCGGAGGGCTGAGCCATAAGCAGTAAAGGCCTGTGAACCTGCTCGGGTTGACCCAGTAGCTTTGTCGATGGCACCTGCAGTTTTGGTTGCCTCTGCAGTGGTAGACTTAAAGGCGCTGGCAACACCCATCTGAACCATCATCTGCGTCTTATCATAAGACGACAACGAAGAGGCGCGGATGACGTCTGCCTTCGCTATCATCGCTCCAGTCTGGAACGACTGTTTCCTGATAGCGTTCTGGGCTTGGAGGGCTGCGTTGGATCTCACTATAGAGGCGTACTCTTTGTCCTCCATAGCTACCAGTTGTCCCTGCAACTGGATGGACTTCTTCAGCTCGCTGTTGTAAAGCTCTACAGCAGAGCGATCGGCAAAAGCGGTCCTTATATTGGAGGCAGCGGCGAACTTCTTGAGACTGGCAGAGGCTTGGTTTGTCGCCGATACGTAAGCGCCGAGTTGCGTGTTGGCTTTAAAAAGATCAGCACCGATCTGAGCAAAGCTCTTCTTCGCCAGACTGCTCGCAGCCTCGAACTGACCCATTGCCTTGGCGGCAGCCAGGACAGCGGCAGCATACTCTTTAGAGGAGATCTTACCGGCCTCGAAGGCGGCGGTTACCGCTTCGAGATTCTTGCGGGTGGAACCGGTTTCAACATCGATTATAAAGGTTGCGCTCATTTATCGACCCGGCCTCCGCAATCGGGGGGTTTGTGGTGCTTTTTTCCTGGACCTCTCCTGTTCTGCCTTCTGCTTCTTCTGCCAAAACAGTAAGAATCTATTATCCAGGTACTGAATTATCCGGATAAACCGGCGTAATCCCAACCTTTTCACACCTATTGCTTGAGCGTACTGTAAAATAGAAGGTAAGTCAATCGGATTGTAACCGGACATGCCGGCTGTTCGAGAATTCGACAGGACGTTGAAGTCCTCCAACCAGTAAGTCAGGTACCACGGTAGGTCCGGACGGCGATCGAGGGCCGGTGTCGGCACGCCCTTCTTCTTCTGAGCCTGGAGGGTTTCCATAAACGGTCCCCACTCCAGGTTCCACTCAAGAAGGGCGCCTACTTTTTTTCGATCTCCTCATCCTTAACGCGATAGTTGTTAATACTGGCAGCGAAGTTGACGACCCGCTCACGGATGTGGTTGTTGCGCATACAGGCTGTCGCGAACTCACTGCTATACTCTTCCTCCATGCCGCCGCAACCGACCAGTACAGTCTCTGCCAGCACCTCGGCAGTAAGCCTCTTGTCGAGCTCCTTAGCCTCGTCAGTGTCCTCCTGAATTGCGTCAGCATTTTGCTGGAAGACCTCAGCCATACGACGCTGATAGTCGGGGTTCGGGAACGGGCGAACCATAAAGTACGCCTCTCCGCTCGGATCCTCACGAAGCAACATCTTAGCCCCCTTCTCTTCCAGCTCCGGATCGGTATTGTAGTGCTTGAGAATACTGAAAGGCTTCTTTTCTGTTTGCTTTTTACTGGCCATATACTCCCTCCTTATTGACTTTTTATTACTGATGTGCTTCTTATGAAATGACTCTACAATAACAGACTAATGTCAGCAAGGAGAAAGTGCATGCCTGAGATACCAGCAAAACTACAGATAACCCTCGGCGAAAGACACCGACAATTGGTCGAAGAGATTATGGATGTTCTGGAGCTGCCAAAGCGGGAGGTCATACTGAGGGCAATAGAGGGCCTGCACAAAATCGCCATCATGCAGAGAAAGAAGGAAAAAGAAACCCGCCACCAGAGTTAACCGGCGGCGGGTCGGTAATACAAAAACTGATTCTGTGTTACGCGATACTTCCGATCCGGTCGATAATCATCATCGAGTTGGAGGTCGGGTCGAGTGTGGCGTCGACCGTCACCGACATGACAACATCCTGATCAATACCGCCGGCCACGACCTCGCTCGATGCGATCTTGCACCGATTGAAGACGAACGCCAGGGCGTTGCCCTCGTCGTCCGACACACAGATTGCGAGGCTGAGGGGCGAGCCAGTGATCATCTTGTCGTAGACGGCCGCCGTGTTGCCCGAGAAGTAGAGCTCGGTCGTCATTGTCATGACGAACGTACCGACGTTCAGGTCGGCCGCACCGATTCCGGAACTGATACACCGAAGCTCTCGAAGACCGGTCTCGACAGACACGCTCAGCGAGTTCGCACAGCTGTCACCAATCGGTGCGTCATCGAGCATAACCTGGGTACCGACAACCGAGTTGAAGACCGGAGTGGTGGTAGCGGCGACCTCGCTGCCTATACCGGGAAAAGCCGACACAGTACCACGAGTACACTGCTGACCGAGGAAGTTAAAACTACCCGTCAGAATCGAGCCGGTAGAGAACTCAAGACTCATCGACTGCACGCCCATACCGACAAACGTGAAAAACTGAGAAACGTCAGAGAACTCTTTCTCAATGGTGAACGTACGCAGCGGCTCGAGCCCGTTCTTCAGACGGGAGCTGGACAGGGTAATACTGTCGGCACTGGCGTCAGTGGTAAGTGTGCCCTGCTGACTATCAACAACCAGTTTGTTGACAGTAGGTGCCGTCGTCGGAGAGATCCGAAAAATACCGTTATTCGCGGCAGTAGCGGCCCCCGCAATGGAAAACCATTGTCCGACCTCAAGGAGCGTGGCAGGGATCTCGCCGCCGGCGCTGTTGATCGAGTTGTCAACAGAGCTGAACGTGGCGTCAGAAATCGTCACAACACCGTTGGTACCACACGGCACAAACTCTCCGGCCAGAAGGGCCTCGAAAAAAGTGTCGTGCGTCTTATGTGACAGCTCAAAATTGAGCGACCCGCCGGCCGAGCCGGCAGTGATTACAGAGTCAGGAGTCATACGATCTGCTCGCAACTCCTGGGAACGAACCGTTTCGATGGATTGGGTGAGAGATTCCCCGGATACCCTGTATCGTTGGGGCCCGGTTTCAGCAATTACACCGGGAGAAACCTCTTCGAGGACCCGCACCTGCACGGCACTTGAACTTGCAGCCATAGGTATAACCTCCTTACGCGGCTAGATTATCAAGCATGAAGGGTAAAGCAACAGACACAGGCGCCCAACCCTTGTATTCCTTAGGAACCATAATTTCAATCGGCTCCTTGTATGTTACACCGCTCACTCGCTGTAGCCCGATGCTGTCCATGAACCCCTTAAACTCACTCGCCAGATTTATACCGGACCCAACTCGAACGAACAATGTTACAACCAAATGACCCGTTTTACGGGTGTTTCTTGATCCAAGAGCATACTGCCTATTGCCGGTTTCGTCCAGATCAATCGTGATAAGCGGAGCGGTTCTCGTCTCAACATCCGGATCCTCGTCATTAGGTCCGAACTGCTCGACGGACGAAAACGTCGTGTTGCCGGCAATGGCAGTGACGATGTAGGATAGAATGGTGTTTTTCAGAGCCGTGTTCAGCATAGTTACCCGAGCCTCACATTCTCATACATCGTCTTAACCCACGACAGCCGCTCCGTGCCAGATTCAGCGGATATGGCCCGGGCCACCATGCGGCCTTCGAGGTTAACCGAACGAAGCGGTCGATCGCCGGCAGTACCAGCCTCAAGCAGTCCGATATACGGTTGTGGGTTGGTAATCTGCACCCCACCCATAATCTCTTCGCCGGCTGTATTGATCCAATCGTTGTTTGAGAACGACGCCCCAACCGCAGGGTTCATACCTTTGGAATATAGCGGCTTACGTGTAGCTATCCAGCCAGACTCAACATCATCAAGCTCCCCGTTTATCATCCAACTGGAAGCAGCCGCGCCCGACCACTGCGGTGTCTCAACGACGATACGCTCGAACAGTCTGATGATCTTGCCGCGGATTACTTTGGCCACACCCTTCACCGACAACTCTTGCTGCATGGCCGTTATCTGCGCCTCAAACTGCTGCTGATTGTGTCGCACCGCTGCCATCAGGAGATCCTCAGCAATACCCGCCAGACCCCGGTAGGGTCTTCTCGATAAGAAACAACCCGCTTGCCGTCGACGATCGATCCCTCTTTAGGAGCTACCAGGACGACAGACTTCGGCAGCCAGGCGATATAATCTCCAGGCTCGATGTCTTTGCTGTCGCCTGACAGGAACTCGTAGGCGTACCGGGCATAGATGATGAGTGCAGGGACAGAGGTGTAAGCCTGTGTCGTCTGGGCCTCAGAGACAAGGTTCTTGCCGGTAACGCACGACACAGACACAGCTCTTGAAGCCGTCGAGCCGACGTCAACAGCCTCTGTCATACCGATGCCGACTCCGTCTATTCCTGACTTTACCGTGGAAAAGAAGACTCCGAGAGAGCTGGTAAACACAGAGTCTTCCGGAAAGTCATGAACAGAGCTGAAGTAGATCTCATACTTCGGAACCCGGTAGAAACGATCAAACGAGGTTACGACAACCTCTGCCCGAAACAGCATTGCCGCGACATTCGTCGTGCCTGTTGCGCCGGAGAGAAGCTGCGGTATGCTTTTCACAGTAAAGAACGTGTCAGCCGGAGACATCGCATACTTGACACGAATGACGGTACCGCGATGATAATCCTCAGAAGGTGAGCCGAGGACGTAGGTGATGCCTTGGGTAGTCACAACCCGGCCAGAGGGAATGACGACGTCAGGGGCAGTCGAAAGTACTCGGCGCCGTGTCGGAGCCGCGGACCGAACCCCCTCGGTATACGGGTTTACCTGCCCATAAAAAGATGAGCCGACACCGAAATAATCAGAGAATAGGGACGTGTCAAATTTCTTTGAGACCCTATGCAAGTTCATCTCGTACGGCCTCCTGAGCGATATCTGTTTCCGGCGAGATGGCTGCGAGCATTTGTGGGATAGTGACGCCTGACGGCAGTACGGCATTCATTATAACGAACCGAGTTCCTGCACAGGAATCGATCACCCGGGCCGCGATGTCGCGGAAGGTGGCCTCTGAAGAGAAGCGGGTGGCTGATGCCTTGCCGTCAGACTCTGACCTCTTGAGCGAAGCGGACAGCCCGGGGAGAAGCTCTCGTGCCACCAGCTGGGTAGCGAACAGCTTTATCTGGCCGTAATAGAACGTTTCCTCGTCAGTGGCCGTCGGCTCGTCAGCCTCTACCTTTGCAGCAAGGTCCTCGAACCGGGAGATGAGGTTACCATCACCACCGATCTCATGAGCTGTCGGTACTGTCAGGCGAAACGTACGCTCAAGAGCCTGGGCATACATGTCGAGGGCGATCACAGCATCAGGGATGTCGGTTTCATCGATCCCGAGGACGGCCCGAACAGCGTCGTAAGACGTATAGGTGGTGATGGCGCTTGTCATTTTATTACCGTAAGGAGACCGGCCTCAACCTGGCATTTTGTCCAACTGTCGTTCGGCACAACCGTAGGGAACGACGCCGGTATCCAGATATTGGCAAACGGGTGGCGAAGGGGGTCGACACGAGCCTGAACAACTACCTCCCCCTTCCTTGCTTTCAGAACGGCTACAGAGCTCTCTTCAGCGTCAGCCTTCGCTTTCGCGGCCTCTTCGGCCTCAGCGTCAGCCTTCGCTTCCGCGGCCTCTTCGGCCTCAGCGTCAGCCTTCGCTTTCGCGGCCTCTTCGGCCTCAGCTTTCGCGGCCTCTTCGGCCTCAGCTTTCGCGGCCTCTTCGGCCTCAGCTTTCGCGGCCGCTTCGGCCTCAGCGTCAGCCTTCGCTTTCGCATCAGCGTCAGACTGCTTGTCTTGTGCAGCCTTCGCGGCGGCCGCCGCTACCTGCTGCTCAGCATCTTTATTTTTTCGAACCGCCATAACTCCCTCCAAGTAAAAAGGGCCGGCCGACACCGGCCGGCCCTTTGTTAATCAGAAACCGCAGATATTAACCTTAAGTCAGAGTCAGACTCAGAGTGTCAAACGCCTCATCATACAGTCGGCTGTAGAGAACGCCGCTATCAAAGCGCATTGCGGTTTTCTTCTGCAGGACGAACTCTTCGACGGCAACGTAATCGGCCAGCATATTGGTGACCTTCATGATGGCGCTGCGGGAGTCAAAGCCCATGATGGTATTGGCCGGCCACCCGTCTGCCGTCTCAAGGACGAAGACCCGTACCGGCTGATCCTCGAAGCCCGGGTACGATACGGTGAACGGACGATCGATACGATCCTTGGAGTTATCCTGGACATTCGTCGGCCGGCCGGTCCGATTCTCAATGGCCAGCAGGCCGTCGATATCGGTGACGATGGTGTCGATCCGGCGGTACTTGATGTTCCGGAACAACCACTTGATCCAGGCCTTATGAGTAAGGGTTCCGGCAACCGTGACCAGAGCGTCAAGGGTATCAGCCTTGGTCTGTGCCAGCGCCGATTGAACAGTGGCGATGCTGGAGTTGGTGCCGTCTGCGTCACCCTGCAGGATAGCCAGGAGGGCCTCCTTCATGATGTTGTACCGCTCAACTGCGAAGTAGCGGGCCAGCGTCATACCGATGAAGTCAAGCGTGTAAGCAGCCTGCGCCTCTTTCGACATCTCCAGACCGATAGCGGAGGTGGGCAGGGTACGGGTTATATCGGACGCGGTGATGCTGACCATCATCGACGGTTTGTCGAGCTGGGCAATCCGGCGTGCTCGGGCCGACTCGGGTCCGCCGTAACCGGTGAAGTTGACGATCGGCTGCTCAAACTTGGCACCGTTGATATTCTGCTGGACGGCGATCATCGAATCGAAAGCGTTCGGACCGGAGGTGAGATCACGCTCCAGCTTGCTCTCGACATACTCGATAACGGCGGCCGGGAACAGGATACGGGAGGCCGGACTGGCATCGCGCACGATCGACCCGGAAGCATCCTTGACCGGCTCATCAAAAAGCTGCTTCAGTGTCGGAGATTTGACACCAGCTTTTCGTTGCGGGGCGAAGAAGATGCCGGCGGAAGCGCACATCTGCGTGAACGCATCTTTGTCGTCGGCCCGGGTGGGGTACTTCTTGTTGATGTACTGGCGCACGGACATGCCTTCGTTTTCGGCGGTGCGATAGATGTTGACATCGAGATTCTCTTCGCACTGCTGTCCGGCCCTGTCAATGAATACGACGGACATAATTGTTTCTCCTTATGAAAGGGTTATCGTTACGGACCCGTCTGATTACAGACGCTCGACTACTGCAGTCAAGTCGCCGGTCAGACCGGTGCCGGACACCAGTTGCCACTTTTTACGAACGAGCAGCAGTTCGGCCAGAGCAGCGTTGACGGATGCGGCAATTAATGCGCCGGACGCAGCGTCTGTAAGATCTGCGGCAACAGCGGCCTTGGTGGACACCTTGCCGAGCTTGCTCGTTTCAGCGGTGTTGAGCGTGGCGGGGGCAGCGGCTTCTACCAGATCACCAATGGTGACTCCGCCGCTGAGCTGAACACAACGACGTCCGCCGACCTGAACAGTACCGATTACCGCGCCGCCGGAAGTGTGCGGCTCAACGGAATTCAGGAACCCATCAATCGGGTCACCATCAGCACACAGATCATAGGTGTCAGCTGCGGACAGCTTCATCGGTTTGCCGACATCGGCATCTGTTACTGCAGAGGCGATTTTTGCGGTGGTGTAGATGTTGTCATCGACCCGCGGCAGCATTTTGAACGAATTCATAGCGTCAAAACCTCCTTGAATTAGAGTCCTACAGAGTCAACAACGGCCTGTTGTGAACTGTCGCGGACCAACGTTTTGGTGTCTTCGTCTTTTTCGACGGCACCGGTAATACCCCCAGCCAGATAGGCCTCGGAGAACTCTTTTTTCGTCGCCTCGTAACGGGCAAGAACCTGCTCGCAACTCAGATCCGAAATGTCTTGTTTGCCGCGGCCGAGAGCGACATTCATGTTGTTCATGACGTCGCCGACAATAGCGGCCAGTTTTTTACTGCCTGCAGCCTCGGCAGCGACTGCTTCCTTGGCCTCGGTGAGCTCACCTTCAAGCTCCTCGACGCGGGCCTCAGCCTTATACTGGGCCTTTTCAGCAGCCTTGAGATCAGCCTTGAGCTCGGCAACACGCGGATCAACCGCCGGTACGTTCTGCTCACCGGTGGTCTCTTCTGCTGTCGTCTCTGCCGGGGAGTCAGAAACCTCTCCCTCGCCTTCAACGACCGCAGCAGCGTCCACTACCTGCTCGTCGGTTTCCTGCACGCCAGGATCAACAACGGCTCCGTCAGGAGCGGCACCGGCCTCAGGGCCAGAGACGCCCACAGCAAGAGCTGCTGCAGTCGCTGGAGCCACAACTTTTCGTCTTTTCATGTCGACTCCTGTGCTGTATATGGGTTGTGAGTTAGGGGCATTAATATCAGATTTTCGACGATTTGCAAGATCTAAAAACACATCGTTGAAACCGCTGATCTTATCGACCAAGCCGCAGCGCAGTGCCTGCTGGCCGATAAAGGTGCGGCCGGAGAGAACTCCCGCCTCAGTCATATCCGGAACGGACATCTTCCGATCGACCGACACCGCTTCATAAAAGAGGCCGGCAAGATAGTTGACCTGGCCGGCAAGATATTTTTCCTGTTCGTCCGTCATCTTTTCAAACGGATTACCGGCAGCCTTCAAGTCACCAGACTTGATCACCTTCAGCGTAATGCCGAAGTCCTCGTACATCTTGACCATATCGGCGGTGACTTGCATGACGCCGATCGACCCGACTTCGGCCATGGAAGATGCGGTGATGCTGTTGCACCCGCGGATCAGGAAGTATCCGGCAGAGGCCGCCATCGAACCGACGAACCCTTCTCTCGGCTTCACCCGGCCGACCGCCCGCATGATCTCTTCCGTCTCAGCCATCATGGCCACGGTGCCACCGGGGGTGTCGTAGTCCTCGAGGATATACTCGATCTCGTCGTCTTCGGCGATCTGGGCATAGGCCCGCTGGATCTCTGCGTAGGACAACAAACCATAATACCGGTTAGATGGTCGATCGGAGTTTGTCAGCCGGCCCTTGATCTCGACGATTGCGATGTTGCCACTCTTCTGCACAATGTAGGAGTCTTCATCGCCGTCTTCATCGTCCTCAGTGTTGGACCGCAGGAGATCGGCGGTGTGCTGATCAGCCGCCGCCTCGCGCCGGAGGAAGTCGGCTACATAATCCTCATGACATGCGAGGATCCGCTTGTCCAGGCTGTCGGCGAGCGCCACTGTGCTGAGTTGTTTCTTCATTTCGATTTCACTCCCGTAGGTGCATCGCTCTTGCGCTGCTTGCCCGCCGTCGAATCGTCTATATTGTCGGGGCTGACGCTGGTATTGGAGTACGGATTGCCGGACGTGTCGACGGGCGTGCTCTTGAATCTTGTACCGGACAGTGGCTGGAACGATGGCGAGGGCAGATGACCGGTTAGCAGAATGGCTGCTTCATCGTCGGTCATAAAGCCAAACGACAGCATCTCAAGGATCCGAGCCTGCTTCATCGCCTTGAAAGACTCCAGCTCGTCCTTCGGCCGAAGGTTAACGTCGGCCAGGCTGTAGACGACATAGGCATCAAAACCCATCACGCGAATGGCGATGGTAAGGGCCCGGGACAGGAACGTGTTCAACATCTCCTGCATGCCCTCGACGCCCTTCATAAAGATCATCGACTCGGCGCTGCCGGCCCCTTGCGTTTCTGACTTGCCGAGAACGGCCGGCAGGGTTTTGGCGCCGGACGCCACGTTACCGGAAAGCAGAGCCTGCAAGACTTTGATGTCACGATCGGTGGAAATGTTGCCGTGCGTCATATAGGTCGGATCGAGTATATCGAACACGACCAAACAATCTTCAGGGTTGAGGTTGTTGATCTGCGTCTCGAGCGCCGAAATTGTCGACGACATCGCATCAGACATCAGCTTCTGGTCGAGCTGCACCTCAATTGGCAGGCTCTTGCGCCAAGTGTCAGTATCGATGACGACTTTTAGCCGCGGCAAGATGACGTTACGGACCGCCCGCCGCAGATCCCCTTTGAACTCCTCCTCAAAGAGTACCGGCTGGATAGCGGCCTCGATCTGGGAAAAGGCATACGCCGTCTCCCCGTCCTGCATCGAGGAAAGATAAAGGAACGTGGGGTAGTCGAGCGACTTCTCCTCGCCCTGGACGGTGTAGTAGGGAAGTTCCCGGCCGCTGCCGGTCTTCCACTGCACCAGGCGGGAGGGGAAGTGCTTGATTCGAATCGGCAGCCGCGCCTTGTCGAGAACGACCTCGCCGCTTATCGCGCCGTAGCGAATACAATCGAGCAGAAGAGACTCGGAAAGCGACCGAAGATCGGTCGACCGCTCGAAGTTTTTGTAACTCGCCGACCCAAAATTCAGCCTGTTGAGCAGGAGATGCAGAGCTTCGGTAGCCGGCCGATCGATCATACCGTTGACACCGACAGCGAACGCGGTGTACTGATCGGAAAGGGCCGTCATGATCTTTGTCATGACCGCCTGCGACAGGTCCGGCGACACCCGCACGAGCGACCGCACGACCTCGCCCATCGTCCGTTCCGTCCGGAACGAGGAGAGGTTCAGGTTCGTGGTGTTGGGGGTGGTGTTGGCGATGCTGACGCCGGGAGACCGGCCGAGGTATACAGGCAGTGACGGCGCCCCTACTTTAACCTCACGGCCAACGGCTTCCGATGTCCGGATAACTTTGGCTGTTTGTGAGGTAAATAGGGAAAATGGCATAGTTCACTCCTTCAGTATTACGATCTTAATACATCATGTGAAAATAAATAGCAACATATCTGGTGTAGTTTTATTGCTTGGTTTTAAAAGAGGTTGCGAGAAACGGCAGGCCTGACATCGAGATGTTCCCAACAACCTCACGCAGCCGAAATGCGACCATGCCGTAGAGCATGGAGAAGAAAAAGTGGTCCTTGCCGTCTGTCTTGACCCACTTGAAACGTACCTTGCCTTCGTTTTTATCAAACGTTGACAGGCGTTTAACCGACAGCATGTGATCGATCAGCAGCTCCTTGTCATCGGTCGGCCGGATCCTCAGATTCCCGGCCCGGGCCATGCTGAGGATGGTGTCGAACACCCGGTCCCGCCGCACCTGTGCTATCTGCATCCGATCCGTCGCCTTATCCGACTCCTCGTCCCTGGTCTTGATACTGAGAAGATCAATTCCACGGGACTCGGTAAACTCACAGCCCCACAGCATCGGATCCGTCTCCTGCAACCGCAACACCGTGTCGACATACGGGTATAAATCGATCGCCGACACCCGCACCCGGTGCCGCTGCTTGACACTATGCAGCTCTTTTTCGATCTTTTGTAGTGGTATCGTACCGAAATCAGGGATATAAATGACCCCGTCCGAGCTCTCTTTGATCACCATGTAATGAAACGTCAGCCCGACGTCAATACCAAAGAACCCCGTCCGGTCGTCCTCAGCGGGTATCGTCGAGTCGAAAAACGTTTCAATCTCCTCCCTGGTGAACGAATCACTGGCATCGGCATCGTCCTCGCCGAGCACGTTGTTGGAGTAATCGACCCACCTGGCGTAATTCGGCCGCTCAAGCAAGATATTTGGCACCGGCTGGATATTCGGCACAGAAAACGGCTGAATGTGATAGCCGACCTCAGTGAAGTTGTCGGTGGGGTTCTCGATCACGAACTCCCGGTGCTCGTGTTGCAGGCTCTCGTCCGTCGCCCGCCCACAACTCGGACACTCTAAGTATGCGGAATCAATATCATTTTGTATAATTTGGTACTTCGTCAACTCCTTGAGCTCCATCCCTTTGCCAACGCCAGGAAACACGATCATGTCGAACTTCGGCTGAAACCACCACCCACAATGAACACATTTCGCCATGTGGACATGCCGCTTCGACTCCTTGAAGCTCTTCGATATACCGAAATCCGGGATTGTCGGCGTCGAAAATTCGGCATCGAACTTGTAGGGAGAGTGCAAAAGACGCGAGGCGAACGAGGTTAAGACCGTGTGATCAGACATAAAATCCACCTCGTCCTTGACGAGATAGTCGGCGTCCACCGAAATCGCCGCTGCCTTTGACACCGCCCCTTTATTGTGCAGAAAGTTGTTCGCCCCAAACTTCTTGACCGACGTCGAATCAACCGTTTTGTCTTGAATATCGCGTAGTTGCTTACATTCTTGCAGCAGTGGCGTGATCCTCGTCGCATTGAACGACTGTGAAAACGTCGCAGACGGCAGAATGTAGAGGATCGTGAACCCACGGTACCGCCCGAGCTTGGCGAAACAACGCAGAATCGAGATTACTGACACCCCAATCTGAGCACACTTCTTGACCCGCAGCTTCCGCGCTGTGCTCTTAAGTATAACCTCTTGATATTCGTGGTTTTTTGATGAGTATGGCCGGCCGTTGATGCGGCAGTTCTTGCAGATCCACTCATAATCAGATGTCTGTTCGGACGGATCGCCAACCTGTATCTCTAACTGGTCGATGAAGCTGCTGAGCCGGTCCGCTACCTGCCGGTTGATATGCGAGGATGGGCTCATGAGCGTTGCCCTTCGAGCTCGAGCACCCGCTCTCGGAAGCGGGCCAACACCCGGCGCTGCAGATCTTGATCGACATCGAGCAATGCGTCGACGATGGCGCCTTGCAGTGCCGCCACACCCTGCTGTGAGAGCACGACCTCTTGCAGCTTGACCAGCTTTTCGATGATGTCGGTGAATGCGCGGACCGATGCGACTTTCGAGCTGTCCTTCACCTCGCTGAACCCGTCTCCTTCTCCGTCTTCGAAGTGATCGATGTGCATTCCCCCTGCCCCCGGCCGCCGGCGCACCCCACACAACTCATCTCGCAACTGGCGAGCCACCTCCATATTCTCAACGAGCTCGTCGTGAAGATTTACTGAGCGGTTTCCGAGCTTTGCGTTCACTGCAGCGAGTAAATTACGCAGAAATTCGTCGTCGTCTGGCAGATTTTCCAGCGAAAAGAGGCGCTCAGTCGTCATTTTTGCGCCCTTTTAACGGGTGTTTGTGCAGGCGATCCTCGTCTGTGAAGTCTCGCCCGGTCACTTCTGAGCAGGGTCGGCCCGCTTTTTCGTACGCTTCTTCGAGTAATTTTACCATTTTTGACGGGGTTCTTGGCAGGTTTTCTGGTGAAATCAGGCCTTTTATTCGCTTCGCGTACACTTCCGAGATCTCTGCCGGCTTATCTTTGCGCCGCCACGCCTGGATTGTAGAGGGTACGACCCCGATCCAGGCGGCCAATTGCGCGTTCGTCACCTTGTTACAGCTTACTTTTGGCATTTTCTCTCTCCTGTGTGTGACTTGTGGCTGTGGTTGTGGCTGTGGTTGTGGCAAGGGTGTCACTCCTACTCCAATCTGTACCACAAAGTGTCACCTGTGGCAGGGGCTGTGGTGTTTTTCGTTTTATTACAGCGTTTCTTCTATCTACTTCCGTGTACTTACAACGTTTCAGTGGCAGTGGCAAGGGTGTCACTCCTGCTCCAATCTGTACCACAAAGTGTCACCTGTGGCAGGGGCTGTGGTGTTTTTCGTTTTATTACAACGTTTCAGTGGCAGTGGCAAGGGTTTTGTAGTCATTGGGTATTTTGAAACGTGTCGGCGTGCGTGGGGAGGGAGATCTCGCAAGATTCATACCACCGCCGCCCACATCGGTACCCGTCGAGCCGACGCCCGACCGACGGGCCATGGCCGCCAGGCACGAGACGTGCATTATGCAAGGTGCGTGCCAGTGGCGAGTACCACAAAAAGAAATAAAAAGCATCCGACCAAAAGAAAATAGTCATGTTCTCTTTACATTTAAGAGAGTATCGCTTATAGTACAGGTAAGAGATAAATAAAACAGAGGGGAAAAACGAAATGAGAATCATTATTACTTTAGCAATCCTGGCCAGCCTTTGTTGGGCCGGCCAGTATGTAGTCGTTTCCGGCGGGAATGTTCTCGCCAATCATCGCGCAACCATCGAAGCGGTTGCCGACCAATTAAGATAGTTTAAACTACCACAAAGTAAGGGGGAAACACCATGGCAACGAAACAAATTAGCAAAGAGCAACTGGCAGTCTGGCAAGAGACGTTGGTCATCGATATGCGTGACCATTGCAAGGTCGAGAACGCTGGCCTGCAGGTGAACGACAACCGACGACAGTTAGCCGAACGTCGACAGGCGTTTGTCGAAGAGGTTGGCGCAAACTTCAACGAGTTTTGTGCGGTTCTCGCCGCTATCCTCACCGCATGGACGGGCACGAAAGGGCAGAAACAATCCTTCAAGCGGTCTTACGCAAAGGCTTTCCATGCCGTTCACGATGACAAGGCGCTGCAATTCAAAGGCGATCAGCCAATCATCGCCGCTTATGAAGCGCCGGTAGAAAAATCATGGGACGAGGTTGTATCTGATACCATGATGGAGCACGGAGCCTCCCAGTCTCTCGTTGCCGCCACCATTCGCACGATGGAGAAAGAACGCAAGGCGGAAGAGACGCGACGCGCTGAATTGCAGGAAAAAATCAGGGCGGATCTGCGAAACGAGAAAGCCCGATCAGTGGAAGAATTGAAGGCTCGACAGGCGGAATTAGAAAAAGAGCTGGCCGCACTGGCCTAAGACGCAAACCGGGACGACGGGCAACCGTCGTCCCTTTTTGAGACCCAAAAAGTTAGGCGCGCCTAAACAAATCAGCCGAGCCTA